>Ga0209534_10003501_pt1 | contig 14926 bp, 10 predicted proteins | sample COG_07_FD_184751 | JGI IMG/M metagenome (GOLD analysis project Ga0209534, IMG submission 184751) | Pelagic Microbial community sample from North Sea - COGITO 998_met_07 (SPAdes) (version 2) | ecosystem: Environmental > Aquatic > Marine > Neritic zone/Coastal water | place: Helgoland, sampling...
TCTCGTTTTCTTTTGCCGCTACCTATGATCCCCCCGGCTATTCCGGCTAAACCTTGTACGGCACCCATTAATGGTATCATATATTAAATTGTTTTATAGGTTATTATTACGTATTATTTACTACTTTCAAATATTTCAGATCCAACTAGGAATAATTCTGCGTAATCCAAAGAATCATTTTTAAATTGCATTTCAGCATAGTATCCTTTTAAACCGCTTGTATTCACGGTGGCTGTTTTACTAAACAATATAAAGCTAGTTAAAAGAGGTCTTGGCGTAGTGGATAATATTTGTGCTGTAATGGTAGTAGTGCTTATCCCAGTTATCAATCCTATTAATACAATATCTTTACCGTTTATATCATTTGTATAATAAACTGTGTCTCCTATTTGTACGGATACATTTAAAGGCTGTGGAAATGTTAATGTTATAGATTGTATACTTGCCATATATTATTATTTATTAAGGTACTACGCAACTAGTGCAATTAGCATAAGGTCCACTTCCGCTGTTAGCAGCTTCATCTATTTTAAATGGTCCAGCTGGGTCTGAAACACTTCCGGATACTTCAGCACAATAAATTGCTGCCGAGGCACCGTCTTTAACCCATACTACATCGTTTGCAACATAAGTATAAGCTAAAAGACTAGAACTTGATCCATTCCATCCTTGAGTTTTACTTACATAGCGTATTGTTCCTGAGCTACAATCTACTGTTCTATACGAACCCGTACAACTGGGGCAAGCGGTTGCAGATCCTAGACCTAAACCACCTTGTTCTCTGTAGGATATAGGCATATTAAGGAGTGCTACAAGATGCGTTAGCGCTATAGTATCCTGCTGTCGCTAGTGTAGTTAAAGCTGCATCAGAGTAAAGGTTTACCGCCGTTGCAAATGTAGCTCCACTCGCTACGTATACAGTAGCTGCTGTTGATGTTGCACAACATAATGTGTTAATTACTGCTGAGTAACATAAAGATAATTGAGTTGAACAAGTAGCACAAGTCTGGGATGATCCCAATGTTGCACCTGTTTGTTGTCTGTAAGTTGCCATATTTATTATTGTTTATAAAATCCATCTGCTGCAGGATTCCCTGAAGCATCTAATACTGATGTTGCTGTTAAAAATGTTTGTCCACTTGCTACAAAGTAATTACCGGGTGTTCCTACACAACAAGCGTCTGTAGCTGTAGATCCAAATGTTAGTGTAACCGGAACTAATGCTCCTTCTATATGATTATCTAAGTCCACCGTGCTTAATAAACTAGGTGTTCCTGTGCCGTATATTGTAACATCAAGAACAGCGGTTAAAGTTTTGGTTGCTGGTGTATTGTTTATTGTTATTTTTTGAGAATTTACATTAAATTCATAATTAGGAAATATAGAAGCTTGATTGCTCCAATCCTGAACATTTATAGGATCTGCTATAACAAAATTAGCAGTTGATGTAGCTGCTACTGTGTATGTAAAATCTTGATTAAATGTTTCGTTGCCTGGAATAAAAGTTTTAACATCTGCTGCTCCAACCGTCACACTAGAATTAGTGCTAGTGAAAGCAAAAGATAAAGTGGTATCTATATATTGATTTACAATAATTGTAGAAGGTTGGCCACCTGACGTATCAAAAGAACTAGCTAAATTGCCGGTTAAGACAAAAGTATATACTTGATCTATAGTAGTTGCAGGAAATATAACATTGACTAGAGCTTGGCCAGTAGAATCTATTGTTCCTGATGTATTAACTATATTAGTGCTGCCAGGAGTTGCCGTGCACACCAAAGCCCAGTTTGCTCCAGTTATTCCATTAATTGTAAATGTTCTAGTAGCACCACCAACATTAACATTATTAGTGTTAAATGACCAAGATTGAATTTCTGTAGGTGGACTATATATTGTAATAGCATTAGCTGTTAAGCAAAACTCGTCACCAGTAACGTTAGCTGCTGGGAAAGTATACGTTACAGTAAAAACAATACTTGTTAATTGATTGCTGCTATTGTATGTTTTAGAATTAGTAATAGTATAATTATTTATATTACCTATACTCAATGCTAAAATAGGTTCAACTTCAAAGTAATAACCTGTGCTAGCGGTAACGCTTTGCGTTAACACTGTAGCCGTCGTGTCAAATTCACCACTACCGCTATAAACAGAAGGAAGATCTCCTGCTGCTGGAAATAGTGTATTAGATATGCCACAAGCTTTTATTGTACCGGCTAACGTAACCGGTGTTTGCTCAGCAAAACCAGCTGCACAAATATCTATTAAGACGTCATTAGCAGGCATTACACTAGGCGAAATATAATTAACAACACAGTCTATATTTGCTCCATTCTGCGAAAAAGTAACACTACTAACATAAGTTGGCAGCGGAGTAGTAGCAGAAAAATTGCTAGCAGTTATAGTGTAACCCGTATCTGGTGTTAATAATAAAACAACAGATGGATTATCTTGTGTCCAATCAACTCCAGTGATTTCCGGAAAGCTTACTATAGTTACTGAAAAGTTATTTATATTTATTGATGCCATGCTTATAGTATTTCTCCTGTTAATACATTTATGGTTACCGCACTATTGTTCGGTTGTTTTTGTGAATACACTTCTACGCCAGATTTAAACACTTGTAAATAAACACCATCTCCATGCGTATTCAATGCTCCACCTGCGTTAAATGTATCTGCTATTAATCCGAAAGAAACAATTTCAGGGTTAGGCCCCGTCGTATTAGCAACTATAGTGTCAGCCGTTGCTTGGTCAATAGTAATCAAATTATATCTATCTATTGATTCGAATGTGTCTGAACTTGTTATGTATTTTTGATAAGGCGCTGATGAATCTAAAGCTGTACTAGTAGTACCTTGAGCAACTGCAGAAGGAACTGTAGGGGTACCTTGTACATCACCGGTAGGGCTATTAGCAAACCCGTTGGAATCTAAAGTAAATGTATCATATAATCCTGTAACATTTTGCATATTTCCAACATAGGCTCTAGCTATATCCGTGGTGTTTCCAACTATTCTATATGTACCTCTATTACATGCATGCCTGCTAGTAAGTGTTGATGCCATAGCGGTAACTAAACCTGTTGCGGGGTCTGTGTAACTCCTAGCTGCTTGAGAAGACCTTGTTGTAATTAGGAATTCTAAGTTTAATAAAGCAGCTTCAATTGTATCACCTGTAATTTGTTGAGTTCCAGTGTTGCCATCAGGATCAACTACAGTCATTGTAAAATCTATAGCACCTGCACCGCCAGTTACTGTACTTGGTGGAATATACCAATTACCGGTTCCATCATTTAGGGCAGCAGGTTGATTCATCCAAGAAGGCATATTAGCCTGTGGTAATGCTATAAACAATTGCTGAGGTGTGTGATCTGGATCGTCAATACCTATAGGATTATATGTCCAAACATCACCATTTACTAAACCTGTTAAAGAAGGATAGCTAGTTGTAAAATAAGGGTCTTCTGCTACAGGTAATATATTTAAAGATATAGTAGCTGGTGCACTACAAACTCCACCACAACAAGCTTCTACCGTAAACGACCCTCCGTCACCATAGAAATTTAAATCAGGATTAAATGTAAATGAACCAGTGCTTTGCAATACTAATGTTCCACTATTAGTAGCATCATTTATTAAATTAAATGTTATACCACTTGCACAGGTATTTGTTTCTGCTATTTGGAATGTTCCTAAAGTATCCTCAACCCCTGTGAATGATTGATTATTAAGTAAAGGAGGAACTGTAGAAGTAAAGCATGTATCATCCAATGATGTAGTTACCGTAAATTCTTCAAGTGTTGGAGCAGTAATAACAGAAGCTCTACCAATTCCTTGCACATTAAATTCTTCTGAATTTACATTATTATCACAATCAGTATTAAAAAATGTAGCTAATCCTCGTATGTAATTAAAGTATTTACCTTCTTTATTTACGAATTCTCTAAGTTCACCTTCTTGTAGATCTGTGATAATTGAATTTGTATACCAACCTTTAGTTGTTGAAAAACTATTTGGAGTTAATTGTTGGGCTTGTACTTGAGCCAACGAATAAGTTTTTTGGCTAGGTAAAACTTTATATATATATTCCCTAGAATCTGTACCACTATAGTTTATAGTTTTAAATCCTTTTACAGAGGAAGGGTTTTCATTAAACAAAACATTAAAAGAACTTTCGTAGTAAGGCCCTAAATTAACATCAGTAGGCCCAATATTATAAAAGGTATTGTGCAGTGCGTTAATATTATGCTCCCATAACCTACCATCTTTAAATGTGTAATAAATACCATTTAAGAACACGCCGGCTTCTGGTATATAAGTTTTCCTAGAAGTCCACCCATTTACATCCTCTTTAAACGATATTGTCGTAGAAGTTGTTGGATATGTATTAACAAATTGATTACATAAAGGATCTTTATTAAGTCTATCAAATTGACCAGCCCCCAAAGTTTGTTGCCAGTAAGGAGAAAGCGTTGATAAAGAAACGTTGTAATTTCTTCTATCAGCATCCCATGTACCCACAATCTTACTGTTTAATTTTAAATTATCTGAAAAGAATCCGTGCATTCCGTAATCTGAAACTTCTGTAATACCGTCATTTGAAAGTCTTATAACAGTTCCTCTATTTGCATCTGTATAATACATTCTAAATCCATATTCAGCAAATGACTCGGGGTTAGTTGCAATTCCAAATTCTCCTTGAAAAGTTATTGTTTGGCCAAGAACAGCTTGGTTAGATGTAACATTAGAACTGCCGTCAGCATTAAATAGAGCATCCTTGTTGGCTAATATTTTCATCGACTTATTCTCACATAGAGTAACTAAGTTAGTGTCTCTAGAGTAAAGTTTTTGCACGCTACCATATTCTGGATTTACGTCTTTAGTTATAGACTCAGCTTGTATAAATTGGTTTAAACCATTAACACCAGAAACTGAATTAAATATTTGAGAAAATATTAATCCATTACTTCTATGTTCTTCGTTATATGGTTCATCCAAAGTAGCTGATGCTTTAACTCCGTTTTCAATAACAGGTTGATTATAATCATCTCTTATACGATCTGACTCAACACCATTTGCAAATGAATAACAATTAAAAAAGTCTAATGTATGTTCAACACCGTGATCAGTTGCCGTGTCATAAGATCCGGGAACTTCATAATATATATCTAGCTCTGCAGCTTCTTTAGGTTCTGTTTCAAATATAGCAGGATTAGCTGATGAGAAACCGTCGTCTTCAGGATTTAAAGTTAAAAACTCCATCCCTACGTAATTGCTATTATTAGCGCACGTGTAGGTTGTTAATCCACCATCCACTACGGGATCCCACTGAAGACCACCTGAACCTTCAATTGGCTTTATAGTTAGCTTATATCTTCTAAGCGTATTTAAACTATCGTCGTATGACGAGTTTGTTGTTGAATTACAAGCGTATGTTCTAACCACCGGATGTTGGTCTATAGCTGTAATTCTATATATAGTACCATTAGGATCTTCACTAACATTACCGCCAGCATCTATAAATCTAAATAAAGATCCTACAGAATTTAAAGCGTCGTGTAGGGCAGGATATTTAACCTCCATAGATCTATTCCCTCCGTATGCTCCGGCTCCAGACCAACTAACTTCAATAGTGCCTTCTGTTGCCCCCAATGTTGTTCCTTGACCTTGCCTAGCACACTTAGGGTTTACTCTATCTATAAATAATCTAGAGTCATTTCCTTGCGCATCATCGCATAACCAATTATAAGAACTTCTTCTCCAATCTCTTCTTCTTGTTTTATTAGCATTCAGATAATAACAAAAACCTAAAGCTTTTCTTATATAATTATCATCGCTAGCTCTTGCGGCTAAAATATTTTCAGTAAGAACTACATCTTGATTTACTTTTACAAAAAACCTTCCAGTAAATTCTGGTTTATTTTGAATTTCAACAGAAGCTATTTCTAATTGTAACCCATCTACAGCATATGTCCAGCCATAAGGATCAGTTGACGTGAAGTTCATATCTGCCTTAAAAACAGAAGATGACGTTAAAGTGTAATGTTCATTACCGCTTATATCTATTTTTCCGATAGATCCTATTTTATACCAATTGCTAATATTAAAACCATCAGTGATTCGCATAACTAGCCCTGATGTACTAGCGGACTCTATTCCAAACACTTGATTAAAACCAGGATGTTCAGAATCATTATCTGATACCTCAACAGCAATTTCAACCGCTCCTTCAATAGGAAAATACCCGTTTGGAAACAACAATTGAGAGTCTCCATCATTTCGGGTCATTGTGCCTTTACTTAGTTTAGTTTCTTTTAAATATTGAGGCGCTTCGTTTTCAATAGCTATAATTTTATATCTAGCTTTTTCAGTAACAGGCTCATCATTATCGTGTTGCTTTTTAAGTATAATAAAAGTTTCTTCATCTACTTTGTTTCTTTCCGCAGAAGGAAAAGATAACCAAACGTTTCCGTCTTCAGCATTGTAATAACGATCTAAACATAGATTGTAATATTCCTGTGAAGTTTCTTTTATATAATATTTAAAGTATGGAAATTGCGTTTGTTGATCATAGTAAGGTGTAGAACTTGCTATCCTTGCTTTTATTTTATTTGACTTTTGAGCATCAGGCTTTTCAATAACCGCAGTGGCTTCACTACTTGTAAATACAGGAGTTGTTCTTCCGTACTTATCCATGTAAGCAACGCCAACTTGATAAGTCCTAATTGATTTAACAGATTCTGCTACTGTATTATTTCCAATTGTAATACTAGATATTGGATCACCATTTTGATCTAATATATCTAAAGAATCAGTAGCTACATCAATAATTGTTTGCGTAGGGTTACCTAAAGAATCAATTAGATTAAAATTTTGTGTATAATTACCATATATTAATCTATTAGCACTTATTTCTTGAGCTAAAGCTTTCCTGGGTACATTATCGTATGGCCTTAATAATTGATTAGCATTTACAACCGATGTTATAATCTCCGTTTTAATATTAAAAGAATTATCTTGCCATTCTGGATCAGTCGGTGTAAAAGTATCTACAACATATACATTGGCATTGTTGGTTGCTTTGTATAAAATATCAACCTTAGTTACATTTATAGGTATATTGGATGGTATAAAATTAGAAATAGTTAATTGTCTAATGTTATTAACCATTGCTAAATTGTAACCTTCTTCTGGGGAGTAATTAAATTCTCCTGGCATAAAAGCAGGATTGCTAAAAGGAGAAAATGCAGAAAGTTCGTTGTTTTTATATTTATATCTATATCCAAATCTAGCAAACCTCATTTCAAAAAACGGAGTTTCTTGCTCTAGAGTTACATCGTATAATTTAGGTGTTGTTGTTTGATTTTCTATTCCAACCCCGACTGAGTTAATAATTACTATTGCACCTGTTTGAGATTGCCCACTACCTATAACAGATAGTACGGTACATCTATTTACAGCGTCTTCATCTAAGGCATCATTCTCGGCCCAAGAAAAAAGTAATACGTCGTCAGGCTTATAATAAGGTAGAGTGTTTCCTTGCCACGTTAATGTCTGTGGTCCACTTTCGCTATTTTTAGGAACTAATTCACCATTAATTGTTTCTACAAAAGAAAATGATGTTTGAGTTTCTACGTTTGCCGTAACAGCAGGGTTAGTGCCGTCTATTGTTCTGCTAGTAGAAAAAGATTCTATAGTTGGTGGTTGCAACGGGTATTTTTTTATTACCGTTAAATCCGATTCTATAAAATCTCTGCCATAAATTTGCGAATGAGTTAGGAAGTTTACTGGAGGAACCCAGTCTTTTATGATTATTTTTTTAGGCTCAGTTTGATTATCTGTCCATATTAACATACCCTCAAGTACATTTATACCAGTAATTAAATAATCTTTACTAAACTTTAAAATATTTTGAGTGTCTACAACTAACGGTAAAGTAACCGTTGTTACAGAATTATAAGAAGCAATAACACTAATATTGTCTGAAGCTATAAACCAATATATTTCATCTGAATTTTCATCTGCTCTAGCACCAATACACACTGGATTACTTAAATTACTTATATAATTAACAGCTCCCCATGTAGTAAGTTTACCTGTAGTTTCGTTTAAGTAGTTGAAGTTTTTTTCTTTATTACCTTTTATATTTTGAAATGAACCAACTTGTGAATTTTCAGAAGAGGCAATTTCTAGATTTAAAGCATCGCGATATTCACTATTGGGAACTAATCTTTCATCAAGATCTTTGTTCATTTTCCCACCAGTAAACGTGTGTATTAATTCTGCCATTCAGTTTTACGATTTAATCCATTTGGATTGGTTTCTCATTACTTGGGCCATTAGATCTGACTTTAATTCTGATAAACGAATTTTAGCATTTCTTCTTGCGGCTACCATTTCTTTTTTAAATCTTTGTATAGCGTATTCTTGTGTGTTGGCTTTTACGGATAATATGGCATGAGTAATATATTTATATATTGCGTCTACAGCAAACTTATGTACTGTCATGTCTTCATCGCATCCTAAACCATCACTTATATATTTTAAAGTTACAATCTTACCTACTAAATTTGAACTAAACCTAATCATGCCTTTTGAATGATCTATGTAAAATACTCCATTAGCCTGTGCTTGCTCTGGATTTAATCCATATCTACCTCCATAAGCATATAAGTTTAAAAGATCAGGGTTATTTTGCCATGCATTCCAGCCATTAGCATCTCCGCTTATTGGGAATTCACTATTTTTTTGCCATCTTCTTAATGTTTCGGACGGTTGTGGGTAGGCCACATTACCATCTGAATCAAATATATATTGGTAATTACTATCTTGAGCGTAAGGTAAAGGATTGCTTGTTAAGTCTGTTCTATATAAAATTCTTTCAACGCCACTGTTATCAACCCAAGACAATTTAGTGTAATTAACATAATCTTGCGGCATAATCATATATAAACCTGGAGGGCATTCTATTTCCACAGATTTTTCTTGAGGTAATGTGTCAAAGCTAAATTCTTGAATAGCTTGTTGGGCGTGGAAAACTACATCTGTTCTCTTTACTTTAGGTATAATTTTTTCTTGCCCTACATAAACAACCATAAAGTTATTTATAATATCTGAAATGCTTACAAATTGATAGCCGCCATAATTTTCATCATTACTATCCCATACTCCATCTGGGCCTAAGTAGTATTGTTCTTGTGTTTGATTTATTAATGCCATCTATTATTGTTTTTCTTGTTGACTAGTTTGTACCTCCATGCTATTCGCTACTTGATACATTTGTATTTCTTTTGTAGAAAGACCGGCAAAACCTAAAATCTTAATGACTAATTCAGTTTCCTCGGAATCATGCAATTCAAAGTCTACGGAAGTTGTTGCATCGTATAGAGCTTCACCGTACACCATTTGGTATCCCCAAGCGGCCTCAGTTGGCTTTTTAATATAATTACACGTAACTCCGGTAATTAACTCACCAGCGGCTCCGTATACTTTATATCCATCTGTGCTTGCTACAAACACGGGTCTTGAATTTGTTGGTTTTAAATATTCTGATTGGTTAATCATTAAATATTCATTGTAATTTATACGTTCCGCTTCTACAAGGGTTGTTGTATTAACAACGGTATTAGGTGTGGGATACAGTGATTTTGAAGTTACTGTGTTTCCATAAACTATTGTACCTAATCTATATAAATCGGCAGGAGTCTGCCAATAAAATGAGGCGTTATAAGTCATAGCGCCATTTGCTTCAAACAAATTTATTTTTTCATTTAGTATATTAAGCATGTCAGAAAACTCAGTATCATTACCGGGCACTCTTCCAAACTGATTAATATCATAAAAATATTGTTCGAATATATCTAATTGAGCTTGATTAGCAAATAGATTAAACTCTTGAGGAGTTACATATCCTCTTTGTTCTTTGTTTAGTATTGCTAAAACTCTTTGATAAACAGTATCTACGCTTACAGCCATAATTTATTTTTTATTATTATAATAATAGGCCACCATTTAGTAGCCTATTACTATAATGGTGACTATTTAAGTCTTTTTTCAATTGCCTTATATATTTCCATACCTTCATCCGTTTTAAAGAATGCTGATAATGCTGAATAAGGATGTTCATCAAAGGGTACAGTCATTACTTTACGGCCATTTCCGCCATAAGTAAATGTTCTTTGATCTTGTGATAAATTTAATATTCTTGCTTCAACAGCTTTAATACCAAAATTTCTTAATTGGGTATTATCATCTTGCGCTAGTTCCAAGAATAGTTGTGGATTTTTTCTAGCAAATATTAATACATCTCTTTTTAATTCGGATGATGATAAAGTATTTACCGCTTCTCCAACTTCTACACGTAATATTGCTTCAGCGTCATCAAGAGATAAGCCTTTAGCCATATTTAATGCAGCTAATTCATATTCAATCCATTCTACTTCATTAGTCGCTTGCTCTTGAGGTTTGTATTCAACATACCTTTGCCCAAGTCCAGGGTGATATAAAGATAATAACTTTTGTAATACAATATTTTCTTTTGGTACATTTAACTTTCCATCTCGGAAAATTATTCTACCCATAGTAACTTGCCCTTTTTGTTCGTCAACGAACGGTGATCTTTGATTAGTAGCGTACCTTAATTCTCTTTGATACCCTTTTTTTTCATCAAACCAAAGTAATGAAACTCTGTTAGAGTGTGATGTTGGTATTGAATACACTAAAGGCTTTTTGCCATTAGCTAATTCATACAATCTGTTTTTTATTTCCCAAGTATCTTTTTCTACTTTAGGTATATTTATTTGTTGAGGTGCAACCTCAATAGTTTCTGCTTGTGCTTTTTTAGCCATGATATGATATAATATAAATGTTAATAAGAGTAATAATTACCCCCGTCAATTCAACGAGGGTAACCACTACTTGATAGGTAATCTATCCTTTTAATAATACAAAGTTATTTGCTGCCTGAGTACACATTGTTCTTTCTGATAAGAAATGTACATTCATAACATCCTTGTCGCTTGTATAGTTTCCGCCAACTGAACCAGTTACCCAAGATTTTAATCTTCTATCATCAGCTTCAGAAGCTCTGTATCTGATGTGTAAGAAAGGTCTTGAAATATTCTGTCCTAATTGTTGATCGTAAACTGTAGAAGTTCCAGCCGGTACAATAACACCTTTAATATCGTCAATTAATCCACGAGTTGTAGAATCATTTAAATATTTCCAGTCTGTTTTATAAAAGTCATAAGCTCCTCTTCTGAATCCAGAGAAACCAAGATTAAGTGCCATATCTTCAGAGTTGTCAAATACACCGTAAGATGTACCACCAGCTCCGTAAGAATTTTGAGCAGCCAACATGTCGTCAATACCTAGAGACGTAGCTCTATCTAAAAACATCATATTTTCCTCAATAGCTCCCTGCTTGTCTAGTTCTTGTAAGATGTCGTCAAATGCGGAAATTCCTGTTCCTGCACCTACTGTTGCAAAATCAGTTCCTGCCCACACTAATCCTCTTTCTTCTAGTGTAGAGAATAATCCCTGCATGCCTGAAAGCGTAGCTCCTGCTGCATCTGCAAACGGAGTAACTGCATTCTCTGCTTCAACCATACTCATTTCTAAGTAATCCTCAAATCTAATTCTTGATTCATGCTCAGATTTTAAGTACCATAAGTATCCACCAGTTCCTATTTCAGTAGTAACTTCAACCCATCCAATTTGAGCAACGTCTGAACCGTTAACTTCATACTTGTCTCTTAAGATGATTGGTTTATTATTGAAAGTTGTAAAAGATGCATCAACTGAATTACCAGCTAATTCTGATCCTTTTCCATATTCAGAACCGAATACGAATAAAGCTAAAGGCGCTCCTGCTAATGCGTTGTTTAAAGCCGCTGTAAGATTGTTATTAGCATTATCATATACTTCAATGTTGTATTCTTGATAACCACCAACAATACCTGCTGGATTAGCAGACTTAATAAATGCCTTGTTCACTACATTACCACCTGCTTTTAATGATATAACTATTGTCATACCTGGTCCTAATAGTGAAGGTTTTGCAACTGTAGAAGGAACGCTAATCGTTTGTGTCCCTGCCGCTCCCATACCAGCTGCTACGTTATTAGATAATACATCATTGTAAGCAATATGTAATCTTCCTTGTTCTGACCAAACTACTTGATCTGATGCCATAGGCATCTCTGCTCCAACCATTCTTAAGAAACCAGTGATAGTACGGTTACCGTATCTCTCTACTTCTTTCTCATAAACTTCGGGTAAAAATTGTTGAGTCCAGGTCATATCTGCTAAAGATAAATAGTTATCTCCAAACAGTCCCTTAACTGGTCTCGGTGTAAGGTGGTTTAAATTTGCCAACGTTGCTGGCGCTACTTCAAATGCCATAATAAATTATTTTAAATGTTTAAATGTTTTAATTCGTAACTTTGAATCGGCAGCTCCTGAATCGACTGATCTAACTGTAAACCCATTAGAAGATTTCACTTCCTGATGAACGCCTCTCGCTCCCATCTGGACATTTTTGCTTTTCTCCATACTTGTTTTCATGGCATCGGCTTTACCTTGCTCATAAAAATGATTTGCAATTGAGTCTGCATTCATAGCTGTGAATAACCCCTTGTGATAACCTTTAGCGTCTGACATTTCATTTTTTTCATTCAAGAACTTCTTGACAAAATTGTTAATGTCGCTTTGGTTTTCTTTAATAGAGTTAGCATCTTTAACTTTAAAACGATATTTTTTATCCCCGACTTGATAATCAAAACCTTTGAAATCATCACCGAAAACATTGTTCGTTTTATTTAAAAACACTTCTGTTTGCTTCTCAGCTATTTGAGTTGCCTGTTCATTTTCTTTTGTATAGCGATTGAAAAATTCTACCGCTTTTTGTTGTTCAGGTGCTAATTTAGAACCTGCTTTTATTTCTTTATAGTATTTAGATTTTAATCCATCTAAATGATTTTTAGCCTTAGCTAATTCTTCTCTTTGTGATATTTTTTTACGTCTTATATCTCTTTCGTCATCAACGTCTTCATCAAAAGAAAACTTATCTTCCATAAGAAAGTCAATATCTTCTTTTTCTAAATGTGGTCTTGTGTTTTCGTAATATTCTCTTAATAATTGGTTATCGTTTAATTGAGTATAATCTTGATTAAGTTTAACATAATCCTCTAGACTACCACCTGTTTCTTGCATAAACTCCACAACCTTTTGTATGTTTTCTGGTAAAGGCTCTGCTGTGTCCTGCGATTGCTGTACAGCTTGTTCAACTTCTTGTTTTAATTCTTCTGTTTTTTCTACAACCTCTTCTTCGGTTATTTCTTCGAGAACGGATTCTTCAGCTTGAACGGGCTCTGGTTGTTGTGGTATTTCTTTTTCCACTTCTTGTACAGGTTCGGTTTGTTGATCTGCAACCACGTCTGCTGTTTCTTGCTCTTTATTGGCATCTTCTTGTGGATTATTAATTTTGTTTAAATCTAATTTAATATTACCGCTTTCTTCATTTATTGAAGCTACCGGATTAATATCTTTTTTAGGCTCGGCTTTTTCTTCAACCGCTTTTTTTACAGGAGCTTCTACTTTTTGTTCCGCTACTGGTTCTTTTTTTTGTGGTGCTTTAATTTTAAAGCTACCTTCTGTTTTAGTTTCTGACATGATAAAATATTATATGATTGTTATTATTATTATTACCTAGGATCAAACGCACCTAAGCCAAATCCACCGCCCATTGTATCGTTTCCTCCGGATTCAAAATTAGTAGGGGGTGTATCATTTTTTCTTTGAGAGATCATTTCACTCTGCTGTGTACCTTGTATTCTTGTACGTTGATCTTTACGATCTTCTATTTCTTTTTCTTTAGCTTTAGCATTATCTACCTCAATACCCTTTAGCTGCATGTTGTACTGGAATTCTAAAGCCATTAATTCTTTCTTAGCTCCAACTTCTACGCTAATTCTTTGCTGTTCAATTTGACCTTTAAGTTGTTCTAATTGAGATTTAGTTTGGAATAAAGCTTGATCTTTTTGAACTTCAGCTTGTGCTGCCACTTGCTGTGCTTGAGCATTAGCTTGAGCTTGAGCTTGTATGTTCGCTTGTTGCTCTTGTTGTAATCTTTCTTGACGTTTCTTTTGTCTAACTTTTAACAATTGATTAGCTAGTTTAAGATTTTTAACTTCTCTTATATCGATTGCATCGGATAAATCAATTAATCCAGCACTTAAAGCCTGTTGAACATTGTTTTCTAAAAGTTGTTTCTCTTCATCATCAGGAGTTAATTCTAGGAATATACCAAAGTCATGCAAATGAAGATCTTTCATTTCGTCTAAAGTAGCTACATTAAATCCACCTATTTTTTGTATAAAAGATTCTTTAGCTGGATGATATTCCAGTATATCTGATATTCTAAGAGATAAACATTCTGCAGTTTCTCTAGTTAAATAAAGTCCTGCATCTAATATATGTCTTGTTGCCGTGTTTGAATTAGCCGCTGCCATTTTTTGTACACCAACTAAAGCTCTTGCGTCTGGAGTACTTCCGTCTCTTGCTTCATTAAGACCGGTTACATCTCTTATCATTTGTAGATAATAATTGTAAGTTGATATTAATGTTTGTAGCTTTTGACCACCACTCCCTGTTTGAACTTCTTGAATTGGCACTTTGCCAGGATTCATATCACCTTCTTGTGTAAACGATCTACCTATAATAGAACCTGTTTGGAAAAACATATTTAACGCTTCCTGAGGATTATAGTTTGTACCGTTACCTAAATCAACTTCATTAATACCATCAGCATCTAAATAAACACCATCAGGTATCATTCTTTGTAATACTTGTTGTAATTTTAAATGTGTTAATTGTATCATATCAGCAAAAGCAGTACAACGACTTACTATTGATTCTATTCTACC
>Ga0209534_10003502_pt1 | contig 14925 bp, 18 predicted proteins | sample COG_07_FD_184751 | JGI IMG/M metagenome (GOLD analysis project Ga0209534, IMG submission 184751) | Pelagic Microbial community sample from North Sea - COGITO 998_met_07 (SPAdes) (version 2) | ecosystem: Environmental > Aquatic > Marine > Neritic zone/Coastal water | place: Helgoland, sampling...
TCGTATTTTAGATTATATCTTGATTATCTTTATTATCTTTATTATCTTTAGATATATTATTCATATGTTTGGAATTATATGAATAATATATCTAAAGATAATAAAGATATAATGTTATCGGCCGTCAATTATGATGGTTTAACTTTAAAATATGCAAGTAAACGATTAAAAACCGTCAAAGATATAATTACAACTGCTATACCAAATAATCCTGGAGCATTATATTTTATAGAGAGAGTAATCGTTGAGGTTGGACATTAAAAACATATTATCGAATATCTCGGTTTATTGTGTAGGATTCAGATATAACTTAATATTAAGTTATATGTTACTATGGCTAAAACCATTTAACTTGTTTCAGGTTTTGGTATAGCTTTATGCTTATTTTTTTTCTTATATTTATTGTGTTTATTGTCTATATCTCTGTATGTACGTTTATTTACATGATGAATGTATAATCTATTTAAAAATGTTTTATCACTATTATTGACCCCAAAACGATGAATCATGTATGTATTTTGTTGTAAGTCTTTAACAAAACTATATATATATTTATAACATGTTCTTGTTTCGGGAGGTTGATTAGTTACTATTAGATTGTCGCTAAAACCACCCAGCACATCTATCAAATTTGGGGTTATTTCATTAAAATTCTTGAGCCATCCGGAATGGCAACAATAACTATTTATACAACTAACGCAATTTGTTTGAAACCACCCATGAGATTGAAAATTTCCACACAGTGGACATTTAACAACCACATTTCCCATCCTTATCCATTAAACTAAGGTATTTTAAATAAATTTTAACATTAATAAAAGGTGGATTTCACCAAATCATTGTTTCCTTGTCTAAGAACAATTTCTAACTTGGGTTTTATACTTCCCATCACCAAAAATGAGTGATTATTGTATGATATGGGATAATTTCCGTCATCATCAAAATCTATGTATGATATTATATTAGCACTTATATCTTCTAAATCTAAAATTTTTTTATGTGGTTTAAATTTACTAGTGAATGAAAATTTATTACCTCGTATATATGATATTTTTGGTTTCTCGAATATATGATACTCATCACAATATGCATTTTTTACATAGTTGTCAATTATAACTTTTGGTGTAATTTGTTTTATTGTTGGCATAGATAACTTTACACCTTTGTTATTTGTATAGGCTTTCTCTTTTCCGTGGATATTTGCTCCACCATCAACGATAACGACATCAAAATTCACAGAAATTGTTCTATCGGCCATGTTTCTTTTATATTTATATAGATAAATGTTTAAATAAATAAATTATTTTTGTAAACTTTGGATTATAAAATTAAGATAGGTAATTTTTTTTGAAATTATGTTTTTTAAAAATGGGAAACTCTTGTGATTCCAAATTACCAAAACAGTACATTAATGACCCGCTTGACAAAGTTGGTACTATAAAACATATGAATGACGTTTGCGCCCCATCGGGACAAGGTTCAAAATATTTTTTGAAATATATCCCCCAAAATGGCGAATACGAATGGCATGAGGATAATGAGCCCGCAGATGAAGATAAGTGTTTTTATTGTTGGGACAATAAAGGAAAAACATCTACATGCACAAAAGGATGTTCTACTGGAACTATAGGAAAATATAAAAGAAAATATTATACTGCAGACCAAAATAAATGTTGTTCATTGACGGATAGTATTACTCTGGGGGATCACACATGTGATCCAATTTACAGGGGTCCTTTGGCAGAGGGATGCAAAAACGCCATGATAGCTAAATGTGTTGAAGGAAACAATACGGATATATTCCATAAAGAAGAATGTAAATTATTTTGTGCCGCAGACAAAGATAATATTTGTCATAACAAAAAACGAACTATTTGTAATGATCCTAATAATGAGATGTCATTGGATTGTTTACAGTGGTGCCAAGACAATCCAGGCGAGTGTGACAAGTCCATGATTAAATTCTGTAGTTTGACGGAAAATCTTCATAATCCATTGTGTGCATGTATAAATACATTTTTAGATGTATTCATGGATAATGGCGAATCAAGTATAAAAACTAAATATAATCCATTATGTGTAGATGATAAATGTATTAAGTCTGGTTATGCAACACAAAGTATGAAGACTAGTAGAGGTCAGGGATGCGAAATTGTTAATTGTAGCGTTTACAATATAATTAAAGACGCTCACAAAGGAGACATAAATCATAATTCGGTGGTGCAAAGCTGCGGTGGTAAATCAACAAAGCCACACAAAATAGAATCTAAAGTACGAAGATTTGCAGAAAATTTCGAAATTCCTAAACTTAAAAATGCAGGAGGGGCGATCGAAAAAATACTTATTATATTTGTGTTACTGGTTGTGTTTTTGTCAGTATATATATATTGGACGTAAATATTAAAAATTAATCTATACTATATAGATTAAAATATTTTTTTTTATTTTCTATTTCAATAATGAACATTTTTTTTTAACTTTTTATGTTGAGAAATAGTTGTAAAACTTAGTAGAACTTGTTGAACTTGTCAACAAAAAATCTTTGATTTCTCAAACATAATTCTCAAACACAAAAAACATTAAAAAAATATTCGGTGACATTATTAAAAATATTTTTTTTTATTTTTCATTTTCTATTTCAACAATGAACATTTTTTTTTAACTTTTACATTTGAGAAATATTATTATTTTAAGTATTATATATAATTTAAAATAAATTATAATAATGTTATAACACTAAAAAGAGAGTATAATTTTTATATTATATATAAATTTAGACTTTCTAAACTTATTATTAATTAAATAATCATAAATAATATCTTAATTAAGTTATTGTTTAGTAATATATAATTGTGTATAAATACTGTTATTTATATACAATAACATGAATCCTTATGTAAATTATTATGATTTATACACTATAAAATATACTCCCTTCCCGCTTAACATAATTGACTTTTTTTGATGATAAATTTCTCTAATAATATTTTATTACCACAAATATCTTAACCAAACTTAATTAACAATTTTATAATATACCAAATATAATTAATTGTGTTCCATTACTAAAAGATATGCAATTAATATTCCAAAAGTATTTATTACAATGTCGCTAAATCTGCCTCCCCACCACTTAAGTGTATTATTTACATTTAGGTCTTTACAATGTATCATACGAATATATGAACTCCCAGAATAGAATTCAAACATTTCCCAGGCTATTCCTCCAAAAAACCAAACATAAAAATATTGGGGCAACATTGCTGTCAATAGAAAATATAATCCAAAATGTAATACATGCCATCCATCAAAACAAACATCATCAATACAAGTTTTTTTTGTCAATGGGTCTATGTAATAAGGATCAATACATCTATATCTACCATTTAACAATATAATTGAAATAACTAAACTTACAATTGATATAACCGAAACCACATTCAAATCAAGTTTCATTTATTGAATATTAGAAATAATAATATCTATATTCCCCATATACACCGGTTTATCTATCGATGCTGATATTTTGATAAATTTGATATTTTTGTCCTCATTTTCTAAAACTTTTGATTCGTAAAATCTTATCTTAGTACACATATTTGATAGTTTGCTTAACAGATGAATATGAGAGCACATGACTAAAATATCTGTTTTATTTTTTTCATCTACGTTTCCATAAGCTATAAATAATGGTGAAATTCCATGTGATGTGGAATTAAATTCTAATAATTTATCTTGGTGCAACTTTATCTGTACTATTTCTGATTTAAACCCGATACCTTTTTTGAGGTTTGACATTTCTGAGGCGTGTATTGTGTATGATGTATCGCAAAATTCTCTATAAAATGAGTTGTCTTCTTGGAGGGGGAAATTTACTTCCTCTACTATTATTTCTTTTGTTTCAACCTTTTTTAAATTATGAGTGTAAACTTTAATTGAAAGTTTAGACCCAAAACTATATAATATGATTTCATCGGATCTATTTATATTTTTACACAAAGTTTGTATATTTTTTGGATTTATGTTCAACTCTATAGTCCGTTTAACAGAATAATCTGTAAATTGTTCACTTAATAGATTTATTTTAAACATAGAATTGATGTTTTTAACTTTAGCATTATTGTTATAATTCGCACTTGCAGCTATGCCTTTTTTATTTACCAACAACCAACAATATTTATTTCCTTCTTTATTAGATTCTTTGTCTATTGTACTCAAAAGAGATAAGAAATCTACAAAATTTTTGAAAAAGGAGCCATTATTAAATTTTATTTTGAAATTCTCTTCATTATCAACTTCTTCTTTGTCTTTGAAATCAAAATATTTATTCATTTTATAAAACAACAAACTTAATTGGAAAAATTGTTATAATATATAATATATTATATTTAACATTTAAGTATATAATGTCTGTATTTTAATTTATTTCTTAAAAATTCAATATAAAGAGGAATTTTTGGGAATGAGCTGATCATTTTGTTTATAATATCTTTCCATATCTGTCAATTCAAAGCTTTCTTTTGGCATCCACCCAGGATCTCTAGTTCTATTTGGAGACGCGCTTGGGAAATCTTCTCCGCCAGAAAAACTAGAAGGTAATGCGTTTATAGATGCTTTTTGTTCGTCAGTTAAAGCGGGGAACATCGAACGTAATTCACCCAAAGTTATGCCATCCGCGGCCCTTTCTGCGTCGATACCCATAGAATTCAGCTGAATCAGTGTTAATTGTGCTGCGAATACCTGGTCTGCTGTTAAACCCATACCAGAATTCCCGTTTCTATTCCCGTTTCTATTCCCGTTTCTATTCCCGTTCGTGTTTCCGTTTCCATTGGTTTCTTTCATTCCATCAAACATTATGTATAAAACATATGAAATGCCTGCTACAGTTAAAGCTATAATAACCAGAGAAATGAGTGATTCTGTTGTAAGATTAAAATACTTAGATTTCATTTTATTAAGATTAATAAAAATAAGAACTTTTTTGATTATTATTATTATTGTAATTATTGGGATTGTTTAAAAATGTAGGAACGTTTGTATTTTTGGGAATGTTTTCTGGCGCATTTATTTTATTAGAAGTAGAGTGTAATAATGAATAGTTTTTTGATCGTAAAACTCCGAATAGCCCGCCATGAAAAGGCAAAGGTAAATTTTCTAAATCTTTAAATTTTTTCAATTTAACAATTGTGTCTTTTTTGGTTATTCCCTCAGATTCATTTCTTACAATTTTTGTATGGGTCATTTCATATCCGGCGTTGAGCAGGTTATCCGTTCCCAAAATCTCCATATAATAGCCTTGTGGACATTCAAAAGTTATCCCAAGCTCATAATCGTTATATTCTCCAAAAATATCCTCTAATCTGCCGTTTGTTCTTTTTACAATTGATATTGGAAAAAAAGGATCGGTTCTAAGAGCTCTTTCTGGTTTCAAAACATCGGATTCACTAATAGTATATTTTGTTACGGGAAATTTGGCAGTCATTTATAATAGATAAATCATTAACTTGAGTATAATTATAAGTTTTATAATTATTTTAATTGTTTACATATTTGCTAGTTTTTTAAGAAATTCATGTACTGGTGCATTTTCAAGTACACCAAAATATGCAATTATGTCTGTGTCGAAAACTGTTGATCTATTTGAAACTTTGACCGCATTATGATATGTTTTATGGGCCACACGTTTAAACAGAGCCTCAAAAGCAACTTGCATGGAAAATAGTAAATCCGAAGATAGATTAATTCCTGTGCCCTGGTCGACATCCTTTTTTGATTTAACATCTCGACCCCTGATTAGTTTTTTAACATAGTTCTGAAATTTGGCCTTTGGTATAAATAAATCATCCGAAAACTTCATATAATAATTTCTATCTAATTTTACATTATTGTCTAAGAGAGATAAATATTTTCCTAGTTTTTTTTGTTTTCTAAATTTTATTTTATTCAATTCAAGTTTATCAAATTTGTCGATTTCAGATTGCTCTAATTTCAATTCATTTGGGCCCACCTCAGTTATCTCTAATTTTTCTAGTTCAAGTTTGGTTAAATCTGATTTATTTAAAGTTATTTCATCTAAATTTAAGTTCATTAATACTAAACTTCTCAATTTTTCGCAATTAGTCAATTGTTTATTTATTCCTTCGATTTCCGAGAGTTGCGATTCCATATCTTTGTCATCATCAAATGTTGAAGCAAAATCATCTTTATATTTTACATCAGATATATATTTATAAATATCACTGATATACAAATCTTCCGTATTTTTTGTCTCTTTAACCACGTTTAACCATCTTTTAACATATTTTCGAACATTTGTATCGAAACCAATATTGTCTGTATTGTCACTTTTTGGTATTGTTGTAGATAATTTAAGTATAACGTCAAGATTTGTTGCAGATCTGATGGTTTTAAAATACTCTTTGATGTTTACTTTTGAATAATCAAATTTATCAAAGTTTGTAAAAATTTCATTTAACTTATCATGAATAGTTTGATCTATAATTTGTTTAATTTCTTCGCCACTATCATCTTTAGCAATTTTACTAGACATCTTCACGCTCTTTTTACACAGATTTGTATCTGAAAAACATGAACTTAACATATTTTTACCATTGACAATTGCCAACTCAAAATCTTTATTGTACTTGGGAACATTTACTGATAAATCATAAATTTCTTCCAAATTTGCAGTTTTAATTGTATTCAAAATTTGTTTGAAATCTACTTCAGCAGAATAATTAAAATTCATAAAATTTGTCTTTATCTGATCTAGTTTTTTTTTGGTGTCTTCATCTATTGGTTTCTCAATAGTTTGTCCATCTTCAGTTTTAACTTTTTTGTAAAAGGATTTATAAAGATTTGTTTGAGAAAAACACGTATTTAACATATTTTTTCCATAAATTATTACCCATGTTGGTTTTGGATCTGATATTGTATTCAATACCATATTATTAAGTAAAAATGCATTATATATACAACATTTTGACATATGTTTTATTCTGGCAATAGTATCTTTTTCTTTTTCCTTTTCTCCTTTCTTCGTATTTTTATGGAATTTTTCATATTCGTTTATAAACATATATTTTTGTAAATTTTCATATGTATCTTTCGCTGTTTTTTTGGAAGTTTTAAATTCATCTATTTTCCCAAAAGTGTTACTGATATTGTTCTTAATCAAAAGATCAACACAAGTTGTTATTACACGATCAATATATAGTTTGAGATATCTGTGCATTTCTTCGATTGCCTCTTTAGCAATACATAAATGTCCCTGAGATCTCAGAAGTCTGCTGTAAATTCTTGGAGAGATTTTAATCTCTTTATTTTCAACAAAATCTCGGTTTAATGGTATAATATTTTGTTTTTCATAATTAAACACACGATTGTCTTCATTGGTCACAAATTCGTATTTATCGATTTCGTTCATTTCGTCCATTTTAGTTTCAAATTTATTGTTTATGACATCAGAATCGTTAATTTTGTTGTCGGAATGTTCCATTTTTAATCTCATTTACTTAAATATAGAAATAAATTTTTGTATCCTAATAGCTCTTTAAACCAAATTCAGGATTAACTAAACTTAATTTGGCATATTTCTCTTTAAGGGCGTCACTAAACATTCCGTCTAACCTAAGAGAATCTCTGTCGAACCTGGGTTTACCAATTATAGGCAAATCGGGATAAATTGTTATTGGTATATCTCCTCTAAAAGGGTCTCCAAGTAAAGCCTGTTCGTTTTTAAGTTCTACCACAGGTAAAGATTTTTGATAATGAACTATTGAAGGATCTAATGCTTCTGGTTTAATTAATTCAAGTTCTTCTCCAGATCTTGGCAGAGATGGCAATTTCGAAATATTGTTTAATGTGTCTAATTCATTTAAAGATGGTCTGACCATGTCATCTGAACTTATATCAAATTCCATATTTTCAATAACACGATCTGACATAGCTGTTTGTTTAGATACAGGATTTAGAATATCGACACTATTGTCGGCAAGAGAATTTTCCAAAAGATTATTAGTTACTGTTAAATCTCTCTCATTTATGTATGCTGCTTGATCTATAGAAAATTCTTCAGGTCTCAAAAGTTCATTGTCGTCCATAAGAAGTTTGCGTTTTGGTTTCATTTTAACTCTTCTTGATTTTCTGTCATTTTGGAAACTTTCGACGCCTTTTACACCTTTACATGTAACAAAAGATAAATAAATAATAATGCAAAGTAATAAACTAAATAGTATGATAACTATAGAAACTGGAAGAAATTTTCTAAGTTTGTACATTTATTATAATAAAAATATTGATTAATATTAAACAAAAATTATAAATTATAAAATTTACAAAAGTTTAAAATTAATTAACAAAATTACCAAAACAGACGAAAAGAATATAAAGTATAAAATATCCAAGGATAATCTTTTGCCTCGTTTAATAACTATTATCTCTCCAACTGTATATAGTAAAAGTGATAACAACACATGTATCAGCATGTATCTAAATGCATTATGAGAGTCGTCCTTCTGTTCAAAAACATTTACATTATCAACAGCAGTTATTACTCCCGGCAAACCTTCGAAATTTTCGGCAGGAAAGGCATTAGAATTTTCATCAGTATCTTCATCAGTATCATCTAAACTGGTTTTAATATAACTTGGTTTTGATCGTTCAAAAACAGAATCATTAAATGATAAATCAAAGTCATCGGGATCAATGAGATTTTGAACTTTAATATTATCATTTATATCATTATTGTCATACATATATGAATAGGCTGAACGTCCTAAATTATACATTTTATATAATTTAATTTAATTTATTAAGCTACTTGTAATTCTCTAAATTTACTGAGAATATCTTCCAACTTATCAAAAACATCTTTATCATCATTATTTAATACATACTGTAAGACTTCAAACGAATCTACGTTTTCGAAATCTTCCTTTTTATATTTTGGCTCAGCAATACCTATTGCAGTATACTTTTGAGTATAATAATCATACCAATCTGGAAATTCGTCTTTATATTTTTCTGTTAACGAATAAAAAATATCTCCCCTATCTTTTAATAAAGAAATTCGTTTATTTAAAGATTTGATTTGATCCAAAATTTCTAACAATTGAGATTTAAAGTATGAGAATTCATAAACACCAACTTTAACATTTATGGATCCTTTGGGTGCATGTTTAACAGTTGAGACTTTTTGGGACACAGAATCATTTTTGAATTCTTGTTCGTGCTCTTTAATTAATAGATTTACAAATGGGTCCTCTTCAGATACTGTTTTATTTGTATCAAATTTAGTATCATTGCGCGAAATTTGTCTTGGGTCTTTTACAACTGGAATCCAAGCATTAAATGGAACAATTGCTACTGGTAAATAAGAATCAAACATTTTAATAGATTTGTTTATATCTTTTCTAATATTATCTTTGGTATTGACGGCCTTTAGCATAAACCAACTTTGTTTCTGATCATTTGACTTTAAAAATGAAACACCGGCATACATATTGTCTATTTCTGCGTTGGAATAGTTGAATGTTTTAGGATAATCATATACTAGGTCTTCAGATGCAAGTTTAACTTGTTCATCTGTCAAAGGTAATCTATTTATATCCTTGGGCGATTTCGATTCTTCAGATACTGCCATTTATAATATTTAAATGTTAATTATAAATTTTTCATATAAAAATGGCTAATACTATAATTACTTTGATTGGTGGTTCTCTAACAATAGAAAATCTGAGCAAAAAATTAACAATGGGATCGCAATATGGAATACTTAAACACATAAGTGTGAATTGTAACGCTGAATACTATGGGAAAGAGATAACGGGGACTCCAGAAGAGATTTTTTCAAAAAAAGATTCACTGTTTAACAAATTCAAAAAGTATCATATTGCCGGGCTGAAAAAGGTTATTGTATATAATAAATTTTTAGATAATATATTATATACAATAGCTATTAAATTAGAATTCTTTAATAGAGAAAGTGCAACAATTGGAAAACCACCCGATAGATCGACAGAGAATCCCATTTTAGAAAAAGAATTCGTGAATAGCAATACCCAATCCGAAATTAATAGATTAGATTTGGTGACCATAAATAATGAATTTATATTTATTGCTAATGTTCATTTTGGGCCAGTAGAGTTGTCCCCCCCAAAACCAAGTGATATAGTAAAAAATTGTGCGATACAAAATGATTTGTTTTTAACTCGGAAAATTAAAGTTTTTATTCAAAAACAAGAACAAAAAGAACAAGAACGAAAAAAAATATTGATAGATAAGGATGCAAAAACAGACATGGTATCCATAGCATTCGAACCGGGTGAACTAGGGAGAGATGGAAAGAATGAAACCCCAAAATATAAAAATAAATCCAAAGAAATCGCTGCTTTGTCAAAAACAATTAATGAGGAAATAGAAGAAATAGAGATCAAAATTGGCAATTTTGTTAAATATAAACAAAATTTAATTGAATTTTTTAAAAACACGTACCCATCATTATTTGCTGAAGGGACAACAACGTTTGCAGCAATGCCATATTATCAAAAGGATCAGGGCTCCCCTTCTATTCAACAGAAACAACAACAGCATCAGTTAAACTCTCAAACGGGCGATGGTCAGGGGACACATGTAGTTCAACAATCTGGTTCTCAGGTTAATGGATTGGCGGTGGACTTAGCATCATCATCTAATATTGGTGCAGTCGATTCTGGGAGAGAGGGAGCACCCCCAAAAAAAGATGAAGACGAAATTTTGGACGATGACGAAGAAGAAGACGAAGAAGAAGACGAAGAACATTTAGACAGTGCCGACGAAGTTGATGAAGATCTTTCAGACGATGACGACGATGTTCAAACTTTAAATTTACTTAATCAAGGAGGACCAAAAGTATTGAATAGTGTTGAACAAACAGGACAAGGGCAATCTAGACTTGACACAAACCAGGCTGCCCTTAACGGGATAACAAATGATCCCGGTGAATCGAGAAAACTTGGTGGACAACACCAATCTCAGACACCTTTGGGTTCTGATAACACTGAATTTCCTCCGTGTCCTTCGTGTCCTCCGTGTCCTACGCGTTCACCGTCAATAGTATATATTCGGGCTTTAATATCCCCTACGTTAACCAAATTAAGAGATTGTATATATTCCAAGTATCTGTTGTTTATACTTTTGATCATTTTTGCTATTTTAATTTTTTACTATATATAAAATATGTCTACATATTTACGTATAGATAGTGATGAAAAATCAATTTTAGAAAATTACCCTTATGATTTTTCAATAAATGCTTTACATTGGCCGGTGGCCCCAAAAGATATAAATGATGGTATATACAATTGGGATAAGAATACTGTTGTTGAATTGAGATCTATTGTTGTTCAATTAAACGACCCAAATTTATTGACACCAATCATCCAAATAGATTTTTTCGACACCAATAAATTCGACTATAATTTTATTTTATCGCCCAATAAACAACAAAATAAAGTTAGATTTATGTGTGAAGATGATGGTATTATGTTTGGAGATTGGAGAAAATATAAATCGAATATGAAATTTATAATGGATGTTGGAACACAAACATTGTATAATATTAAAATATATGATCACAATACAATATTTAATAAAAATATAAATAGAATTATTATTAATGTATCTTTAACTCCGTATAATCGTACAATCGTACAAAACTTTTAAAATATCCTTGAAAGATTTTATGTGTATATCTATGCATGAGTTTCATGTATAGTTGAAATAAGTGATACAGATAAATTTTATCAGTTTAATTTTCTTTTAGAATATACTTTTTATTGAAATATTTACTATACATGAAAATCATGCATATTTTTTTTTTGGTTTTGTTTTATACTTTATACATCTTTACACCCAAGAGGGCAACTTTGTCCAACCAATAGGTTTATTGTACGTCTTTATCATATATTTGTATTCTCCGTTTGCATCTCTTTCGAATACGCCCACTTTATGTCCGTATTTCATCATCATTGCCGCAATTAAAAACGGATAATGTTTGCTTGATTCCTCGTGTCTTAGTGTATAAAATGGACACACATAATTTTCGAAATATGGAGGATCTGATAGCGTGTCAAACATTAGTTTGTTTAGCTCGGACACTGTTTTGCATTTTTCAACTTTGGTGCCCAATATCTCGATAAATTTTTCATTTGTAAATTTTTTCCATTTAGCCGAATCTTTTTCGAAATTTTTTTCAGTAATGTCTTTCATAATGTCTGGAAATTGCTTTTTGCAACTTTCCAGATGATCTGTAGAATTATTGGTCTGAATATCTTCAAAGGTTGTTTCGGAAATTGGGTTAGAATAAGTATCAAAGATCAACATATTCATCTCTGCAATTGTTTGGCAGTTTTTTGCCAACTCTATAGTAGCTATAATATATTCTTCGTCTGTCGACTTACTCCAGTCTGGATTATTTTCGATATTTTTTTGAACAATATCGAAAATCTCAACTTTACAGTGGTCAACATATTCGTTGTATTTTTTGAATGTGGCCGTTGTCCATGTAGAAGATCCTGTTAGAATCTTTTCAATTGCAAATTGATTTGGCTGATAGGTCCTTCCTGCAATCCAATCAATTAATCTTTTAAAGGGTTCGCTGCATATAAACCAAATCTCGAACTTTGTTTTTCCGACATTAGTCAAACCGCAGATAATGTCTGCTGGGGCAGGACAATTTGAATTTTTGGTTTCAAATTGTCCTTTTTCTAATTTTTTTCCTTTGACTTGTCTGATTACATTCCTGACTGCTCTCGGAATAATTTTTGGGTTCTTCTCGGCCCCAATTTTACTGTACAGCTTGTTCACATCTTGTTCTAGTAAATCTCTGGGGTCGAATTCTATCTTTTTGTTGCTGTGACATTGTATTATTTTACCTGTTATATACTCACTTGCAATGACTTCAAAATCATACGCACTTACTTCGGTTAATCTTTCCTTTACATCCATGTCTAAATTGTCATATTCTTTTTCTGTGATGCTTTTGACATCAATTCCATTTTCGTTATAAAGCTTAAAGTTTTTGATATCGTGGACAAAAGCAGGTCCAGCTCTTGCGAAAACAAGGCTCTTACACAGGGTTGTATTCATCGTATCGGACATGGTGAATTAAAATTTGTTTTTCCTATTTTTTTTTAAATTTTATTTTGAAAATTGTTGAGCTTGTTCTTGGATGTATATAAAGACTGGTTCGAATTTTTTACTATTAATGACATTCCTCAGTAAAGCCAAATTATACTGCGACATTTCTCCTGGGCGCGCATCCCCCATGCGCACCTCCTGTTCTTTAATAATATCATGTAATTTTGATAAATGTTTAGTTATTTCATCAATATTTATATTATTTAATGCAACATCAGGTATACCAAGAGTTAATGATATAACTGGTAAAAATTTCGAAAGCAGCCCAGGCAATGTATTTTTGATAAACCCAGCATCAATATAACTATTTTGGCTACTTGTTACACATTCTGCCTTTAGTCTTTTTAGATGACTACGAATTACGGGTCTTGATTTTTCATGTTCATTAAATACACGTTTAATTTCTAAATCAAAAATATCAAAAATTTCTTCTTTTTTATTTCTTGTTATTTCTTGCTCTAATTCTTTAATAGTATGTGTTTTACATGTAACAGAACTATCAAATACTTTTAATTCATCAACCAAATTTTGTAAAGGTGAATGCATTTATTTATAATAAACTCTTAATATAAATAAATTTGTAAAAATCAGATGAACATTGTATATAAATTATTAAAATTGTTTGTGTTTAAGAATGAAACTTTATGGATTTATCTAAAAACAAAGTTTGTTTTAACTAAAAAAAATCCACACGGTATTGCATAATTTAATATACCAAAATTTCTATTGCTTTTTTTAGGGTCTACAATTAAATTATCAGATGCATCTCTATGGCTAACACTAGATGAACCGGGTTTATGTGTCCAATATTTATTGTTATTTCGTCTATAAAAATGATAATCATCGCCCTTTTTGGTTATACACAAAAATACTGTATGATAGTTACATATGTTTTTTTTTAAGTGTAATGTTTTTCCTAAATAGATAGCATTCGGAAAATCCAAAAGAATAACTTTGATTATATTTTCGCAATTATAAGGGTATATTATTTTTGAAATATTATTGGATTTTTCTCCTATTTTGGGTTTACGAAATCTGTTAATAGACAAATCTGTGAATGCATAAGAATAACAATTATTATATAATACAACAATTTGTGTATTCCATATATAATCATTTGCCATTAGATATCCACATGGACCTTTTGGTTTGGATAAAATATAAAAAATAATGATTATAATAAATACAAGGAATATCATTTATTATTTTTTAATGATATATCAATATTTTATCTATATTATATTTAATGTAGATCTCATTTCCAATTATAGGATATTTGTTGCCTAAATCAGAATTATAATAAAAAGATTTATCTTTATTAACAATTGAACCAACATAATTGTTATATTCTGATTTTTTTGTTACAAAAAAATGCACACATGTTAATGTTTGTATATGTGATAAAAATATTAAATTGGTTTCATTTATCAAAATAACCTTCATTGCATCTAAGATATGTTATCTAAACGAAATTTTAAATTTATAAACAGTCAATTATTATATCAAAAAGATTCACATTTTATTTTTTATTTTCTATTTCAACAATGAACATTTTTTTTTAACTTTTACATTTGAGAATATATTAGTCAACAAATTGTTTACTAAAAATCTTTAATTTCTCAAACATAATTCTCAAACACAAAAACACTTAAAAAATATTCGGTTACAATATTAAAAATATTTTTTTTTATTTTTTATTTTCTATTTCAACAATGAACATTTTTTTTTAACTTTTACATTTGAGAA
>Ga0209534_10003510_pt1 | contig 14914 bp, 8 predicted proteins | sample COG_07_FD_184751 | JGI IMG/M metagenome (GOLD analysis project Ga0209534, IMG submission 184751) | Pelagic Microbial community sample from North Sea - COGITO 998_met_07 (SPAdes) (version 2) | ecosystem: Environmental > Aquatic > Marine > Neritic zone/Coastal water | place: Helgoland, sampling...
CAAGGAAAAGGTTGTCAAGGAAAAGGTTGTCAAGGAGAAGGTTGTCAAGGAGAAGGTTGTCAAGGAGAAGGTTGTCAAGAAAAAGGGCGACAAAGAACCAGTTATTAGTGCAATTGATGTATAACTACATTTATTATTTTATTTAATGATTATATTGTTATTTCAATATAAATACCTTCTACGTCTAAATCTCTTGATACAGTAGCAGTAGATGTAGTAATTGCAAGGAAGTCATTATTATTTACTTTAAATGTACGAAGTGAATTTGGTTGATAAAGATTATATGTTTTACTTTTAATAAAATTATGAGTGTTATTGCTTTTATTTATTAAAAAGTTTATTGGTTCTTGATCTTGATGTCCTGATATGATATTATTAATTTTAAATCTTTCAAGATATTCTTTAGTTAGACTATATGAGTATTCAAATATATCAGAACCTCTAGGAGATACTCTTGTTTGTTCTATATTATTATTAAAATCGCCCCATTTGTAATTAGTATAACTATTATTATTATCTAATAAACAAAAATCAGTATTTGATTCTAAAAATTTGTATAATGTAGTTTCTTTATGAAAATCTTTATTATCAGGTACATCTTTACCATTAAGAAATCCTGCATAAATAGAATCAAATGCACCATGTGATAAATGATATACTTTTCCATGAACAAATAAATAGACACATGTAGTCAATCTATTAAGAATTCTATTAATTTTAGAATCTACGAAACTAATTTTGGTAGACTTATCTTGAAATTGTAAATTAAATTCTTCTTCTGTGTCATAATTTCTTAGTAACATATAATCTTCGTGATTACCATCAAGAATAATTACATTGTTAAAATTTTTATTTTTTAAAGATAGAACTATAAATAAAACTTCCATATTATATGGACCTCTGTCTACAATGTCGCCTAAAAAAATAATATATCTATTATGCTTTAATATCATATCAGTCCCATCACTTTCAAAGTAGTCATCTTTAATATTTTCTATAATAGATATCAGACTGTGTAAACTAGTGTGTATATCGCCAATTATACAAAATTTAGCAGATGTATCATTGATAACTATTTTTTGTAAAATTACAGGATACATTATATTGCTGTCAAATATATCTTGTGTTGGTTTATCGTTAAACCATCTACTAGAATTAAAGTAATTATCATATTGTTGTATTAATTCATTTAAAAAACTCCACTTTGAATTTAAGAATTCTTCGGTGGGGAATAATTTATATTCATCATTATTTATATTTTTTTTATCATATTCCGATGGTGATGAATCTTTAATAATATTTAATAGTTCCCAGTTTAAATATTTTTTATTATTAGTTTTCATATAATTGGATATAATATTAAAAGATTTTATATTATTATGATATTTTCTAGATTGAATATGTATAGTAATATTATTACTTCCGCCTAATTGTTCTTTTAATAGTTGATACTTTTTTTTATATTTATAATATTTATATATATAATTATTTTTTGAACTGATGTGATCCATTATATTAAATTATAAAATAATTGATAGATTTCTTAATTTTCAAAGAAAATGAAAAATGCGATTAGCAGTTATATATCAAACAATACTACGTAAAGTTTAATATATAATAATTGCTAATAATAATTGAATATTAATATTAATAATTGAATATTAATATTAATAATAATTAAATATTATATATAAATGAATGAAAAAGAGATATCTTATTTCAAATCAGATAAAATATCTGAATATAATTTTGATAATATAAAAAATAAATTTATATCTTCAATAGATAACACTTGTAATAATATAGTTATAAGTAATATAACAAGTAAATTTCCTAAAAATAATGACGATATGTTATTACAAAATATATTAATATTTACAGAGAAACTATATAAAATAGTAAGTAATAATAAATTTTTGGTATGTATAGAAAGAAATGAAGAAAATTTTAAAGGAATATTAGTTTTTTATTCATTAATAAGTAATCAAATAATGACAAAAGATAAAATAGATATATCTGATTGTCCTCAAATGATAGCATTTTGTGGAGATGAGTGGATTACAACAAATCCTGAATACCCAATAGATGTCGTTGTAAGAAAATTAAGGTATATATATCTAAAAGAAGTAGATAATTGCTCAATATGTTTAGATAATATAGAATCATCAACACCTAACATAAAATGTGGTCATTTATTTCACAGGAAATGTTTAGTAAAAAGTATAGAAAATACTGGCCAATCACTGTGTCCATTATGTAGAGAAGATATTCAATTAATAGTAAAAAATAATGAATTAACAAGTACAAGAACTGCGGATAAAATAAAAAAATTTAAAATTTCTTCATATTAGTAATTACAAGTAATTATTACAAGTAATTATTAATAGCAGAACTAGGGATCGAACCTAGGACCTTCGGGTTATGGGCCCGACGCGCTACCTCTGCGCCACTCTGCTAAGCACCCCGACCAGGACTCGAACCTGGATTAAAAGAGTCGTAATCTAATGTGATATCCATTTACACTATCAGGGCTTATTTGAATTTATCAGTTATTTTTAATGTTAAAATATGTAATATATTTTGTTTTATAGATTTTTTTATATTTGTATTTAGTTATTATCAGATGAGATCATATTAATATCTGATGTTCCAATACTTGAGGTTAACATTTGATTGTTACCAACAGATACAGATGTTTCATTAACAGAATCAGATGAAGATTCATATTTATTTTCAGAAGTATGAGCAGATGATGATAAATATGATAAATTACCACCGGATAATACAGATGAACTTTCAGTTATTCTTCTATTATTTTTTTTCTTATGATCTTTTTTACCCTTATTTTTTGAATCATCGTGTCCTTTGCGAATAGATGAAGATGTTGAACTAGTTGAGCTATCTTCATTAATAGCACCGCCAACTTGTTCCTTATTGGAACTATCATTCTCTTTATCAGAGTTATTCATTAAATATTTGTACATATCTTCACTAATAAAAGGAGATGTATCTGAAAAATCAATATTATTGTTATTATTGGTGTTATTGGTGTTATTAGTATTAACATTATCAATGTTATTAATCCATGAAAATAAATTTTCATTTTCACTATCAGTATCATTTTCATCCATATTAATATTTTGTGCAATATTAAGATTTGATATTAATTGTTCTGCATCTTTTGATATTTTTTGTAAAGCTGGTAGTGTAGAACTCATTGATTCTGTATTAATATTATCCCAATTAATTGAATCTGAATTATTTTTAGATTGGCGGATTCCCATTATATACTAACTATTAGAAAAGATGTTTTTATAATAAAATATTACTAGGTAATTTATAAATATAATAAAAAATTTAAATATATTTTTAAAATTTTATTATATTTTTTACGATAATATATTTGTATTATTAATTATATAATTTCTAAATATATATAACTCATGAAAGAAAGTTTAATTATTTCTATACTGATACTTTTTATTTATATGTTTTTATTTATGAATAAGAATAAATTAGTTTTAATTGAAGCCAACAATTCGGGACATAAATTCTTAGTTCATGATGATAGGTTTAAAAATGCTTCAGCTAATTTATTATCAGATATAATAACAAACATGTATAAATTAAGAAACCATTTAATTAAAAATATCGATACGTGTACTGATAGAGAATTAATAGAGTCTATTAAATTACTTGAAAAAAATCTAAATGAAACAAGAACAAATATATATGAAAATGCACCTAAATCTGAATATACATCGTATAGTGTAAACAAAGGAGAGGAAGTTGTATTTTGTCTAAAAAGTAGAAAAAACGGTGAATTACATACATTAAATTTACTAATGTATGTAGCTATTCATGAAATGGCGCATGTTGGGTGTCATGAAATAGGACATACGGAACTATTCAAGAAAATATTTGAGTATTATACCAAAGAATCAATTAAAATTGGAATTTATAAATATGACGATTATGATTCAAATCCGGTAGAATATTGTGGTATGGTACTATCTTCAAGTATAATTTAGAGAAAATAATTGTTTAATTATAATTAGACAAATAATTTTCTCTAAATTATATTATAAATGAAAAATCCTTATAAAATAATTCATAAATTCAAAAATAATAATGGTCGAATTCAATATCAAATTTATATATTTGTGGGTCCACTCGTAGAAGAATCTATTATGAAAATTTTAAACTCATTCCAAAAGAAAGATTTTTATAATACATTGATTACTATTGCAAAGTCCAATATTAAATTATTAGAAGAGGTGTATGGTACTAAATGGTATAATAATTTTTTTACACTAGAACATATTAGCCATTATATAAAAAAAATTAATTTAAATTCATCAATGAAAAATGCAATAATTGGTAAATTAGGTAAAGACTGGTATGAATCCAATATTAATATAAATATCAAAAATTTATTTGAAAAGAAGATTCCATTTTCTTTTTCAAGTAATTATCAACAATTATTATTATCAAGAAACAAAATTAAAAATATTACAATTAAAAAAGATATTAATTTTAAAACATATAGAGACGATGATATTGAACAAAACACTAGTATTGAACAAGTCCAACAATCAGATCAAATCGGTGGCGAAGAGATTGACAATGAGAGTAATATTGATGAAATAATAAAGAAAGAAGAAGAAGAAGAACAAGACTTGGAAACAATAGAAGATTTAGATGATGAAGTTATTGATGATTTTAATTTAGATGAATTAATGAAGTTATATTCAACTACAGATATTGAAAATAATAAAGAGATTAAAGAGACGTCAAAGTTAATTAGTCAAGCACTAAATGATAAAAACTGGGAGAAAAATGCATCTAAAATAGAGTCAACTTATGATGATTCAATGGATAATAATAATTATGATTCAGTATATGACCAAGTATTTAATAAAGTATATGTAACTAATCAATATATATTTTCTGATGATACTATAAAAAATATTAGAAATAAAATTGCAACTTCTATTCCATTAAATTCTAAATTTGGAAAAGATTTTAAATTCTTACCAGAATATCAATATTTTTGGACAGAATATACATTAAATAACAAAATAGATAGAATTATGTTAGGTCAAAAATGGATTAGAAGAAATGAATTATTGCAAATTGATATTAAACCAAATGAAAATATTAAAGTATATGAAAATTTAAGAGATAATTTAAATTATTTGAGAGACAGTTTTGGTTATAAGATTAAAAGAGAGGACGATGAGAATCTAATATTAAGAGATTATGTTGATTATACAACAAATAATGAAATTTTCATGTTAGATATATTAAATGATTTAGGTGTAAATTATAATCCAGATAATGAGAAAATGAAGAATTTATACGATGTTTATATAAATATTTACTTTCCTTTGATTAATTATGAAAGATTAGAAAGATTAATTCAGCATTTAAATGGTAAAAATTTAAAAGAACTAGACTATAATGCAAACCAATATATTTCAATAAATAATGATATGAAAATTGAAACAGAAATATATAAAAGTGTTGAAACTGCACGGAATGAAGTATCAACTAATAAAAATAATTATAATAATTTATTTTTTCCAAACTATATACTTCAATCAATTATTCATGTTAATATTTTAGACTCAAAAAATATAACGGGAACAATTTCCGATACTAAATTTAATTTATATAGAATATTTGATAATTTCTTGGTAGATGAGAAGTATCCATTTATCCAATTAATGGCTCAAGATAGTCAAGTTACATATAAATTTTTTACTGAATCAGAAATATTAAAAAACCAAGAGTTATTAACTAAATGGTTTGAAACTTCCCCATACGGTTTATATTTTAGAATTAAGTTACCGGATGATAAATATATATCAATTAATTTTTTAGAAAATGGTAGAATTGAATATAAAATTACATGGAAAGAAGCAAGTCAGGCGACTGTAGAAGATATTAATAATTCATATAATTACGTAAGAGAATTAATAAATAAAATTAATAGTGAGAATAAAAAAATTAAAATAATCCCACCAACAAATGAAAGATTTAAATATGCATTTATAAATACAATTCAAAAATTTAAATTACCTGAAAATTTTAAAATTAACCACAATGATTTATCAGAATTTAGTCGATTATTTTATCCATATATATCATTAGTTATTGAACCTAAAAAAAGAGTATCGAAAAAAGGTATTCCTGAAAATAAAACTTCTAAATATGGTACATATTTAAGATACAAAAGACTTTCAAATTATGAAAATAGAACTAGAATGCATCTAAGAATTTTATATTTTTTAAGAAACTATGAACTAACAGATAGAGATTTAATTGACGAAACAGCCAAACAATTTAATATAACTGCTGAATTAGCAGCAAAAGAATTGGATTATGTAAAAGACAAGTATAGTAAAGTAATTAAAAAATCAAAAAAAGTATTAAAAAAACTCAAATCAATGCCCAAATCTAAACCACCTGGTATTGGAATAGAGGTTCAGGGAAGAGATGTTGATAAATATAAAATACGTATTACAGGTGCTAGAAATAAAGAGCAATTAGAAGAGATGGTAGAATTCATGAAGGTTTTAATTTTTTTGTATTCGGAAACTTATTTATATAAAAAAAGTAAATATCAAAAGTTAAAAACCCAATTATTACAATTAAACAATGTTGCAAAAAGAAGAAATCGAGTTATTGATATTGTTGATTATGATGCAAGTATTAATAATGTTAAACAAATTACATCTATGGATAAAACAAGACTTGGTTATAGACCAGAGGAAGGTCAAAATCAATGGACGCGTAATTGTCAAAATAGTGGTAATGATAAGAAAAGAAGACCTGGTATTACTTCAGGTGAACATATCGACAAGTTACTAAAAATGGGGTATAAACTTAATAAAACTGGTGAATTTTATGAAAAAGAGGTTGAAGTAAAGATTAGAGGAAAATTACATAAAATAATTCTCAAGGCAGTTAAATTGCCTATTGATGATGGTAAATTTAATTATTTTACATGTGAACCAGATGAGAATAAAAATCATATGTATATTGGATTTTTATCAAGGGGTAATAATCCATCAAATTTATGTGCACCCTGTTGTTTCAAAAAGGATCAATTATTATCGGATAATAAGAAAAAGAAAAATTATTTCTTAAAATGTATAGGTAATAAAGAAGCAGATGAAAAAGTAGAAAAAATAAATTCTAGTGATTTAGGTGATAAAATTTATATTTTACAAGACACAAATAAGATACAGGAAGGAAGATTTATTTATTTACCTAAATATTTAGATTACTTTTTTAATAAATTGTGGAAAAATGATCATATTATTAAAAATCATTATTTAATTGATTCAAAGAGTGGATATTTTTTTAAATACACGGTTAAAGATGAAACATACAATTATTTAGCAGCGATTGCTAATATTTATTCGATACCAATTGAAGAAATAAAAAATAAAATGATTAAATTTATGAAAGATGATAAAGATGATAAATATTTTACATTTTTAAATAATGGTGATATCAAGACAGCTTTCTCTACAAGAGAAAATTTTATACAATCTATAAGTAATAGTAATTATTTAGAATATGATATTATAGGCGAATTATTATCAATACCAGGTGTTATTGATCCAAAAGGTATATTTGTTTACATACTAGAAAAAAGAACTAAAATTATTAAGAGAACTTTAGAGAAAGATACATTTATTGATAGATACTTTATAAATTGCTTAAATTCTGAAAATTACTATATGATAAATGAAGATAGACCATATATTATTCTAGTTAAGGAAGATAAATATTATTTTCCAATTTATAAGTTAAAGAAAGACGGTAAAAAAGATAAGAAAATTATTTTAACAAAACTATATACCAAACAAACAAACGAGAATACATTTAATGAATTACAAAATTATTTTAATAAGAGTTGTGTAAATAATATAATTAATGATATTGAACAATCAACACTATACATAAATAAAAATATTACCCAAATATTAGAAAAAAACAAGTATAAAATAGTAAATCAATTAATAGATAATAGAAATAAAGTAAGATTTCTAAAATTAGAGAATAAAATGTTATTACCAATTAAACCAAGTGGTGTTCTATATAATTATCCAATCGATGCATATAATGATATATTCATTGTTAATAAATTATCAGATACATTTAAAAATATTAAAGATATTGAAAATAAAATTAAATTAAATTATAAACCAAAATTAGTTTTTTACAAAAACATGGATAAAAAAGGAAATCTTGAAGTTATATCTTTAGCATTAGAAAATGGCTTTAGTATTCCAGTAAAAGTAGAAAAAATAAGTATCAAGGAAATAACAAAAATGGGATTAAAATATGCTCAAAAAACTCGGGAAAATGATATTGACAATAAAATTGCCAATAATATAACAATATTTAATGAGATTAATACCAAAGTAAAGCTACAAAAATATAATTCAGAGTCATATAATTTATTTAGATTAGAGTTAAGTTTATTTTTAGATAATAATAAAAATATAAAAGAAAATATTATTAAAATAGTTAGAAATAAAGATATCAAAAAAGAACAAAGGAAGAATGAGTTAAGAAAAATATTACTTGTCCAATTATCAAAAAAAATTAATGGCAGCAAGTCTAGTTCAACTGATATGTTTGAGATAGTTGATAAAACACCTGATTTAACAAATTATGAAGTTAAAAATATTAGAGACTATTGTAAAGTTAATAAAACAAAAGATAAATGTAACTTGAATACTCATTGTATGTGGGCATCAAATGACTGCAAATTACAAATAAAATATGATCAAGCAGTAGAGTTTATTAATAAGGTTATTGAAGAAATGATATTAAATAATATTCAATTCAAAGAAATAATACAAGAAAATAATTATTTTGTTTCAGATATTGTAGACTATAATTTATATACATCAAGATCAAGTCAAAAAATTATCAAAACATCTAATTTTAATATTAAGAAAATTATGTCAGAAATTTTTGGCAAAGAAAAGATACCAACTATAGGTAGGAAAAAAATATCTAAAAATGATGATATTAATATTGAAGAAGATTATCCAGAGTTAATTGAATTAGGTGAAACATTAGTTCAACCAATTATCCAAAATATGGATTCTGTAATTAGAGCTTATGTAAATAGTTTATATTGGATAAATAACAAATTATATGATATTGAATCAAGAAATCTTGGGTTTATATCAGATTTGCAAACACAAATTACATATCTATTAAAAGCTCAAATTATAGATTTTATTTTATTAAATAGCAAAAATAAGGAATTTTCAAATAGCTTAGGTGAATATTTTAAAGAAAAAGATGATTTTTTTGAATCTGCCATTAATAAATTTAGAAAAACAAATATAAATACATCGGGTATTATAGAATTATTAATACTAAGTTTTATATTCGAGTATGCTATTATTGTTTATGATAATTTTAATCAAGTAAAATTTATTTTTGAAAAAGGAATTGTTGAAAATAATAAAAGTAATATTAGTAAATTTGAAAAAATAGAAGATACTATTAAAATTAAATTTGATTATGAGGGGCAAAATAATATACCATATAAAATATATTCAATTTATAATAAAATTAAATAATGAATATGGTGCGCTAATAATTAGAATCACTTAAATTATTAACCATATATTTAAAATGCGTTTATATAATATATATATAATATATATATTATATAAACTATACATTTTAGAAATAAATAAAATATATAGTTTATTAAGTATGGACGGAAATAATGATTTGATATTCCAAGAATTAATAAAAAAACAAATAATTACATGCAAAGAAGCTCGTAAGTTAACTTTACATGATATTAAAAGAATATCTAAAAATCTAAATACTAGTATATTTAATAAAGAGACCTGTTCATTGTGGGGAGGCTATATTACAAATAAAAATAATAATAATAAATCTAAATATATAAATTTCTACTTCCGACAAAGAAAAGTAGCATTACATAGACTACTGTATGAAAACTATGTATCAGATATTAGAGATAATCAGTATATTAAATATACATGTGATCATAAAGGATTTTGTTGTAATATTAATCATATGTATATATTAGATAATAATATAGAAATTCAAGAACCAAAAGTAGATAGCATTATTGATGTAAAAAAAAATAAAAAAGATAATTTAACAGTAAAATTTGATTAAACATAATTAAGAAACGCTATTAATATTATAATATAAATATTATATTATATAATATAATATATATGTTACCAAATGGCGGTTTTCCACCTATTAAGAAATGCACATCTACTAATAACACAGAAAAAATAGAAACTAAAGAAAAAGGTTTCTTTTATACTACTAATAAAAATTCTATTAATATTAGAAATATTCTTAAAAAATCAGTTAATGAAAATATGATTAGTAAACAATCAGAAGAAGTTATTGAAGTTGTAGAAAATTTTTAAAATAAAATAAGTCACGTAGTTTGATTTAATTATTTTATTTTAATAATTTATATGTTACCAAATGGCGGGTAAACCTATTTATTCATCATTCCTTTCATCATTTCTGCCATGATATCTTTCATATTAGGATCATCCAACATTGCAAATGGATTAGATTGATTTTGTAAAATCTTTTCTTGAAATGATTTATTATCCAACATCTCTTTTATTTTTGGATTACCTAACATTGTTTGCATCATTGGCATGAATTTATCACTTATACTATTCATATCTGGCATAGTTCCATTTGATTGCATGTTGCCAATCATATCTTTCATCATAGGATTGTTAAATAATGAATCCATGTTAGGGATTTCATCTGATCGTATATTTGATGATTCATTTGTTTCTAATGGATTGCTTTCTTGATCTGGTTCATCAGAATCTTCTGATTCTGTATCATCATTTTCATTATTTATTGCTAATTTAATACTATCTTTTAAGTCTGTTATATATTTATCAGTTATATCTACTTTATTACTACATTCAATTGTCTTTTCGATTGCTTTCAATGCTTGTTCATTCTTACCTAATTTATATAAACATACACTTAATCTATACCATGGCTTGTACAAGTCTGGTTGTAATTTAGTAGACTCAACAGCATGTTCTAACGCTGATTCATAATTTTTTATTTTACAATATGTTGCACTTACATTTAATTGTAAAATAGACAGATCGCGCATTTTTATATCTGAATCATCCATATCTGAAACTACGGCAATAGCTTCTTTATATTTTTTGATTGCATTTTCAAAATCTTCTGATATGAAAAATTCATTTCCATCTGTTTTTAATTGTTCCATTAATAATATTATAATCTATTGTTTTAAATAAATTTTTATTGGAAATAAAATTTCTATTTATGTTTGTTTCCAATAGGTGTAAATAAATGGTACTATTCAAGAAATCACTTCATGAAACCTTGAATAGATAGTCCAGTCAATTTTATATATTTAATTATTTAATAAATCATACATTTACAAATAAATAGAGTATTAATCAATTGTAACTATCTTCAAATTATTTATAAAATTATCTATACTTTTATTTTCTTGTTCTCTTATTTTTTTTATAATTTCTGTAGGATCTTCAACTAAATCACCAATTGAATTTAACGTAAACGTAAATTTACTATTAATTTTTGACATAGTACTAAAAAAATCTGACTGTTTAGTTAACCACGCATCATCAGTCTCAACAAACTTATCATGTAATTCTTCTATAGTAAAATTACAATTTTGACAATTAGATTTAGCAATTAATAACTTTATATATTTTTGATCAATCGCGTTTAATAAGAATTTACCTTCATAAAAGAAATAGTGAGTATATAATATATTATAAGTATCTTTTCGATCTACCGAAAATGAATTAATCCAAGATATTATATCTTTAGATTGAACATTTTGCACTGGGTTTAATGCAATTATTACATTCATAATAGTTTTAATATAATTATTTTTACCAAATTCATTAATTTTATACTTATCATCAATGATTGATAAATCTCTAACACATTCTAATCCCGAAGAAACACTTGTATAACTTGTATTAGTATCACTATTCGTATAATATAATATTACTGGTATATTGTAGATTAAATAGTCATCATTATAAATTTTATTATAAAATACTTTCATAATATAATCTGATTTTCTTATATTTAATCCATTAATATTTATAATTTGTGAATAAGTATCATCAATCTTTTTCTCATCTAAATCAATATTATTTGTAGGTATACTTTTATATTTAAATAGATATTTTTCAAGTTGTTTTTCATTTTTCATTTCTTGTTGTTGTTGCTGTTGTTGTTGCTGTTGCTGTTGTTGTTGTTGGTGTTGTTGCTGTTGCTGTTCTCCTATTATAGAATTACTTATTTTTGATTCATCTAGTTCTAATTTTACTATAATATTTGTTGAATATTCGTCTTCAGCTAAATAGTTTTTCAATTGATTTACCGAATCTATTATATGATTTGTTTTATCAAATTCGTCAATATTTTTAGGGTACGGTATATTAGTTAAAATATTATACCATGAATTTGAATATATTGAAGCTTCCTCCGAATAAACTAATTTAAGAAAATTCTTTCGTATAAAATTCTCTCGAGACAATGTTCGAATATTATGTATTTTTTGTATTTCTTTCTTTTTTTCTTTCAAATAGTCCTCTTTTAATGTCAGATATTTTAAATATAGATAATCTGTTGAATCTTTGGGTTCTGTAAAATTATTATAATAATCAACTGATTGACCAAACAAGAGTTTCCTTAAACGATATGAACCTTGAACAACATCTCTTAGACCATTTCTACTAGCAACTGTTACTAAACCACTTGTATCATATGGCATTTGAATATCTGTACCCACTGTATGTTTTTGATCAAAATAATAAAATAGCTTTTCGTCATCATTTACATATGGTTTACATAATTTATCATCTTTATCAAAATATGCAATTCGCTTATTATTATCTTCTAATTTTTTCTTAAAATTATCTAATCCTATTATTTGAATAAATGATCCTACGTCAATCAAACAATCATATTGTATAACTTTATCTAAAAATCCTTCTAATTCAGTAGATTCATTATATATCTTTTTGAATTTAGGATTATATACCGAATAATAAATTTGACCTTGATCTATATCTCTAACATTAGGTTTAACTTTCATATACTTTGTATTATTAATATCATATGGTAAATTAAAGTAGGGAGTTCCTGAAAATCCACTTCTATTACTATTATATTCTGAGCTTATTATGTCACAAAATGTTGATGATAGTTTTTGACTAGAGAATTTTAAAAGTTGATCAAATTTTACACGAAGAATATCAGTTAGTAAATTATATTTATCTATTGGTTTAATTAAAGGTCCATCTAGGTTAGTCTCAAAATCAGAAAGTTTCATAATTTTAGATGGTTTTACTCCTATATTTTTATTAGCGGTATCAAGTATTTCTTTTAATTTAATAAAATATTCATTATCAGCTGTCCACTGAGATTCATCCAAATATAATATTGGTTCAATATAGGTTTTAATTAGTTCATCATAATCAATATCTCTTAAAATATCTGATTGTAAATAAGATAATATTGTTAAAAATATGGTAATACGAGTATCACTAAATTCTGACCCTTTATCTGGCGTATCCTGTTTAATATATGGTATTGCAATATGTCCCAATAAAGGATAATTAATATCAAAATCTTTGCCAATTCCATACCGTAAATTATATGGTAGATTTAAACATTTTGACAAAACTTGTGTTAATAATTGATATACAATTAAATGAATTATATCAGTATGGATCAAGTTGTCTTTATTAATAAAAGAATTTAAAGTTCCATCGTATTCCATTTTAATTTCTTTTTTAAATTTATCCCATTTTTCAGTAGCTAAAAAGGGTTCTGTACTAAACCTATCTTGTATAGACTTGATATCACCTTCCCATTTAGGAATATTAATACCTTCATCATTAATAAAATAAATGCGGATAAATATTTGATAAATATCATATATTTTAATAATCGATATTGTACCACCTTCATTATCCAAAAAATTAGATTTTGTTTCAATACCATATTGATAAACTAATTCACATTTAAAAGGATCTGATATCTCATCAACTTCATCAAATAAAAAGAAAGTATTATTCCAAATTTGTTTTTCATATTCGATTCTATCATAAAGTTTATTTTCTACTAGCATCAATTGATATGTTTTAAAAAATGTATCTGAGCAGATATAAACTACATTCTTTTTAATTTTATCATTTAAATTAAAATAAAATAAATCATCACCTCTGTTAATATTTAAGCTTTGAGTATCAATAGTTAATCCAAAAGCTCTTAATATTGACAGTGAATTTTCTAGTTGATTAATTAAATGTATTGGCAAGATTGATATTGGTATATAATTAAAACTATTTAATATTAAACAAGCTAGTGGTATAATAACAGATGATTTACCAGCACCCATAATTAATTGATATATTTCGTGATAATTAACTGTATTTGCTGTATTTCCAAACATTTTAGTTAAAGTTTCATATTGTGGATAACGTAACATTTTACCAGATAAATATTCAAATGTAATATATAATGAATTAATAGATGATTTTTTCTTAATTTGTAATTCAGATGCCTCATTTTTCTCATAAAAATAACCAGGTAAATTGAATATATCTTGATAACTACTGATATCATTTAATTCATCTGCATCTATATTTAAAAATCTTTCAAAAAACATAATTCTTGATTTGATTAATAAATAAATAGTTTGTATTTTATCATTCGTATAAAACCCATAGTTTTCTTCTCTATTTTTACTATTCATATATTCATTATAATTAAATGTTTTACCTACAAATTCACCTGTACCTGATAGTATATTATTAAGCTC
>Ga0209534_10003514_pt1 | contig 14907 bp, 14 predicted proteins | sample COG_07_FD_184751 | JGI IMG/M metagenome (GOLD analysis project Ga0209534, IMG submission 184751) | Pelagic Microbial community sample from North Sea - COGITO 998_met_07 (SPAdes) (version 2) | ecosystem: Environmental > Aquatic > Marine > Neritic zone/Coastal water | place: Helgoland, sampling...
AATGACTTTAGAAAAACAACCAAAAAAATTAGTGATTGTAGGGTCTGGAGCCATTGGAGTTGAGTTTGCTTACTTCTATAACTCCATGGGAACTGAAGTTACAATTGTAGAATATTTACCTCGAATTGTTCCAGTAGAAGATGCAGATGTTTCTAAACAATTGGAACGCTCTTTCAAGAAAAGTGGAATAAAAATTTTAACATCTACAGAAGTTACTTCTGTGGATACTTCAGGTGATGGAATCAAAGCTACGATCAAAACCAAAAAAGGAGAAGAGGTTTTAGAGGCTGACATGGTATTATCTGCAGTAGGTATCAAAACTAACATAGAAAACATCGGGTTAGAAGATGTTGGAATTGTAACCGACAGAGATAAAATTTTAGTAAATGACTTTTACCAAACAAATATCCCTGGTTACTATGCGATTGGAGATGTGACTCCTGGTCCTGCTCTCGCCCACGTTGCATCTGCAGAAGGCATTTTATGCGTCGAAAAAATTGCTGGGCAGCATGTAGAAGCTATTGATTACGGAAACATTCCAGGATGTACCTATTGCACTCCAGAAATTGCGAGTGTTGGACTGACAGAAGCACAAGCAAAAGATAAAGGTATTGATATTAAAGTTGGTAAATTTCCTTTTTCTGCTTCAGGAAAAGCGAGTGCTGGCGGTCATAAAGATGGTTTTGTAAAAGTAATTTTTGATGCCAAATATGGCGAATGGTTAGGATGTCATATGATTGGCACAGGTGTTACCGATATGATAGCAGAAGCCGTCTTAGGCCGAAAACTTGAAACAACGGGGCATGAAGTCTTAAAAACGATTCACCCACACCCTACCATGAGTGAGGCTGTGATGGAGGCTGTCGCAGATGCATATGACGAAGTGATTCATATATAATCGATAAACACATTTATATTAAAAGACGGTCCAAAGACCGTCTTTTTTGTTATATAAAACTTTGCAAGGCCAATTCGTAGCTTTGAAGTCCAAAACCAAGGATCACTCCTTTTGCGTTTGGTGATATATAAGATTGATGTCTAAACTCTTCTCTGGCAAACGTATTGGAAATATGCACTTCAATTACGGGAGATTCTATGGCTTTGATCGCATCGCCAATACCAACAGAAGTATGGGTATATGCTGCTGCATTTAAGATAATACCATCGTATGAAAATCCAACGTCTTGAAGTTTATTGATCAACTCCCCTTCTATATTAGATTGAAAATAGGTTAAATCAAATCCTTTGTACTTCTGTTTTAAATCTGTGAAAAAGTCATCAAATGATTCTGCTCCATAAATACTGGGTTCACGTTTTCCTAATAAATTTAAATTTGGACCGTTAATAATAATGATTTTTTTCATGTGATTATATCTATTATTTTGAAGGTCACACGCTGTTCGCTATTAATCATTCAGAAAGATGATAATAATTTCAGTATGCTCGTTTCATGTGACAAAAATACAAAAGTTATGGTATAAAAAAAGAGGAAGCTTGGCTTCCTCTTTAATTTAAAGTATTTGATACTATTTTTTGTTAAAACTTGTACTGAACTCCTACTGACAATTTAAACATGTTTGAAGAATCTTCAGCATCTTCAATTTTGAAAGTAAAATAGTCTAAGTTAGCAGCCATACCCCAGTTTCCGCCAAGAGATAAATTGTAAGTCGTACCTAAAATCCAAGCAGATTCCACATCAAAATCAATATTATTTCCACCACCTTCAACTACTACTGAAGAAAAAGCATATTGAGGTTTGAAGTCAAAGTTACCGTAAGAGATCATTGGACCTATAGCAAGGTAACCAATCCCGTAAGTTACGTCGTCAATTTCTTTATCTGAATGACCAGTAGCTCCCCAGTTTACAGTTGCACCCCATGTTTCGTTAAAACGGTAACCTGCATTGATGAGACCTAAATCTAATCCTGTTTTAGCAGCATCCGCTAAATCACCCGTAGGCATTGCTAAACCAATAGATACTCCAATGTATCCTTTAGAATCTTGAGCAGTTATTGTGTTTGTTGAAAATAACGCTAGTACAGTAATTAATAATAATTTTTTCATAATAGTTTGTAGTTTTTATGATTAATAATTCAACAAATATAGAAAAAAATAGTAAATAAAAAACGCATAAAAACTGTTTAAGTAATTGATTATGAATATTAAACAAAAAAAAGGAGCCAATTGGCTCCTTTTTAAATTTTATATCAACTCAATACTTAGAAGCTATACACAGCACCTAATGTAAAAGCAGTTAAACCAGCAGCAGCTTCACCATCGTTATCAGTAAAGACATCTTCGCTAGCTGTATCTAATCTCAATTCTGGTTTGATTGTTAATGCACCTACGGTGTAATTAGCAGTCAATGTCGGAGTAAATACCGATACATCATTAGCAAAATCTTCAAACATCATGTATTCTAAACGCATACCCCAAGACATAGACTCAGAAGACTTGATCTGTGGGTAAGCTGAAATAGACGTAAAACCACTCCCTGGTTGGTAAGCTTGAGGATTTTCTTCATAATCAGCCATGTGCGCGTTTAAAGCTACACTGAAAGATTCAGAAACATCAAAAGCAGTTTTAAAGTCGATGTAAGAAGTTTCTTGACTAGATGCAAAAGATAAAGAAGTTTTTCCTTTCCAAAGACCAGCAGCAATAGAGTAAGCTCCAGAGCTATCTTGATTTCCTTCAATTACATTTACAGGATTCATTAGACCTAAGCCTAATCCAATATCATTACCAAGATCGAATCTAGCAACTAAACCGTTAAAGTTTCTTGCAGAATACGTAAACATGTGAGACATGCTGTAATGAAAGTTATTAGCAGCAGATAGTTCTTCATAACCCATCCAGTTGTTAAAACGTCCCATTTGTAATGTTACTTTTTCAGAAACATTCCAATACATGTAAGCTTCATTTACAATAGATCCTTCACCATTGTACTGATCAGCTCTTTGTCCTACAGCTAAATCAGCAATAAAACCAACTTTTTCTCCTTCGTAAGATAAAGTCACATTAGCCAATCCTAAAGAAAAGCCAGAATCATTGTTAAATGCACTGTAGTCTCCAGTTGACCCAACATTTGAAGATGTTAAATTTGCTCTAAAATAAGCATCAACAGAACCTGTTACATTAAATTTAGGCTCCTCTTCCTGTGCGAATGCAAAACCAACGACAGCAAAAGTTAAAATAGTAAATAATTTTTTCATAATAATTTTTTTTAGTTTGTTATTAATTTATGAATTAGTTGCAAATCTAAACAAAAAAAATGATACATACTCAATATTTATGCACTTAATCGGTAAAACCGATCACTTAATAGGTTAAATTTAAAAATATAAATCATTACAAAAGCAATAATATTTCATAAAAAAAAACTTAACTTTCTACAAATTATAATATATTTGGAAGACTATAACCTTAAAAAAATAACTATGAAACACCATTTATTAGTTTTATTATTTACAATAGTGTCTTTACAAGTTTTTGGACAATCACAAACCCAAGAAACTTATGCTTCTAGCATCACAGCAGAAGAACTAAAAGAAAAACTATACACTTATGCCTCTGACGAATTTGAAGGAAGAGAAACAGGTTTAAGAGGACAAAAAATAGCAGTAGAGTATTTAAGAGAAATCTACAAAAAATTAGAGATCAACGCTGCAAAAGAGGATGGGGACTACTTTCAAAATGTACCGTTGGTATTAGTAAATCCTCCAAAAGTGTCCATTAATATAGACAATATTCCATTTAAATATTATCAAGATTTTATAAGTACGAGTGATGCAGAAACCAATACAATAAACACAGATGACATTGTCCTTGTAGGATATGGAATTAAGGATCAACAATATAATGACTACAAAGAACTAGAAGTTAGTGGTAAAATAGTAGTAGCGATTGGAGGTGAACCAAAAAATGAAGATGGTTCATTCCTGATAAGTGGTTCAGAGAAGATTTCTAAATGGTCTAATGGACGCCAAGCCTTAAGATCAAAACAAAATACCGCCAAAGAAATGGGAGCTAAAGCCTTCTTTTTAATTGATGAAGACTTATTTAATCGCTATGCTCCTTATTACAAAGCGCGAGACAAGCGTGGAGGAGAAAGTAATTTGGCCTTAGATGTCAATGAAGAAACTATGTATGGGTTTCTAGTTAGTAAATCAATGGGGGATGTTTTATTGAAAACGAAGAGTGTTGAAATTAACTATAACCAAGTAAGTGAACCTATTAGTTCTGAAAATGTCGCTGCGATGATTAAAGGAAGTGAAAAACCAAATGAATATATAATTATTTCAGCACATTTAGATCATGTAGGTATGCATGATGGAGAAGTTTTTAATGGTGCCGATGATGATGGTTCTGGTACCGTAGCTATTTTAGAAATTGCAGAAGCTTTTAAAGCAGCACAAGACAAAGGACAAGGACCAAAGCGTTCTGTTATATTTTTACACGTTACAGCAGAAGAAAAAGGCTTATTAGGTTCTCAATACTATACTGATTATGATCCAATTGTTCCCTTAGCTCAAACTGTTTCCAACTTAAATATTGATATGATTGGACGTACTGATCCTAAAAGAACTGAAGGAAAACGCAATTACATCTACCTTATTGGAAGCGATAAACTAAGTACAGATTTGCATAACATTTCTGAAGAAATGAATACAAAATACACAAATATTGAATTAGACTACACCTATAACGATGAAAACGATCCCAATCGTTTTTACTACCGATCTGATCATTATAATTTTGCTAAAAATAATATTCCGATCATATTTTATTTTAACGGCACACACGACGATTATCACAAAGCGACAGATACGCCAGATAAAATTGAGTACGATTTATTAGAAAACAGAACTCGATTGGTATTTCATACTGCTTGGGAACTTGCGAATAGAGATGATGCCGTTAGAGTTGATAAAGCAGCCGAGTAAACACACGGTTAAAAATTTAAGCATACAAAAAAAGCTTCTCTATTTCTAGAGAAGCTTTTGCTTTTTGGGTGGAAGACCGGGTTCGAACCGGCGACCCCTGGTACCACAAACCAGTGCTCTAACCAGCTGAGCTACAACCACCGTTTGGCATTCAAATAATGCGTGTGCAAATGTATAGTATTTAGTATTTTATACAAACCTTTTTTTATATTATTTTAAGTCAAATAACGAATCTATCGCAGGAAGCCTTTCTACATTAAAACCTTCAGCATAGTCTACACCAACCAAACGCCCAAGATCAGCCGCCCTATAACGAATGCTATCTACAAAGTTTTTTGAGGAAATAGGAGTTTCAGGTGCCTGACTACTAGGGTCATAGAATTGCGATGCATAGGCTAAAACAGATGCCATTTTTTTATCGATGTGCAAACTAATATCCACCACAAAATCTGGTTTGAGGGATTTCCATTGAATATAATGATAGATAGATTTTGGACGCCAAGGCGCTTGTAAATCATTTTTTTCTTCAGAATGAGTCTCAATTTTAATCAATCCGCTTAAAAAACAAGCATCACTCACTAGCTTACTCGCCTTTCCATGGTCTGTATGACGGTCGTCAACGGCATTACAAATGACAATTTCAGGACGGTATTGACGTATTTTTTTTATAATTTCTAATTGATGAGTTTTATCATTCGTTATAAAACCATCAGAAAAATTTAGATTTTCTCTAAATGTCACCCCTAATATTTCGGCCGCACGTGCAGCTTCTAACCTTCGAGTGTCTGCGGTACCTCTAGTGCCTAATTCGCCTTTTGTTAAATCTATGATACCAACGGTTTTCCCGTTTTGAATTTCTTTATAAATTGTACCGCCACAGCTTAATTCTACATCATCTGGATGGGCACCAAAAGCAAGGATATCTATTTTCATAAACTTATTTTTTAAGATTGCTCGCAGAAATGGCCTGCTCAATATCCTTAATTAAATCTTTAGCAGTTTCTATTCCAACGGAAAAACGAATTAATTGATCTGTAATTCCTTGTGCCGCCTGGTCTGATTCAGATAGTAATGAATGAGAGGTTTTAGATGGCAATAACATGGTACTTTCAACTCCAGCCAAACTCATTGAGGGCTTGATGAGTGTTAAAGCCTTAAGAAATTTTTCGGAGTCAAAACGATCCTTCAATTCAAAAGACAACATCGCTCCATACCCTTTCATTTGAATTTTAGCCAAGCTATGATATTCACTAGACTTTAACCCAGGATAATATACGGTTTTTATAGCTGCGTGTTTTTCTAAATATTTGGCCAATCGTTTTGCATTGCGTTGTTGGGCTTTTACGCGTATGCCTAAAGTTTTCATACTCCTTTCTAGTAACCAAACAGTATAATCACTTAAATTACCCCCAAAATCTTTTGCTAAATCCCAAATCTTATCCATAATTTCTTGAGATGAGGCTACGGCTCCAGCACTTATATCACTATGACCTCCAAAGTACTTAGTAGCACTATGGATTACAATATCAATCCCTAAATCAATTGGATTTTGAATGATTGGAGATGCAAACGTATTGTCAGCAGCTGTAATGATTTGATGGTTTTTAGCCAATTTAGCAATCGCAAATATATCGACCAGTTTTAATAAGGGATTAGAAGGGGTTTCAATATAAATTAGTTTAGTGTTCGGTTGAATACACTCTTTAAATGATTCTGGAGATAAATCTTTTGTAAAGCAATAGTCAATTCCGTAACTCTTAAAATGCGATTCAATAAAATTTCGAGTTCCGCCATAAATATCATTTTGAATCACAGCATGATCCCCCGATTTTAAGAAGCTTAAAAGCGTTGCAGAAATGGCTGCCATTCCAGATCCAAAAATCATGGCAGCTTCCGCATGTTCCAAAGCTGCAATTTTTTTTGAGAGATGCTCTTGATTAGGAGTGTTAAAATAACGCGGATACCGTTTTGTATCAACATCCATGAAATCAAATGAAGTTGACATATAAAGTGGAGAAACACTCCCTTTGAAAGTCTTATCTTCAATGGACCCTGAATGGGTGCAAATGGTATTTAATCCTGGTTTGTTAGAGTTCATAGTAGTTGAATAAGGATCTTTTAATACTACCTGTCAATATCATTGAATTGCTTTATGAGTACAAACGCCCATATCACAACACATAAAGATACAAAAACAGAAAAAAATAGGACGATGTTGTTAGCGGTCAAGACGGAAGAGTTTAAAGAATATCATTAGACCTAAAAGCATTGGTGCCCAGATCCCTACAAAAATACCATGTAACTCCTCACCTGTCATAAACAAGTATTCAGAAACACTGATGATTATTGCACACAAAGCAAGCAATAAGATATTAGTGAGTCCAAGTTTTTTTAAAAATTTCATTGGTGTCGTTTATTTAACTCGAAAATATAAAAAATTTGTTATTTATTATCAGTTTATCTCTAAAATCTAATCGACACTATTTATTATCTTCGTAAAAAAAATATAATGTTAAAAGCAGTACTTTTTGATATGGATGGCGTCATTGTAGATACCGAACCTTTGCACCACAAAGCCTACAAAATGATGTTTGACGATGTGGGGATTGAAGTGTCAGATGCGATGTACCGAAGTTTTACGGGACAGTCCACAAGAGGAATCTGTGAATTTCTTTGTAATCACTTTGAATTAACTCTTGAGCCAATTGTCTTAGAAAAGGGCAAACGTGCGCATTTTACGAAGTTGTTTTTTGAAGACCCCGATCTTCAACTTTTAGAGGGTGTTGAAAGTCTTATCAAAAACTATCATTCAAATGGATTAACTTTAGTCGTAGCTTCTTCTGCATCTATGTTTACTATTAATAATGTCATGAAGCGTTTTAATCTAGATCCCTATTTTAAAGATAAATTGAGCGGTGCCGATCTAAAAGCATCCAAACCACACCCCGAAATATTTATCAAAGCTGCAAAAGCTGCAGGGGTTTCTATTTTGGAATGTTTTGTCATTGAAGATTCCACCAATGGAATTATTGCTGCAAAAGAGGCAGATATCTTTTGCGTAGCTTACAAAAGTGTACATTCTAAAGACCAAGATTACACAAGAGCTGATATGCTTATTTCAGATTATCAAGACATTTATTTTGATAAAATTAAATCGAGTTTTAATTAAGATTATTTCTTAAAATACTTCAGATGTTTTCTGTAAGCAAACACAGAGAGTACAGTGATTAGAATAAGTGCTGTTGCAATGTATGTAATACTAATTTCTTGATCGTCTTTTGCATAAGAATGCAGTCCTGCTAGGTAAAAGTTGACTCCAAAATACGTCATCATAATACTTCCAAACGCTAAAACTGAAGCAACACTAAAACCAAAACGGCTTCGCAATCCAGGAATCAAACGCATGTGTATTACAAAGGCATAAATCATAATACTAATTAATGCCCAAGTTTCTTTAGGGTCCCAACCCCAATAGCGACCCCAACTTTCGTTGGCCCACATACCGCCTAAAAAGTTTCCGATTGTTAACATTACCAATCCAACGGTCAATGCCATTTCATTAATAATGGTCAGTTCTTTGATGTTTAACGCCATCTTTTCTCTGTTTTTAGAGGTCGTTAGAATCATCAATAATAAGGTGGTTACTCCTAGAACCATTCCTAGTGTTAAGGGGCCATAACTACCCACAATAATGGCCACGTGGATCATTAACCAATAACTGTCTAAAACAGGCTGCAAGTTTCCAATGGAAGGGTCCATCCAATTCCAGTGCGCAATCATCAAAATCATGGCTGTTACAAAAGCAGTAGATGCAAACGTTAAATCGCTTTTTACTCCTAACATCACTCCAAAGGCCATGGTAGCCCAAGCCACATAAATCATGGATTCATAAGCGTCACTCCAAGGTGCGTGTCCTGAAATATACCAACGCGCAATTAAACCAACAGTATGAAGCGCAAACAGACCTAAAATACTGTATTTAAATATTTTAACAGAAATATTTACGTATTTACTGCGATCTTTGAAAATTTGAATTATCAACAACAAGAACATCAAAGTACTCACGTACATATAATATTCAAATAGTTTTTTGAAAATATCATAGCGGTTGTATATGATTTCAGTCGAAATTTTTTCTTCTGAAATCATAGTATCTCCACCATATTTTATTTGTGTTTTCTTTATCGCGTCTAAAAGTTGTTGGCTTTTTGAAAAATCAACTTTTGATTTTTTTTCATTCTGCAAGGTGGCCATATACGCCATAAACCCTGTTTTGATGAAATTACCGTAAAGCGAATCTTGTAATTGGTACGCCCCTTCTCTAAATTCATTTGACGATACCCATTTATTATTTTCATCATCGGGAATTGGAAATAAACGTAAAGTACTGCCCTCAAGGGTATTGAACAACAAGCTGACGCGTTGATCAGTTTCTGTAAATATTTTTTGAATGGCCGTTGGCACTTGAGCACTGTACGCATCGTCCAAATAAGGTCCTAATTTATAATTGAGGTTAGGGTCAAGAAAATCTACTAAAGCTGCATATTTAGCTGTTTTTTCTAAGCCCAAAATGGAGCGAATGGTGTCTGCTTTTTTAGCTTTTAAGAAAATAATTGGGACGTTGTACCAGAGTTGAGGACTTTCCTGCATCGACAAAAATACTTGATTTGCATCAAAATCATTATACACATCTTTTTTGCTCAGTTTACGTAACAGTTCAGAAGCATAGGTATTGACAGGTTTCATTCGTCCATCTGTATCTTGAATCACCAAATGCCCTAAACGATCTGTCTCGCTTACAGGAGTCATATTCAGATTTAAAATAGAATCTAGCTGTATTGTCGTTGGGCGGAGATTTTTATGATCCGAGCCGTGTGTTTGTGCAAACCCACTGAATGATACCATAAATAAAATAACCATCACCAGATTTGATTTCTTTTTCTTGATTTTATCAAGTTGACTTCTCAAGGATTCCATGCGCGCATTTTTTGAAAATAAGATAGCCAGCAAACCAAAATACAATAAATAGTAGCCTAAATAAGTAAACCAAGTCCCCCAATAATCATGATTGACAGATAATATGGTTCCTTTTTCATCTGGATCAAAACTGGCTTGAAAAAACTTATATCCACGGTGGTCGAGAATATTATTCATATAAATGTGAAAATCAAAATCATCTTTTTCAGCCTCCAAAACAGTAACTTTACTTTCAAAAGAGGCATAGCTTTTTTCGGTGCCAGGGTAACGTTCGGCAATAAAATCGTTTAGTTTAATTTCAAAAGGAAGGTCTAAAAGTTTGGAGCCGTATTTAAAATTAAATTCCAACCCACCTACTTCAATTTGTTTAAACGGATTATTAGATCCCTTCCCTCCTAGTAACTTTAGTGTTTTGGTGCTGCCATTCGCAGATATTTTTAGAGCAATTCCATCTTCATCGCCTTTTAATAATCTTGATTTTTTGACGACATCAAACACGCCCTTAATTACAGGTTTTGGAAAAACAATCGCTTGGTTTCCGATAATGTAACGAGAACGTAAGATCAGTGGCTGAATACTATCTTTTACCAATCGCCCTTGCAAACCAGATGCCATGGTCATATATTCCCCTTCATAAGGAGATTGTATAGTCAAATCAGTTTCTGAATAGGTAATATTGATAGCTCCCTCAGTCGGTTTATTTAGAGCATACAGCACATTGTGAATACTGCTTACCTGTCCAATTTTTAGAAAGTGATTGTGTGGTGCGCCATCTCCAGCTTCGACGAGCTTTAAATAATACTCGCCATTTTCAGCAGGAACAATATCTTCCTCAGCACCCCCAATAAAATCGACAAGTTCAATTGAAACTGGTGTGGTGTCATAAGAAGTCTCTAGAAAGTATTTATTTGAAAGTCGGGGAGAAAAATCGACTTCATCTTCTTGAACACGACGTTGGAGCTGACCGTTGATTTCAAAATCACCATCAATATAAGTGGTTAAATATGTTTTTTGAGATAAGAAGGTGTTTTCGGTTGCTCCTTCTCTGATGGACATCATGCCTTCAAATCCATGGTAGCGTGTCAAAAAAGCACCAAACAAAATAAATATAAATGATAAATGGAGCGTAAGTGTTGCCCATTTTTCTTTTCTTAATAATCGGTACCTAAAAATATTTCCAGCAAAATTGATGATAAATACGACCATAATTGCTTCAAACCACCAAGCATTATAAATCAAAGTTCGGGAATACGGAGTTGGCGAAGTGCTTTGACCTTGATCCATAAAGGTGCCCACTGCCATGGCAATGGCAAAAACGATGAAAAGTGTCCCTGTTAAACGGGTAGAAAAAAGTAAATTAGTTAGTTTTTTTAGCATCCTAAATTGACTCGTTTTATTGAGGTGCAAAGGTACTTCTTTTAATAAGAAAAGTCATTTATGTTTATTGGTTTTAACAGTAATTTTAATAAAATTTTAGCATTGGGTTACTTAAACTTTCAAATGACGGATTACTTGTTTATTTTAGCTGAATGATATCTGTCGTAATTTTAGGAGCTGGAAATGTAGGAACTCACTTGGTAAAAGCAGTTCAAGCGGCTGAAAACCTGAACCTAATTCAATGGTATTGTCGAGATCCAAAAGCGATTAAATTGCCTGTCAAAGACGTTGAGTTTTGTCATGATTTAGAACGTTTAAAATTGGCTGATGTTTACATTATTGCCGTAAGTGACAAAGCGATTTCTGAGCTTTCCAAACAACTCCCTTTTGAAAACCGATTGGTGGTACACACTTCGGGAAGTGTCGCTATGAAACAACTAGACATGAAACACAGAAGAGGTGTTTTTTATCCCCTTCAAACCTTTTCATTAACTTCGGAAGTATCGTTCTCAGAAGTTCCATTCTGTATTGAAACTATGCAAAGAGAAGATTCAAAATTTCTTAAAAATTTGGCGACTGAGATGGAAAGTCCATCCTATATGACTAATACTGAGCAACGCCAAGCCTTGCATTTATCGGCGGTATTCATTAATAATTTCACCAATCAATTGTATCGAATTGCACACGAGTTATCCGATTTTAAAAACATTAATTTTGATGTATTAAAGCCGTTAATTTTAGAGACGGCTAAAAAAGTTCAAGATATTTCACCATACAGTGCACAAACGGGACCTGCAAAACGCAACGACCAAGTAACCATCAATCATCATTTGAGAACTTTAGAAAGTCACCCCGAATACCAATCAATTTATGAACAGCTTACAAAATCAATAAAAAACACACATGGATTCAAAAAGTTATAAAGAATATTTAAAAGATATAAAAGCATTTATTTTTGATGTTGATGGCGTCCTCACGGATTCCTCCGTGTTAGTAACTTCTGATGGCGAAATGCTTCGTAAAATGAGTACTCGAGATGGATTCGCCTTGAAAACTGCTGTTGATGCAGGATTTTTAGTTTGTATTATTTCTGGTGGTAAAAACGAAGGTGTTCGCAAACGTCTAGAGGGTTTAGGAGTCAAAGAAATTAGTTTAGGCGCACATGATAAGGTTGTTCATTTAAAAGAATTATTTGATAAATATCAATTAAAAGCTGAAAATGTAGTTTATATGGGCGATGATATTCCAGACATTCCTCCTATGAAACTCGTTGGACTTCCAACGTGCCCGCAAGATGCTGTCCCTGAAGTAAAAGCGGTTTCAAAATACATTTCTCACAAAAATGGTGGTACTGGATCGGCGCGAGATATTATAGAACAAGTTCTAAAAGTACAAGGTCATTGGATGAAAGTATTCGATGCTCAATATGATTAATATATAAAAATGCTTGCAGATAATTTAAAATCTAAACACATCATTTTAGCCTCTTCATCCCCCCGAAGACAGGAGTTGATCAAAGGGCTTGGACTGGATTTTGAAATACGAATCAAATCCGTTAAAGAAGAATATCCTCACAGGCTTCGACATTTTGAAATTTCTGATTATTTGGCACAACTTAAATCGATGGCGTTTGTTGAGGAGTTAAAGCCTAATGACATCCTTATTACTAGTGATACAATTGTTTGGTTCAAAGACAAAGCACTCGGGAAACCAAAGGACAACAACGATGCTTTTGAAATGCTAAAAACCTTGAGTGGTCATACCCACGAAGTGATTACTTCTGTTTGTTTTAAATCTATTGTCTCACAAAAAACCATCAATTCAGTTACAAAGGTCACGTTTAAGGAGTTAAGTGACGACGAACTATGGTATTACATCCATAACTTTAAGGTGCTTGATAAAGCGGGAGCTTATGGGATTCAAGATTGGATTGGACAAATAGGTGTTACTAAAATTGAAGGCTCTTATTTTAACGTGATGGGTTTTCCTATGGATAAGATATACAAGACACTACTTACGTTCTAAAAAGAAGTCTAACGCCCGTGTTTCATTATAATAATATCCTTTTCGACTTATAAAACCAACATGACCGCCACGATTAGGTGTTTCTAAAAATATATTTGGATTCATTTCTGCTTCTTTGAAAGGGTAACAAGCTTTCGATAAAAATGAATCGTTTAATGCATTTAAAATCAAGACGGGAGTTTTGATAGCATTCAGAAATTGAAGACTGCTACATTTTTTATAATAATCTTGTGCATCCTCAAATCCGTGTGCGCGAGAAGTATAAACTTCATCAAAATCATTCAATGTTTTAATGGTTTTGATTTTTGCTTTTGATATGACCTCAGGAAATTGTTTTTGTTTTAACTTCAATCGATTGACCAAAGCCCATTTGAAATTGATATGATAAGCTAAATTTTTTGGAGCATGCAATGCTTTCGCTGACCCAGAAAGGTCACAAGGAACAGAAACCGCCATGGCAGCTTTAACTTGAGTAGGGACATCTGATCCATCTCCTAAATATTTCAACAAAATATTACCACCAAGACTGATACCTTTTAAAAAAATTGAATCGTATTTGTTAAGAGAAACTACATGTTTAACGATGTCTTCAACATCATCTGTTTTACCTGAATGATAGGTTGTGTAATACTTGTTTAGTTCGCCACTACAACAACGAAAATTAACACAAATTGCATCTATGTTTTGTTCATTAAAATGCAATGCCGCTCCTGTAATATAGGGGCGTTGTCCGTGCCCTTCCAAACCATGAAAAAGAATAATCACCGATTTTGATGGCTTTGGACTGTAACTCCAATCCAAATCTATAAAATCATCATCCCTAAGGGTGATGCGTTCTCTAAATTGCTTGATTTTCAAACGCCGTATCAGCCCCGAATATACAGTGGAAATAAATCCACTTCGAAATCTAAAATGTGCCTTAAAATTACTCTTGACTATGGGCATTGTGTTCTATTGATAGTTTTAAAATTTGTTTACTTGATTTCGTCGCTATAAACCGTTGATCGGCTCGCTTTCCAACAACCCAAACAATGTCTTTACCGCTGTATATGACGTCTGTATTTTCTTTTTCTAATAAAGAGAGTTTTTCGTCTTTAAAGTACTTGCTCAGCTTCTTTTTTCCATTCATTCCTGAGGGATGAAAATAATCTCCATGACTCCAGTTACCCAATCGCAGAGGAAATTGTAACAATTCAAAATCTAAATACACATGATCTTTAGTTGGTACTTCTAAAGAAGTACTTAGTTCTACTTTTAAATTATACGGTTGGAATGGAATTTGAACAATTTCATCAGAAGCTTCAATAGAAATTGAAACTTTTGAAGAAGTATCAAGAGGACTTAAAATCAACTGAGACCTATTTTTAAGTAAACGATGCGTCACAGATGTAATTTGTTTTCCGGATTGTGCATCTAAAAGGGCTGCTATTTGTGACCAGTCCGAGAAATTATATGCTTTCAACAATTGGTATAAATATGCTTTTGGATTATTTAAAGATTGAAGACTGTCTATATTATAAATAATTTTATTTTCATCAATGGATTCAATGACCCTGTCCTCTACTTCCAACATATAATCCTCCAA
>Ga0209534_10003520_pt1 | contig 14893 bp, 14 predicted proteins | sample COG_07_FD_184751 | JGI IMG/M metagenome (GOLD analysis project Ga0209534, IMG submission 184751) | Pelagic Microbial community sample from North Sea - COGITO 998_met_07 (SPAdes) (version 2) | ecosystem: Environmental > Aquatic > Marine > Neritic zone/Coastal water | place: Helgoland, sampling...
TAGATGCTTCAATGACATCATCCATGAATGTATCTTCGTTAACGTCTTTGATTAAGATTTCTTCAGAATTGGATTGGTTAAGCTCTAGCATGAATCACCTATTGATTTTTTCTTCTGATTAGTGACATAATTTAGATCAGGCAACACTATAGATCAAAGCTTGCAAATACTGGCGCGTGATCACTTGGTTTTTCCCAGCCTCTAACGTCTCTTGATATATAACTACCATACCCTTTATCGGCAATATCTTTTGTCGCCCATATATGATCTAAGCGTCTACCCTTATTGGCTGTATCCCAATCCCTAGCTCTATATGACCACCATGAATATAATAATCCTGATGGTATATCTTTACGTATTATATCTACCCAATTAGCAGAAAACATAACTTCATTAAGGGCTTGAATTTCTTGTGGGGTATGACTGACAATCTTTAAAAGCTTTTTGTGATCCCAAACATCTTCTTCACCGGGAGCAATATTTAAATCTCCAACTAGAATTGATTTTTGAGGTTTTTGTGATTGAAAATATTCTGCCATTTCACCTAGATAATCTAATTTCTGGCCAAATTTTTCATTTATGTTTCTATTGGGAATATCACCTCCAGCGGGCACATAAAAGTTATGAATATTTAGTTTATTATCAACATTTACTGCAATGTGGCGAGCGTGCTCAAGGGATGCAAAATCTCTGCGAGAGATTTCTTTAAGAGGTAATCGAGACAATATAGCAACGCCGTTGTATCCCTTTTGACCACTCGCAATTAAATACTTATATCCTAGTTTAGAGAATTTTTCTGTTGGTATTTTATCCTCTGGGCTTTTGCATTCTTGTAGGCATAATACATCTGGAGTTTCCTCTGAGAGTAATCTGCAGACACTATCCTCGCGTAAGCGTACTGAATTAATATTCCAACTGCATACTTTTATGGGCATAGCATACCTTTCTTTTTATTCGTAAGAATTTACGGTTTCAATCTGTATCCGCCAGTTTCAGTTATTAGAAAACAGGCATTAGCTGGATCAATTTCTATTTTTTGGCGTAGTCTATAGATGTGTGTCTCAAGCGTATGGGTGGTTACTTTAGAATTATACCCCCAGACTTCATGTAAAAGAGTTTCACGACTGACTATAGTTTCTAAGTTCTGATATAAAAACTTTAAGATATCATTTTCTTTTTCTGTTAAGCGAATGGATTTGTTTCCATTAGCCTCTAAAATCTTAGAATTTGGTTTAAATAAATAAGTCCCAAGATTATACTGTGTGTCTTCTGTTCTATCAAACTGACGTAAATGTAATTCGATGGATTTCAATAACTTTGGATACTTAAATGGTTTAGTAATATATTCATTTGCATCAATTGTGTGCTGATTATCAACATTTGATGCATCAGATTGAGTTATGAGCATTATGATTGGATTTTTAAACCCGCCTACACGGAGCTTTTTGGTAAGATTATGCCCATTCAACTTAGAGGGCTGAGAATTGATGATAATAATATTGCATGAATTGTTATTAATTTGGGTTAATACGCTATCTTCATCCAATTCTATTATTTGATACTTGTCATTTAAAGATAATTGATAAATTAAAGCTTCAGATAAATATTTATCACTACTTACTAATAGTATTTTTGTAGAAGAGCTCATGTGGAATTCCATAGTATTTTTTTATACAATAAATATTTTTTTGAGTAGAACAAGAAATACGCACAATTACTTTTAGATATTTAATATTCCGATCTATAATTATATACTTCAAAGTAAGTCTTCAGAGGGTATAGGCCAATAATGTCAATTGAACTTACAGCATCAGAAAAAATTGCACGAATTCGATCAGATTTTCGAATGGGTGTAGCTGTTGGGTTTAGGTCGGGGCTTGAGAAGTGGTTGGTCGCGTCTTCTGAAACAATAACATTATCTCGATTTAATGGAATGCGAAAATTAGGTTCTTTAGAGTTGGCCATAACAGACTGGAGAGCGCAAACTCTTTCCACTTGGGCTACAGATGGGGACATAGCGCGATTGGCTATCCCAGATGACAAAGATTTAGACTGGGTACATTCAGTATGTGATCCGAGTGATGATTTTAATACGCCACTTAAGGGGCCTTTTACTCCCATATTTGGAGGAAGCGCAGATGTTTCTCGTACAGCATTGGCAATTTGCAAGACGGCTCATTTAATTCCCTCTGCAGTGATGGTTAATATATCAGGCCAAGACATTGTGGGATTGGACTTCATAGACCTAGAGCAAATATTGTCACTAATATTAAATCCATCAAATCAATTAATAGAAGTTTCAGCTGCTAATGTGCCCCTTCAAGTTGCAGAGGCAAGTCGTGTTCATGTTTTTCGTCCACAAGATGGCGGTGAGGAGCATTATGCAATTGAAATTGGAAATCCAGATCGTAATAAATCAGTACTTTCAAGGCTACATTCAGCATGTTTTACTGGAGATTTAATCGGATCTTTGAAATGTGATTGTGGGCATCAATTACAAGCAGCTCTTGAAGCAATATCCTCAGATGGATCTGGCGTTTTGTTATATATGAACCAAGAAGGTCGTGGTATAGGTCTTGCAAATAAAATGCGAGCATATGCGCTTCAAAATCAAGGATTTGATACAGTTGAAGCAAATCATCGGTTAGGCTTTGAAGATGATGAGAGAAATTTCAAAATTGGAGCTGAAATTTTACGCTTAATGGGTTTTGAATCAGTCCGCCTTATGACAAATAATCCAGAAAAAGTAACCTCCATGGAGATGGTGGGGATAACTGTTTCTGAACGCGTACCTCTTCAAGTTGGGTCAAACCCATTAAATGAGAAGTATTTGGAAACTAAGGCTAAAAAAAGTGGCCACATTTTATGAATCCTAAATTTTATGATCTCGTAGTAACCCATTGGGGCGCAAGATTTATGGGACATACTTTGCCCGTTGCAATAGGTCGAAGTGGGATTGCTAAAAAAGTTGGTGAAGGAGATGGAATTACCCCAATTGGTAACTTTTCTATCAAAAGTATTGGGTTTCGCAATGATCGTATTTCTTTCAACGCTTCAAATATTGTAAAAAAACATACACGGTTAAATGATTTATGGTCAGATGATCCAAGAGATAAAAATTATAACCATAAAGTGTGTTCTCATGATTATTCCTTTAGCCATGAAAAACTTCGCAGATCAGACGGTTTGTATAATGCGTATGGAATATTAGATTATAATTGGCCAAATGCTGAGCCTGGTAAGGGAAGCGCTATTTTTATACATGCTTGGAGAAGGCCGCGATATCCAACAGAAGGATGTATAGCCTTTAATATTTCTGATCTTATATGGATTTTTGAAAACTGGAATTTTAATAGCCGCGTGATTATAAAATAATAGACTTAAGAATAATTACGTTCACCAAATATAGCTGAGCCCACTCGAATATGTGTTGCTCCCATTGCAATGGCACTCTCAAAATCACTGCTCATTCCCATGGACAAGCCTGTAAGACCATTTCTGTGTGCGATTTTTCTCAGTAACCCAAAATGTAGCGAGGGTTCTTCATTAATGGGTGGTATGACCATCAAGCCTTTAATGGGTAAATCGAGTGAAATACAATCTGATATGAACTGATCAGCTTCATTTGGATGTATGCCTGATTTTTGTTTTTCTTCACCTGTGTTGATCTGAATAAACATTTCAGGTGCTTTTCCTTGGGTTTGGATTTCGTTTGAAAGCTTTTGTGCTAACTTCAAGCGATCAAGAGTATGTATTGCATCAAATAATTCTACGGCTTGTTTTACTTTGTTGCTTTGCAGTGGTCCTATTAGGTGTACCTTCACTTCTGAAAAATTTTCACGAAACATTGGCCATTTAGATAGTGCTTCTTGTACTTTGTTTTCACCAAATACTGTATGCCCATTCTCAAGAAGACTTAACACACGTTCGTTTGGCTGAACTTTTGACACCGCTATTAATTGTGTGCTTCCAATAGATCTACCTGCAGATTCTTCAGCCTCTTCAATTTTTGAATTAATTATACTTAAAGTCATAAAATTCCTTATTTATAAAAAAAGGGCACCAAAGTGGTGCCCTTTAAATTCTTCAAATCCAGTTTGGATTAAAATGCGAATGATACGCCTGCGTACAATGAGTCTTTCTTAGCTGCTTTTGCAGCTGTTGCTGTACCGTGGTTCTTCATGCCAGCTTTAAAAGTAGCACCGCCACCTAATGCCATAGTAGCAGTTAGATCATGTGATGAACCTTCATCTGTACCGTATGCTAGGGCAACGCCACCTAATGAGTATGCAAGATCAAAGTCCCAACCACTTGATGGCTGAGCATTATCTGAAGCTACAGTTACTGTTAAACCGTTAGCTACAATAGTTGCACCAACTGAAGCAACTTGCTTAGTTCCACCTGAGTCTTTTTTCGTGTTAGCATTTACGCTCAACATATCGTTTACAGTGTAAGCAACAGCAATTTTTGAAGCCATACCAAGTGATTCATGGTTTGATGCAGTTAAAGTGTATGTCATATCACCTGAAGTTACAGCAGCACTTGCTGAAGCGTCAGAATATACTGCAGTAGAACCTGTAATGCTTTCGTCTGCATCTGCTGCTATAGTGATAGCTACGCCATTTACTGTTGTTGCATATGAAATATCATGTGATTTGTAATCACCATTGTATAAGTTATCGATGCCATTGTCATCAAAAGTTAATGTACCAAATGCACCAGACATAGTCACAGCGCCTAAGCCAGCAGTTCCGCCGTCTGCACCATCAAATTCATAATTGCCTTGGTCAATTTCAGTACCTGCATCAATATTTAAAGAAGCAGTAAATGAGATACCATTGTCTGTTGCGCCTGACATAGCGAAATCAACACCTACATTGCTGTAGATACCTTCAGCAACAGTTGAGCCTGTCGCTACGTTTGTTAAGTTTGAGTGATAACCAGCAGCTGCGTGGCCAGATACTGTTACGTCTGCCGCAGCCATTCCAGCTGTTGCAACTAATGCTGTAGAAGCAATAAGTAGTTTTTTCATTTTAAAATTCCTCGTAGTGTTATTCATTTTAGGACCTCCGCTGGAGAATCCAGTGAGATATGTAATCTTTTTGATGATTTCGATGCTTTGGGTCAACAATTTCAGCAATGTTTATAAATAGATTATCATTACTGATGCAAACTTATCACACAATAACTTTTAGCAAATTTATAAATATATAAAAAAATATGGTGTCTAAAATCCAACTTGAGAAGATTTAATATGGGTGATAGTAATATTATTGATATTAAATTCTTGGAAAAAAAATGAACTATCTGTTTAAATGTAAGTCCCTATTGTTAATCTGCGTTATTCTACAAGCATGTAGTTCAGCAGAAAAAACTAACATAGATAAAGCCAACGATAAAAAGGTCACTTCAGCCATAACTGATCAAACCAAGAAAAAAGGCATAGTATTAATTGATGACAATGGAAAACTTGGTGATATTTTTAAAAATGGTAGTGATAAAATAGGGTCTGTTAATAAATATTTATGGCAGGCGTCTCTTGAAATTTTGAGTTTTCTTCCAATCAATTCAGCTGATCCGTTTTCTGGAATTATAGTATTTGGCAAAGGCAAAGCACCAGGATCATCTCAATCTTATGATGCAACAATATATATAAGTGATCCAGCCCTTGATGCGCGTTCACTCAGTGTCACAGTAAGATCATCAAATGGGACTGTCAGCTCAGAAGCAAAACGTGAAATTGAAAGTGCAATATTAAGTAGAGCCCGTCAGTTGCGATTAAAAGAATTAGATTTATAAGTCACATGAATATTTATTCAATTATTACGCCGGGCATTGTTCCGGCGTACCACGTTTAAAGGTAACTAAATAATGCGTTATAATGCAAAAGTAACAGAGCCAAAGTGGCAATCTGCCTGGGATACTTCGGAAAGCTTTAAAGCGATCCCTGATGAACGTGAAAAATATTATGTTTTGGAAATGTTTCCCTATCCATCGGGGCGTATTCATATGGGACATGTGAGAAACTACACAATGGGTGATGTAGTTGCTCGATATAAATCTGCGGTTGGGTTTAACGTATTACATCCGATGGGATGGGATGCATTTGGAATGCCGGCTGAAAATGCGGCCATGGAAAAAAATGTCCATCCTGGTGATTGGACTTATCAGAATATCGCTGACATGCGAGCTCAATTAAAGCCAATGGGTCTTTCAATTGACTGGTCACGCGAATTTGCCACCTGTGATCCAGAGTATTATGGGCAACAACAGTCTATGTTTATTGATATGATGTCCAAGGGATTAGTATATCGTAAAAATGCTGTCGTAAACTGGGACCCAGTCGATATGACAGTTCTAGCAAATGAGCAGGTTGAAAATGGAAAGGGTTGGAGGTCAGGCGCTGTAGTTGAGCGTAAAGAATTAACGCAATGGTTTTTTAAGACATCTGAATATTCAGAAGAATTACTAAGTGCACTCGATGGTTTAGAAAGCTGGCCAGAAAAAGTGCGTATCATGCAGAAAAATTGGATTGGTAAATCACAGGGTTTGCAGTTCGATTTTAAAACAACTGGTGCACCTACTGGTTTTGAAAAATTAGAAGTATATACAACGCGACCTGATACATTGTTTGGTGCGTCTTTTGCAGCAATTTCATGTGATCATCCTTTAGCAAAAGAATTAGAAAAAAATAATTCTGACATAGCTAATTTTAATCTAGAGTGTAGGCAGATAGGAACTACTCAAGAAGCGTTAGAAACTGCAGAAAAAAAAGGTTACAACACAGGCATTACTGTAACTCATCCCTTCAATGATGCATGGGAAATGCCTGTTTATATAGCCAACTTTATACTTATGGGCTATGGCACGGGCGCAATTTTTGGCTGCCCTGCGCATGATCAGCGCGATTTAGATTTTGCTAGAAAGTATGATTTAATTGTAACCCCTGTCGTATGCCCAACTGATCAAGATCCAGATATATTTGCTATTAAAGAAGAAGCATATACTGGTGTAGGTAATTTAATTAATTCGCGTTTTTTAGATGGTTTCACTATTGAAGAAGGCAAATCTGAAGTTATCAAGCGTATTTCTGAAAAAGGAATGGGTGAAGCAACTACGAATTATCGCTTAAGGGATTGGGGCGTTTCCCGACAAAGGTATTGGGGTTGCCCTATCCCTGTAATCCATTGTGATAAATGTGGAGTGGTCGCTGAAAAAAAAGAAAACCTACCAATAGTTCTTCCAAAAGACGTATCATTTGATAAACCTGGAAATCCATTAGATAGACATGATGAGTGGAGGAATTGTAAATGCCCATCATGTGGATCAGATGCCCTTCGAGAAACTGATACTATGGATACTTTTGTGGATTCTTCTTGGTATTACGCTAGATTTACAGCGCCAAAATCCACTACCCCCACCAGTAAAAAAGATGTAGATTACTGGATGAATGTCGACCAATATATTGGGGGTGTTGAACATGCAATCTTACACCTATTATACTCACGATTTTTTGCGCGCGCTATGAATGCCACTGGACATTTACCAAAAAAGGCAATTGAACCATTCAATGCGTTATTTACTCAAGGAATGGTTTGCCATGCAACATATCAAGGTCCAGATGGAAAATGGCTTAACCCAGATGATATTAAGCAGTCTGAAAGCGGTGAATTTGTTACACTTGATGGCCAACAGGTAACAGTTGGCCAGTCTATTAAAATGTCAAAATCTAAGAAGAATGTGGTCGATCCGGATGATATCATCGATCAGTATGGTGCTGACACTGCGCGGTGGTTTGTTATGTCTGACAGTCCTCCAGAAAGAGATGTTGAGTGGACTGCATCAGGAGCCGAGGCTGCTTGGAAACATTTGCAACGAGTTTGGCGATTAACTGTTGAAATAACTGAAGATCAAACAACTGACACTTCAAAAGACGTTGAATTAGATAAAGCAAGAAATATTGCTATCGATGCAGTAACAAATGGTGTTGAAGGATTTGCATTTAACAAATCAATTGCAGCCCTTTATCAATTTACCAATATAATTTCAAAATCATCGGCAAGTAAAATTGCAAAAGTTAACGCCATGTTAACAATGTCTCAATTAATGCAGCCGATGACACCGCATTTAGCTGAAGAAATATGGTTTACACTTGGTGGTAAAGGATTGGTGACGGGTGCGAAATGGCCGGCTTTAGATGCTTCGATGCTTCTTAACGATACTATTATTTTACCTATTCAGGTAAATGGTAAGCGAAGAGATGAAATTGAAGTTAATATCGATCTTGCTAAAGTTGAAATTGAAAAAATAGTTCTTGAAAGACCATCAGTTTTGCGCATTCTAGATGGAAATGCTCCAAAAAAGATCATTATAGTACCTGGAAAGATAGTGAATGTTGTTATTTAATAGAAGATGGCTTCTGATAGGAATTTTGCCTCTAATATCGTGTGGATTTGAACCTATTTATGGGACAAATAAACCAGCTAATCTTATTTTGGGCAAAATTGATGTTGAGGTTTCTAATGGTAGAAATGCATTTGAATTGCGTGATCGTTTAATAGAGCGTTTGGGTACATTAGACGGTACTCCTACTTATTTATTAAAATATACATCAAGTATTGAGTCTAAAAACCTAACTATATCAAAAGATAATGATGTAACGCGCTACACATTGCAGGGCGAAACAAATTTTGATTTGGTTGATATGGCATCAAAAAAAGTGATTTACTCAAACAATATAGCTTCAAATACCGCTTATAGTGCGACGGCGGGCACATACCCAACTGCAATTGCGGAAAGAGATGCTAACGTGAGGCTTTCTAGAGATATGGCAGATAAAATTGTAACCCTTTTGCTGATAACTGCAAAGGATTGGCTGGAATGAAATTAGCTGGGGATAAGGCAAATAACTATTTTTCCAATCCTGATGTTAATCATATCTCAATTCTTATATATGGTGCTGATAGCATGCGTGTTGCATTGCGAAGGCAAGAACTACTTAAATCACTCATCGGAGATGACGCTGAAGAAGAAATGCGATTAACCCGTATTTCAGGATCTGACTTAAGAAAAGATCCTGCACTTTTATTAGATGGATTGAAGGCAAGTGGATTTTTTCCTGGTTTACGAGCTGTGTTTGTTGAGGATGCAATAGATACAATTGCACCAATTATAGATAAAGCAATGCAAGATTGGCAAAAAGGAGATGCATTTCTAGTTTTAACTGCAGGTCAATTAAACGCGCGATCTAAACTGCGAAAAACTATTGAAAATAATAATAATTCCGTTGCTATTGGCATTTATAATGACCCCCCAAATGAAAAAGAAATCATTTCTACCGTTTCAAAACATAACCTTAATAATTTTGATAGTGATGCAAAAAAAGATTTAATTGCATTAGGAAGAAGCCTTGATCCAGGCGATTTTCAACAAACTTTGGAAAAATTAAGCCTCTATAAATATAAAGATGATACTGTAATAACATCTAGTGATATACAATCATGCGCACCTGTTACAATTGATGCAGCGTTAGATGAGGCAATAAATATTATTGCTGATGCAAGGTCTGATGAAGTGGGGCCTATGCTGAGTCGACTTTTTGGTCAGGGGACGAATCCTACTACCTTATGTATTGCTGCAACGCGTCATTTTAGAAATTTGCATTCTGCTGCTGCACATCCATCAGGTCCAGACGTTGCGCTTTCAAGAGCAAGGCCGCCTGTTTTTGGTCATCGCAAAGACAGAATGGTTCGTCAGGCGCGAGGATGGGGCGGCATAAGGTTGGAAAAAGCCTTGGGTGTTTTAATAAATACAGATTTATCATTAAGATCATCATCAAAGGCACCTGCACAAGCTATACTTGAACGATCATTTATTAGAATATCTATGATGCGACCAAAATGAGGAAATCTTTATGTATAAAGTAATTGGGAATACAAATACTCGTACATTGCGAGTTTTGTGGGCGATGAATGAAATTGGATTAAAGTATGAACATTTAAAAGTTGGGGCTCAATCGGCTGAAGCACAATTAGCCAATGTATCAGGTAAAGTTCCAAGCTTAGAGGCAAATGGCGTAAATATAACTGATTCAACTGCAATAATCACTTATTTGGCTGATAAATATAACCAATTAACATTTCCAGCTGGAACAATTGAGCGAGCACAGCAAGATAGTTTTACGCAGTTTATTCTTGATGAGTTAGATTCAATTTTGTGGACAGCGGCAAGGCATAGCTTTGTTTTACCAAAAGAGATGCGTGTAAGTGAGCTAAAAGATACTTTGCATTGGGAGTTTGCAAGGTCTTTAAAAGTTTTAGAATCTAGAATGGGTTCTGGGCCAAATGTAATGGGTGAGAAATTTACAATTCCTGACATTATATTGACGCATATTGGAGGATGGGCTCGTGTTGCAAAGTTTGATATCCCAGATGGAAAATTACGAGATTATTTTCAGCAGCAAATTAAACGCCCTGCGTATATATTTGCTATAAATCTTTAATGATATTATACTTATTTTAAGCTTTTAATGTAATTTACCGCACCAAGTCCCGCCCACTTTCCTGTAGCAAGGCATGCTGTTATCAGGTAACCGCCTGTTGGGGCTTCCCAGTCCAACATTTCACCTGCACAAAAAACGCTAGGTTTTGCTTTTAGCATCAAATTATCATTTAGAGCACTTTTTGACACTCCACCTGCAGTAGATATTGCTTCATTAATTGGGTGAGGTCCTTCATGTGGAATTAGAAGACTTTTTGCTGAATGAGTTATATCTTGTGTGGAAATATGTTGCGAAAATTCGTTAAAAAAAGCTGTTTTTTCGTTGTTTAGACGTAATACTTTGCGATTAAATGTACTTCTTGATACTTTAGGTGATAAATGTTTATGCCTTTTATTTAGTGTCTCTATTTCTGTATCTGGAAGCAGGTCTATTATTAAGTTATTGCCATCGCGCATGAATTTACTTGCTGCATAAATACCACTCCCTTCAATGCCTTTTTTTGAAATTACAAACTCGCCAACAGTTGAAAACTTCCCTGAAGTTATGCGAACTGACTTTATAGGGCTCCCAAAGAAAGGCTTCATGTATTTAGACCACTGAATTTTAAAGCCCATGTTAGATGGTTGAAAATTAGTAACGTTCACATTATTTTTTTTTAGTATATCAGCCCACAAACCATCTGAACCAAGATGTGGCCAACTAGCACCTCCCATTGCCAAAATGGTAGCATGTGACTTAACTAGTTTTTTACCTGAAATGGTTTCAAAGACTGCTATATCACCTTGCCAACCCACCCACTTCCAATTTCGATAAAATGTTACACCTTTGTTAGATAACCTTATGAGCCAAGATCTCAACAAGGGTGAGGCTTTCATACTTTTAGGAAATACACGTCCAGATGAGCCTGTAAAAATTTCTTGATTTAAGTCTTTAGCCCACTTCATAACGGCCTCATTATCAAAATTATTGATGATTGGGGTTAACCATTGTTTAGCATTAAAATAGTGGTTTAGAAATTCAGATTTTGCCTCGTCTTTTGTAATGTTTAAGCCAGACTTTCCAGCCATTAAAAACTTCCGCCCATATGTAGGTTTTGCATCGATAATAACTACTGATAAACCTTTGTCTGCAGCTGTTTCTGCGGCCATCAAGCCTGCTGGACCTCCACCAATTATACAAACATCAAACATTCAATATATACTCAAATTTTAATTTTAATTAATATCAGGAGTTATCTAATTGTGCTTTAAATTCACGTATTACTGTTTCATATGTATTGCGTTTAAATGGAACAATTTTATCTAATAGTTCTTCTGATTGAAGCCAACACCACCTAGAAAATTCAGGTATTTCAGTTTGTATGTTTACCATGCTGTCATCGCCAATAAACTGCATTAAAAACCAACGTTGTTTTTGGCCGCGATATTTACCATTCCATAATTTTTTTACTAAGTAATGCGGTAATTCATAAGGTATCCAATCTTCTGTTTCTGCAATAACTTCCACAGCGCTTGGTGGGATCCCCGTCTCTTCTTCAAGCTCGCGAAGTGCTGCGGCTTTTGGATCTTCATTTTGTTCTACGCCACCTTGTGGCATTTGCCATGCGTCTTGAGCACTATCCAATCGTTGGCCAGCAAATATTCCTCCATGGGCGTTACACAACATAATCCCAACACATGGCCTGTAAGGTAATTTTAAAATTTCATCTTCTGTCATATTTAATTTTGCGACAAAGTCGCAAGACCTTTCAATACATCTAATGCATAAGATAATTGATAGTCATCATTTCGCATTTTTGCTGTTTCTTCTTGTTGTTTTCTCTCATTTTCTAAGAAATTACGCTCATCTTCAGTTAAACTGTCGTTAGATAAAGAATTTTCTAAATCTGCTTCAAATCTCTGAAAATTTTGATCTTTTTCTGGATCTTCATCGGAACTCACACGTTGCTTAACTAGTATATCTGGTGACACTCCAAGTGATTGGATCGATCTTCCAGAAGGTGTATAATATCTCGCAGTGGTTAATCTCATTGCAGCACCATCTGAAGATAATGGAATTATTGTTTGGACAGATCCTTTTCCAAAAGATTTTGTACCAACAATGATTGCTCTATGATGATCTTGAAGAGCACCTGCAACAATTTCTGATGCTGAGGCAGATCCACCATTAATTAATACTACAACAGGTTTACCATTTGTTAGATCGCCCGGTGTTGCATTATATCGCTCTGCATCGCCCGCAGCTCTACCACGTGTAGAAACTATTTCGCCACTTTCTAAGAATGCATCAGATACTCGGATTGCTTGATTGAGAAGGCCGCCAGGATTATTTCTTAAATCTACAACAACGCCGTTTACATTTTCAAGTCCACCAGCGGCTTTAATTTCTTTTTCTAAACTGTCTTTTAGATTTGGGTAGGTTTTACTTGTGAATGAGGATACTCGTAATACGATTGTTTTTCCTTCTGTACGCGCTTTAACTGCTTTAATTTCTATAGTGTCTCTAATGATGCTCACATCAAAAGGTTCATCGACACCCTCACGAACAACTGTAATTATAATTTCTGAGCCAACTGGCCCTCGCATTTTATCTACAGCTTCATCCAATGTTTTCCCTAAGGTGCTTTCTCCATCAACCTTTGTAATGAAATCACCGGCTTCTATTCCCGCATTAGCGGCTGGCGTATCATCAATGGGTGATACAACTTTTATAAAACCATTTTCTTGAGTTACTTCAATTCCTAAGCCACCAAACTCACCACGTGTTTGAACTTGCATAGTGGAAAAATCTTCAGGAGCCATATAACTTGAGTGTGGATCAAGAGATGAAAGCATACCACTAATTGCACTTTCAATTAACTTTTCTTCATTAATTTCTTCAACATATGAAGAACGTATGCGCTCAAAAATGTCACCAAATAAATCCAAGTTTTCATAAGTAGATTTTATACGTTTAGTTTCTTGAGCTATTAATGGATCAGTAAATTGAGTTGTAATTAAAGCTCCAGAAATTACTCCCACTAAAGCTACTAAGATAAATCTGTTCATGTTTATTCTAACCTTTTCCAGTAAACTAATTGATGAATTTGTTTAGTTACTTTCATTTAAATCTTTTAATTATGATAATTAAAGAAATTGTTTGTTTAGTTTCTATCAATTAAATACAAAGTTCCAGTTGTTTGTGTAATTTAAGAGATTTCTTGCTTAATTCATTCACATAAAATTTATTTAGTGTGATTAGGTGATTAGTGAACGCCCTGTCATTTCTGTTGGTTGATTTAGGCCCATTAATTCTAGAAGAGTAGGTGCAATATCAGCTAATTTCCCGCCTTCACGAATTTGAACATTTTTTGATTTATCCACTAATATTACTGGAACTGGGTTTGTAGTATGAGCTGTATGAGGATTTCCTGTTCCTACATTTATCATTGTTTCACAGTTTCCATGATCGGCACATATAATCATTGATCCACCAATTTCATGTATTGCCTGAGTAATCTCAATCAGTGCAGTATCAACTGACTCACAAGCTTTTATAGCAGCTTGTAAATCGCCCGTATGGCCTACCATATCTGGATTTGCATAATTTGCTATTATTAGGTCATATTCGTTAGTATTTATTGCATTCACTAAGTTCTGAGTAACTTCTTGAGAGGACATTTCTGGCTTTTGATCGTATGTAGCTACGCTAGGACTTGGGGCTAGATATCGCACTTCAAGATTTGCGGGTGTTTCAATGCCCCCATTCATAAAAAATGTTACGTGTGGATATTTTTCTGTTTCCGCAATTCGAAACTGTTTCAACCCATGAGCAGAAACCCATTCTCCGAGGGTATTAACTATTTTTTCATTTGGAAAAATACAATCCATATATGTATTATGTTGCTCAGAATATTCTGCAAAGCCAGATAAAATTGATAATTCTGGCCTTATTCCAACATCAAATTTTTTAAACGATGGGTCACCAATTGCAGCCATTATTTCGCGAGCTCTATCTGCGCGATAATTCATACACAGCAATCCATCACCATTTTTGATTCCTTGAAACCCATCTATTACAGAAGAGGGAATAAACTCATCAGTCAAACCATTTTCATATGCAGTAAAAATAGCATCATTTGCGTTTTTATAGTGAGTTCCTATGCCGTGGACTATTGCATTATATCCTTTAGCAACTCGTTCCCATCTATTATCTCGATCAAGAGAATAAAATCGCCCTGTTAAACTACCAATAGTGGTATTTGCACCAATTGAAGCGTTCAAATAGTTTAGATAAGTTTGAATGGATTTTGGAGCTACATCTCGTCCATCCCCAAAAAGATGTAAAATTACTTTCAACCCTAAATTTTCTAATATTTTTGTGGTTTCAATCATATGGTCGACATGACTATGA
>Ga0209534_10003521_pt1 | contig 14890 bp, 10 predicted proteins | sample COG_07_FD_184751 | JGI IMG/M metagenome (GOLD analysis project Ga0209534, IMG submission 184751) | Pelagic Microbial community sample from North Sea - COGITO 998_met_07 (SPAdes) (version 2) | ecosystem: Environmental > Aquatic > Marine > Neritic zone/Coastal water | place: Helgoland, sampling...
GGTTTGGAGATTTGGAGACTATTAAGAAAACAAAATTTGAATTGTACGATTTTATTATTGAAAATAAGGGTGCAGTTATAGTAAATAAAGAAGACGAATTACTTACAAGCTATATCCCAAAAGAAATAGATAAGTTTACTTACGGATCTTCAAATGCTGATGTAATAGGAAAAGTCGTAAGACAGACTCCTACTTTAGAGATGGAGCTATCTATTGAGGAAAATGCTCCTAATATGGTAAAAACAAATTTGCTTGGTGCATACAATCAAAACAATATTCTAGCGGCTGCTTGTGTCGGGAAGCTATTTAAGGTTTCTAAAGAAAATATCGAACAGTCTATTGCCAACTATTTACCTACCAACAACCGCTCTCAGCTGGTAACAACATCTAAAAATACAGTTATAGCAGATTGTTACAATGCCAATCCTACTTCCACCATGGAATCGCTAATAAGTTTTAACCAAATAGAAAGTTCTCAAAAATTAGTAATTTTAGGAGACATGCTGGAGCTTGGTTCTGCTTCTGAAGTGGAGCATCAGGCGATAGTAGATTATTTAGAGAATACTTCTTTAAAGACCATTTTGGTTGGTACGTGCTATCAAAAAACCAATAGTGGATTTACTACCTTTAAAGATACTTTGGAACTAATACCGTTTTTGAAACAAAATTGTTTGGAAAACAGTTTGGTAATGCTCAAAGGTTCTCGAGGAATAAAGTTAGAAATGCTATTGAAAGAAAATATTTTTTAGATGAGTCCAGGAGATTTTTTTATTACATTTTTTGTAGCAGCAATTTTTATTGGTGGTATTACCATTGGCTACAAACTCTATAAGTGGAACATGCAAGATTATAGAGAGAAGAAGGAAAGAAATAGTAAAATAAATAACAGCAATAAGAAAGAATAATGTTTGGAAATCAAAATATGAAAGACATGATGTCCAAGTTGCAAGACATGAAAGGCGCGGTAGAAGATTCTAAAAAAAGACTGGAAAACATATATGTGAAGGGCGATGCACTGGATGGTAAGGTAAGGTTTGTACTAGATGGAAATAGAAAGTTGAAAGAACTTTTTATAGATGAGGAAGTTTATGAAAATATGGAGAAGGAGGAGTTTATAGAGTCTATGATAGAAGGGTTTAACAAAGCTATTGAAGATGCAGACCATGTCAATGAGAACGAAATGAAGAGTACTGCCTTCAACGTATTTCCTGGAATGGGAAAATAAATGTTTACTGTAGAGAGCTATCTAATTGATAAATAGCAAATTGTAACAACATCCTTTTTAAGGAATTAAAACAGTAATTATCAATTTATAAAATGCATATTTCAAAAAAAAATGAGATTGAGTAGATTATTTTTTTTGTTATACTTAGTGTATAGTTCAACTTCCTTTGCACAAACTGAAACTAAAGAGCTCGATTTTTGGAAATTTTCCAAAGGAGAAAATACAGCTGCTTTTAATATTGACTTTGATGATTCGTCTTGGGAAACGGTTAAAATACCTCACGATTGGGCGATTTACGGTCCGTTTGATAAGCAGGTAGATAAGCAAACGGTAATTATAGAGCAAAACAATGAGGAAAAGGCCACAGAAAAAACTGGAAGAACTGGTGCCTTGCCTTTCGTTGGGGTTGGTTGGTACCGTACTTCTTTAAATCTTGATAAATATACAAAGGACAAACAAGTACTGATCACCTTTGATGGTGCCATGAGCAATGCTGAAGTTTATATAAATGGAAAAAAAATAGGTTCTAGGCCCAATGGTTACTGTTACTTTTACTTTGACATATCTGATTTTATATTTAAGGACAAAGAAAACATTATTGCAGTTCGTTTGGAGAATCAACCATTTTCTTCCCGTTGGTATCCTGGTGCTGGACTTTACAGAAAGGTAAGAGTAATTGTAAAAAACAAAGTGAGTTTTCTTCATTGGGGTCATTTTATTACTACCCCACATATTTCTAAAAATCAATCTAAAGTAAATATCAGTTCTAAAGTAAAAGGAGAGAATGTAAGTATTGCCACCATTATTAGAGATATGGATGGAAATATAGTTGCAGAAAATAAAACCAGTGAAAGAAATGGGGATGAAATAGAACAAAATTTGGTGATAAAAGACCCTAAACTATGGTCTACTGAAACCCCTTACCTATACTCTACTGAATTGAAGCTATTTCAGGGAGATGTGTTGAAAGATACAGAGACTGTGCGCTTTGGAGTTAGGGAAATTAAATACACTCCATCTAGGGGTTTTGAACTCAATGGGGAAGTAACTAAATTTAAGGGTGTTTGTTTGCATCACGATTTGGGGCCTATAGGATCGGCAGTTAATATTTCGGCACTAAAACGACAATTAACTATTCTAAAAGATATGGGATGTAATGCAATTCGTTCTTCTCACAACATGCCTTCTATAGAACAGTTAGAGCTGTGTGATGAAATGGGGTTTCTATTTTTGGCAGAAAGTTTTGACGAATGGAAAAAACCAAAAGTAAAAAATGGTTACAACCTCTATTATGATAAATGGGCAGAGAAAGACATAGTGAATTTGGTACATGCTACACGCAATCATCCTTGTATTGTGATGTGGAGTGCTGGAAATGAGGTTCCTGAACAATGGGGCAGCGAGGGAATAGTTAGGCTAAAGCAACTTCAGGATATTTTTCATAGAGAAGACCCAACAAGACCTGTAACGGTTGGAATGGACCAGGTAGAGGCTGTAATGAAAAGTGGTTTTGGTGCTGTTTTAGATGTTCCAGGATTGAACTACCGCGTACATTTATATGAAGAGGCATATAAACAATTTCCACAAGGTTTTCTTTTAGGTTCGGAGACCGCTTCTACTGTAAGCTCTAGAGGAGTTTATAAATTTCCAGTGGTAAGTGAAGCTGGTAAAACCTACCCAGATTTACAGTGCTCTTCTTATGATTTAGAATATTGTAACTGGTCGAATATTCCCGAAGTTGATTTTGAAATGCAAGACGACTATCCATGGGTAATTGGGGAATTTGTATGGACAGGATTTGATTATTTAGGAGAACCAACTCCATATGATAGCTTTTGGCCTTCGCGTAGTTCTTATTTTGGTATTTGTGATCTTGCGGGAATTCCAAAAGACAGGTATTATCTATACCGTAGTCGTTGGAATAAAATGGAAGAAACTTTGCACATTCTCCCCCACTGGAATTGGGAAGGGCGCGAAGGGAAAACCACTCCGGTTTTTGTTTATACCAACTACAATAGCGCCGAATTATTTATAAATGGCAAGAGTCAAGGAATTCAAAAAAAGAGCAAGGAGTCTAAATTGAATAGGTATAGGTTGATGTGGATGGATGTTAAGTATTCTCCAGGCACAGTGAAAGTAATTGCCTACAATGATAAGGGAGAGGCTGCTAAAGAAAAGATGGTAGTAACAGCGGGAAAACCCCATCATATAGAATTGGAAGCAGATAGACGTACCATTTCTGCCAATGGAGAGGATATTAGTTTTGTGACAGCAAGTGTGGTTGATATAAATGGTAATCCTTTTCCAAGAGCATCTAACCGATTGAATTTTGAAGTAAAAGGAAATGGCAAATTTAGAGCTGCTTGTAATGGGGATGCTACTTCGCTAGAGTTATTTCATGAACCTACTATGAAAGTCTTTAATGGGAAGTTGGTTGTTTTGGTTCAGGCAGCTTCGGTTGCAGGAGAAATTGAATTAACGGTTTCTGGGGATGGTTTAGTGGAAAATAAAATTAAAATATATACCAAATAACAATGAATATTTTATTTGCTCCCACCCTATGATTAAAATATTATCGTTATAGATTAAAAACAATAAATGAAACAAGTAAAATTATTTATATATCTATTTATAGCTGGTGTAATGGTTGCTGCTTGCAATAAAGACGAGGCTGTAACCATGCGATGGGATTTAACAGGGTGTTCCAACCCATGGGACAGTCAAATAAATCTAGATACATTTACTACAGAAGGTTATCATCAAGGGATTTACGATTATCTATCATCAGAAAATATTCAAGTAAATTATATTTCTTCAGAATTTGATTCTTCGAAAGCAGAGGTATGTCTTGCTTGCCATTGTAAAACTGGAGAAATAATACTTATTAACATCCCCAAAAGAGATAAAAGTAAATTAAAAAGACTAGAAGGCAACAATCAGTTTAATCTAGAATTTTATTAAAAATTTTTGTATTTGAATTTTTTGGCCTTTTTTCGAAACATTGGTTCGATAATTAAGATTTAAGTTTGCACTGTATTTATTACAATTTTTAGCTAGAAACAACTATTGGGGGACAATCTTCCTTAATATCTGTCACCTTACAGATTATTAAAGTTTTAATTTTTTAATAGATTTTTGAAGGGCTGACTCAAACTTTGAAACATATTTTATTAAAAACTTACTCATATTATTCCAATCAGCTTTATCAAATAAATTCACATCCGTTAGCTCATATTTAATACGACTCATTTTATTTTCTGCAAGCTCTTCCCACTCTAAATTATTCCCAAAAATTGCTTCAATATTATTTTTATCAGTTATTAATTGTTTAAAGATATCTTTATTCTTTTCCTTACTAGATTTTACTATGGCTAGTTCAATTCTTGTGTATTTACTTGTCACAACAAAAGTATATCGCAACCCACTTATTCCAGCTCCTGCAGACAACCAATGATCATTTGTTGGGTTAATATTACTAAATAAATCTGTATCCACTATTTGAGGTAATAACTGTTTCCAAAATTCTCTTCTTACTGCAGATCTATTGGTTGAATCTGAATTTTCTTTATTTTCATATTTTATGATCAATTCGTCCTCAAGATTGAATAAACTAAGTAATTTTTTTAATACACTAAATTTTGTTTTACTATCAATATTGTATTCGATATAATAGCCATTTAATATTTCACCATATGCTCTAAAGTCCTCTTTTTTATGAGTTATTTTTAAAATATCCTGATTGTCTAATAAGAGTTGTGAGTTTTTTTCAAATAATTTTTTTATTACTAGGTAGTACATATCTGCAATATCTCTTTCCTCAATTTTATCATTTTCAAATATGAAATACTCTAATTTCTTATGTGTTGGTGACTCTGCATTAAATATATTTTGTTCTTCACTATCATCATAAAAAGGAACTTCAATATCAGGATACTCCCATATCTTTAAAAATCTATTGAAAATTAAATCAAATCGTTCATTGTATTTATTGATATCCCAGCCATTAATTGATTTAAGATAATCATTTAGCCAAAGGCGACTAAAATTGTAACCTTGTTCACCTCCATCTATGTTCATTGTTCTTTTTGTAAAAAAACCCTTATTACTTAGGGCTCCATTATTGCCTGATAGTGTAAGATTTGCAATAGTATTTAGATATTTCTCTTTAAACTGGAAGTAATCATTGGGTGTGATATCCTCACTCCATTCATCATTAGGATTTTGTGGAAAAATGTGTTCAATTGTAATGTTTTCATTAGCGGTATCTACATGTTCACGGTTATTAAAATTTTCTAGTAATTCAAACATATAGTTTCTATTCTTTGGTTGAATATTGTACAGATCCTTGTCTTTTAAAGCTGTTTTTAAATCTTCATCTGTAGGGAACTTTGCAGATCCTCGCTTTTTAAGTAATGATAACGATATAGACTCATAATATTCTCCTGTATCAACTTCAGAGTATAAAGTCATAAATATTTTATTTAATGCGTTAGTCGGCAGACCAACAACAAATCTTCGCCAAGCATAGGTTTGAATTAATTTTAAGACTTTAATTAATTCTTCATTTGTTATCATACCATTTTCTGCATCTTCGAATACTTGTAACAAAAATGGAAATGCTACATTAATTTCAAGTCTGGAAATATACTCTAATTCTCTTCTAATATTATGTTCTTTAACTATAGAAGGATTGATGAATTTCTTGTAATGAGAAGATAGGGATTTGATATTTTCTAACTCTTGGTGATACTCTTCACCTTTTTTGGTATATAGCTTTTTAAATTCTTGATATACCTTACTTTTATTTGGTATTTTTTTATTTCGTAGTGTTAGATAATCTCTAATGTAAGAAGATACTAAAGATTTTTGTTTGGTTAAATCTCGTGCATTTTCTTCAATAGGATTCCAAATTTGATTAAATACTTTTTGTTGATTTTTTGGGTCTAAATCCATTAGGATATAATTCCTTATTAAATCGGATTGTGATAAATCTAAACCTGTTGAATTTAAACTCTCAAAAATACGTTGTGGATCATCGTTTCCGCGTTCCAATGATATTTCAACAAATATGAGACGTTTTAAACCATTTAGAATAGTATTAAAACTATCATTTGTTATTGCTAATTTAAAAAATTTAAAGTTCTCAATTACGTTAGAAAAATGTCCGAACTCATTTTCTGCACCATTCATTATCGCTTTAAAAGCTAATGAATTGGTATCTGTTTGTTTTAATTTTAGTTTACTTGTTTCCTGTTGCACATATTGATTAACTAAAAATTTATTATAAACCATATCCGCCTCTTGCTGCATACTGTTTTCTTTTGCAAAACGATACAATGCAACATATAAAACATTGATAGTGGTAAGCCTTTGTTGACCATCAATAATTACCAATTCTTTAACTTCACTTGTGCTGTAAGCACCTTCGTGAATAAAAACAATACTACCAATAAAATGTGTGCCTCTATCTGTGGATTCTACAACTATAATGTCATTTAATAGTTCTTTACATTCATTATTTGTCCAGTCGTAATTACGCTGATATACAGGAATTACAAATTGCACATCTGGCGCTTGTAAAAAATTGATAATGGGTAATTCGTTTGCTTTCATATGTTTTTTATTCTTCTTATTTCACTCTAACCAGCCCATTCATTGACATGGGTAATATTTTATGATTTTCATTTAATTTTAGATGAATTAATTCTGGTAATTAATGTATTAAAAGTATAAAAATTATTAATTTACAGAAGTTAATGAATGAAACTTCACAAACTAAGCAAGAAGTAGACAAACTTTTAAATGAAGCAGAATTTAAATTTGCCAAGACCATGCCTGAAACACCACATTCTTACACAAGGCTTCATGCTAACTGGAAAGGAAGGGAAAAAGATTGGTTTAAAGTAGTGAAGTATATTTGGGAAAATTCTGTGAAAGAACATTGGAAGTATGACCAATATTATAACTATTATTATGCAAATGGCTATAAATATTGGGTAATGGATGAGAGTATAGAAAAAACAGATTTGATAAATAGAGTTAAAGTTTAATAAAATAATAAATGGCAAAAAAAACAGACACCACTTTCGAACAACAAATGTTCAAGTCAGCAGATAAACTGCGTAAAAATATTGATGCAGCAGAGTACAAGTATGTAGTGCTGGGCTTAGTATTTATCAAATACATCTCTGAAACCTTTAATGAATTATACGAACAGTTAGAAGCTGATGAGTACTCAGACCAAGAAGATAGAGACGAGTATTTGGCAGAGAATGTATTCTTTGTTCCTGAGGTTGCTCGTTGGTCACATATCCATAATAACGCTAAGCTTCCTTCAATTGGAGAGACGATTGATGAAGCTATGGAAGCCATTGAAAAAGAAAATAAGGAACTTAAAAACGTACTTCCTAAGGTATACGGAAAGGCCAATCTGGATAAAGCTTCTTTAGGTCAATTAATAGATTTAATTTCAAATACAGAGTTACAAGCGGAGAATGAAAAGTCTAAAGACCTCTTTGGTAGAGTGTATGAGTATTTCTTAGGAGAATTCGCAAATGCTGAAGGTAAAAAGGGAGGACAGTTCTATACTCCTAAGGCTATTGTAAAGTTGATGGTAGAAATGATAGAACCTTATAAAGGAAGGGTTTATGACCCTGCCTGTGGTTCTGGTGGAATGTTTGTGATGAGTGAGAAATTTGTTACTGAACACCAAGGAAATATTAGTGACATTACTGTTTACGGACAAGAGAGCAACCAAACCACTTGGAAGCTATCTAAGATGAACTTAGCCATTCGTAATATTAACTCACAGTTTGTGTCTTGGAATACGGAAGGATCTTTTCTAAAAGATGCACACCCAGATTTAAAAGCTGATTTCATATTAGCTAATCCACCCTTTAATCAGAAAGATTGGGGTATAAATATATTACAAGATGATGCCCGTTGGAAATTAGGCGTACCGCCTAATGGTAATGCCAACTATGGATGGATGATGCACATGCTGTATCACTTAGCACCTAAGGGAGTTATGGCAACAGTATTGTCTAACGGCTCTTTAAGCTCTAACACTTCTGGAGAAGGAGACTTGAGACAACGATTAGTTGAAGAAGACTTGGTTGAATGTATTGTAGCGCTACCAAAACAATTATTTTACAACACAGGTATTCCAGCATGTATTTGGTATTTGAGAAGAGAGAAATCTAACCATAGTAAAGAGGTGTTATTTATTGATGCTTCAGAGATGGGTTATATGAAAGATAGAGTTCATAGAGATCTTGCTGATGAAGATATTGATATCATTACTGAAACCTACCACAACTGGAGAAAAGGTGACGGCTATAAAGATATAAAGGGGTATTGCAAAAGCGCTACTATTGAAGAAATTCAAAAGCATAAGTATGTGCTAACACCTGGGCGTTATGTAGGTATCCCAGATGAAGAAGATGACGGAATTCCATTTGAAGATAAGATGGCTGGTTTGTCTGTTACTTTAAAAGAGCAAATGGAAAAGGAAGCTGAGCTGAACCAAGAAATTAAAAATCAACTTTCTAATATTGGAATTGAATTATGAAAAATTGGGATCAAATAACAATTAGAAAAGCTGTTGAAATTGGTCTTTTAGAAAAACCTTTAGATGGAAATCACGGTGAAATCCATCCTAAAGGGGATGATTTTGTTGATAGTGGAATTCCATTTATCATGGCGTCAGACATTAAGAATGGAAAAGTAGATCTGGAAAATTGTAGTTATATAACAAATAGTCAAGCACAAAGTTTAAGAAAAGGATTCTCAATTAATGGAGATGTATTACTTACTCACAAAGCTACTCTTGGAGAAGTAGCTCTTTTAAAAACTAATTATGAGTTTGTGATGCTCACACCACAAGTCACTTATTATAGAGTAAAGGATAAAGAAAAACTTAACAATAATTTTTTAAAATATTATTTTGAAAGTAATTTTTTTCAAAAAACATTGCATAATTATGCTGGAGGATCAACAAGAGCGTACATAGGAATAACTAAACAATTAGATCTACCATTAATTTTACCACCCTTCCCAGAACAAAAAGCAATAGCCAAAGTCTTAACTGCTTTTGATGATAAAAATGAACTATTACAAGCACAAAACAAGACCTTAGAAACCATGGCTCAAACCATTTTTAAAGAGTGGTTTGGGAAATACCAAATTGGAGATGAATTACCTGAAGGTTTTATGTTGGATTCTTTAGGAAAAGTAGTTAAAATTAAACAGGGAAAATATGTTAAATCTGAAAAAATATCAGAAATACAAAATCAAGAGTTTAAATACCCTGTCTATGGTGGTGGTGGTATAAGAGGATATCTACAAAGTTATGTATATGATACTCCTCAGGTAATTTTAACCTGCAGGGGAAACGGATGTGGTTTAATTCAACTTTCTAAGAACTATTCCACAATTACAAATTCGTGTATGACATTTGAATATGATAACTCAAAATTAGATTTTACTTTTTTGTATTTATTTTCAAAAAATATAAACTTTGAAATTTACACATCTGGATCTGCTCAACCGCAAATTACAGTAACTAATCTTGAAGGATTAGAGATTATTATTCCAAACGAAATAATTCTCAAGAAATTTAAAGGTTTAGTAGAGCCATTATTTGAAAAAATTAAAAAAAATTACTATCAAATCAAATCCCTCAAAAAAACAATAGACACGCTATTACCAAAACTCATGAGTGGTCAGGTTAGAGTAAATAACATTAAACAAACTGCAGATGCTTAATGAGGATTTAATAGAAATGGCATTTATTGACCAGTTAACTGGTCAAGGTTTTGAGTTTCATCATGGGCCAGATATTGCCCCAGATTCAGATAATCCTCAGCGTAAAAACTTTGATAGTGTTGTTTTAGAAAATGAATTACTAAAAGCTATTGAAAAACTCAACCCAGACGTTCCTTCTTCTGCAATTAATGAAGCCCATCAAAAAGTGTTGAACTTAGGAACTGAAGATATTATGGAAAACAATGAGCGTTTCCATACCTATCTTACAAGTGGTGTTCCTGTGGAGTTTACAAAAGATGGCGCATCCAAGGGGGTTAATGTTGATCTATTAGATATTGAGAATCCTGAAAACAATTCTTTCTGGGTTGTAAATCAATTAGTAATAATTGAAAATAATAACAACAGAAGGTTAGATATTGTAATATATATTAATGGATTACCATTAGTTGTTATTGAGCTTAAAAATGCCACCAGTGAAAAGGCAACAATTCGTAATGCTTACACCCAAATACAGAATTACAAAACAGCAGTACCAAGTATATTTTTCTACAATGCACTTTGTGTTATTTCAGATGGAATAGACGCTAAAGTATCCAGTCTTTCCGCACCCTTTACTCGTTTTTTAAGTTGGAAAGCACCAGAAGAAGCAGGTTTGCAAACTGATCTTCAGGTCATGACCAAGAACATGTTTGACAAGAGGGTTTTATTAAACCTCATCAGATACTGTACGGTCTTTGAAGCTGAGGAAAAGAAAGATGAAAAAACAGGCTTGGTTTCTATATCAAAAATTAAAAAGGTTGCAGCATATCATCAATACTATGCAGTACAAAAGGCAGTCCAACAAACCCTAAGAGCTACCAATTCTGAGGATGGTGATCGTAAGGTTGGTGTGGTATGGCATACACAAGGAAGTGGAAAGTCATTATCAATGGTTTTTTATAGTGGGCAGATTATTACGCATCCAAAGATGAAAAACCCAACTATAGTGATCCTTACCGATAGAAATGATTTGGACGATCAACTTTTTGGAACTTTTGGAAACTGTGTGGGGCTTTTAAGGCAAACTCCAGTTCAAGCAAAAAGCAGGGATCATATAAAAGAACTTTTAAAAGTATCTGGTGGAGGTGTGATTTTTACTACCATTCAAAAATTCAGTCCAGCAGAAGGTAATGTTTATGACACCCTTTCAGAGAGAACGAATATTGTTGTAGTAGCTGATGAAGCCCATAGAAGTCAGTATGGATTTAAAGGTCGTTTAGTGGAGGTAGAAGATGGATCTGAGATTCGTTATGGAAATGCTAAATACATACGAGATGCGCTCCCTAAAGCTTCCTACATTGGATTTACAGGAACGCCTATTGAAAAAGAAGATAAATCTACCCCAGCAGTATTTGGAGATTATATAGATGTCTATGACATCAAACAAGCGGTAGATGATGGAGCTACTGTTCCTATAAGTTATGAAGCTCGTTTGGTAAAGATTAAACTGGATAAAGAAGTTAGCTCTGAAATAGATTCTTTGGTAGAAGAAATATCGGATACTAATGAAGATCAGTTAGAGAAATCAAAGAAGAAAAACGCTACTATTAATGCCATTGTAGGTCATCCAGATCGTTTAAAGGATGTAGCTACAGATCTTGTCTCTCATTTTGAAGCTCGGCAAGAAGCATTTGAGGGGAAAGCTATGATTGTCGGAATGACAAGGCATATCTGTGTGGATTTATATGCTCGGATTATAGCATTGAGACCTGATTGGCATAGTGATGATTTAGATAAGGGAATGATAAAACTCATTATGACAAGTTCTTCTGATGATCCAGAGACTTTTCAACCACACCGTACTACAAAACAACAAAGAAAGGAACTTGCCATTAGAATGAAAGATCCTAACGATAACTTACAACTTGTAATAGTTAGGGATATGTGGCTTACAGGATTTGATGCGCCAAGTATGAACACCATGTATGTAGATAAGAAAATGCAAGGAGCTAACCTTATGCAGGCTATAGCCAGAGTAAACAGGGTTTATAAAGATAAACCAGGAGGATTAATTGTAGATTATATAGGTGTAGGGCAAGAACTTAGAAATGCTATGCAAACTTATCTTCAAAGTGGTGGAGAAGGAAAAGCATTTTTAGATATTTCTGAAGCAATTGCTTTAATGAAAGAGAAGTTTGAAATAGTAGAGCAAATGTTTCATGGATATGACTATAAAACTTACTTCAAAGCAGAAACAAATATCAAACTCCAAACACTTCTTGGGGCACAAAACTTTATTTTAGGAAGTAAAGATTTAAAGGATAGATTTTTAAAAGAAATTACTGCACTTTCTAAAGTATTTGCCATGTCTATCCCAAGCTTTGAAGCAGATTTAATCAAAGATGATGTAGCATTCTTTCAAGCTGTTAAATCAAGAATAAATAAATTCAACCCTTCAGGAATTAAATCAAATTATGAGGTAGATACTGCTATCAAACAAATTGTTGATGATGCACTTAGTAGTGATGGGGTAATTGATGTATTTGAAGCAGCAGGAATTAAAACTCCTGATATTAGCATCTTATCTGACGAGTTTTTGATGGAGGTGCAAAATATGAATCAAAAGAATGTAGCTTTTGAATTACTTAAAAAACTACTTAGTGATGATGTAAGAGTTCGTAAGACTAAAAATATATCTCAGGCTAAAAAATTCTCTGAGATGATAGAAAGAGTAGTTAATAAATACCACAACAATCAAATTGATTCAGCACAAGTATTAGAAGAACTCTCTTCTATAGCTAAAGAGATGAGATTAGAAGACAATAGAGCTGAAGAATTAGGATTAACAGAAGAAGAATATGCTTTCTATAGTGTCTTAAATCAAAACGATTCCACAAAAATGTTAGATGATCATAAAATGAAAGAACTTATTCATCATATTGTAGATATTATACGAAAGAATGCAACTGTTGATTGGAGTAAAAGAAGTGATGTAAGAGCTAAGCTAAGACTAACAGTCAGAAAGATATTAGTAAAATATGGATACCCGCCAGATTTAGCTCGCTTGGAAGCAGATAGAGTTATTGAACAAAGTGAACTATTAGCAGAATCTTTTTATTAATAACTTAAATATGAATAAAAATTAATCTCAATATTCAAGTATTTGTTACAAAACCTAAACCAAATTAGATTTTTTGAAGCTGAACTGATTAGGAGTTACCATTTGCTCCTTTACCGCATACATTACAATACCAGCAGTATTATTGACACCCAATTTTTTCATAATGTTTTTTCGATGCGTATTTACCGTATGGTTGCTCAAATAGACAATGGCCGCAATCTGAGAATTGGTATAGCCCTCAGCAATAAAACGAATTATCTGTAGCTCTCTATCGCTCAAACTCACCGGATTGGGATCCAAAGACTTAAAAGAAATATTCTTTGGATTTATATTTTCCTTTCTCATCTGAGCTACTATATCGTTACAAAAAAACTTACTACCACCACTAGTAGCATTAAACGCATCTTTTATCTCCTGCACAGAACATTCCTTTTTTATATGGCTTTCTATCCCCGCCTCTACCGCCTGAACAATAGTCTGCGCATTGGTATAAGGAGTAAGTGCCATTACCAACATCTTTGGATACTTATTTTTCAATTCTACCACCTTATTCAAAGAAAAACCCTTGGAAGTATAGTCTATAATCAATAATATGTTTTTAGTAGCCTTTAAATACTCTTTTAAAGGAGCATATTTAGTAAAAGAAACTATTCCATCTCCTGCCAATGGCTGCAATATAGATCTTAACCCATTTAGAATAAGTTCCGAGTTGTCTGCTATTACAATATTTCTTTTCAAGCCTTATTAAGAATGATTATAAATAAGAAACAAATATATCAATATGTACCAATAAAAAAGCAATTGTTAAAAAAGAAATAAAATATTTATAAAATAATGTATAGCAAGGAACACAAACGAGAGATAAAAACACTTTTTTACACCAGCTTTGGCAAGTATATGTCCAAAAAAAATGCCTCTACTGGCAAAATAAAATGGCTAAATTATCCAACCCAAGTAAAAGACATTTATTTTAGAATTTCTCTAGAAACCAAATATGCCGAGGTATATATAGACCTGCAACACCAAGACCAAAGCCTAAGAAATCTGTTTTTTGATCAGTTTCTAGAACTGAAAACAGTTTTTAAAAATACCCTTGGCCAAGATTGGCAGTGGAATAGAGAACAAGAAAATGAATACGGCAAGAAATGTGCTAGAATTACCACCACCCTAAATGAGGTAAACCTCTACAACAAAGATACCTGGGCAGAGACTTTTCAGTTTTTTGAAAAACACCTTCTAAACTTAGATGTATTTTGGTCGGAATTTAAAGATCTATTTAAAGACCTAGAAAACTAATTATTAAACTAAATATTCTCGTCAAATATTTTTTGAATCTCTTCATTGAGTTGCATCTCCCCTTCCTTATAAACAGCTGGTCTTGGCGCCATAGGATCCATTAAATTGCCGTCTTTGTCTATTAGAATAAATCTTGGAATACCCTCTATTACATAATCGGTAACAAACTTGGATCGCCATGCTTTGTCTGCAATTATTTGTATTCCCTCCAGTTCTTTATCTACAATCATATCCTTCCACTTAGAGATGTTTTTAAGCTGGTCTATAGACAAACTTACAAAGGCAATGTCTTCTTCTCTATACTTCTCTTCCAACTGCTTTAAAAATGGTATCTGCGCCTTACAAGGACCGCACCAAGTAGCCCATACATCTACATACACCAATTTTCCCTTCAACGATTCTAAGGAGATATTCTTTCCACTACTATCTGGATAGTTAAACGATGGAGAAGGACTTCCCTTTTTAAGAGTTTTTATTCTTTCGTATTTTCCCTTAATTCTATT
>Ga0209534_10003522_pt1 | contig 14890 bp, 15 predicted proteins | sample COG_07_FD_184751 | JGI IMG/M metagenome (GOLD analysis project Ga0209534, IMG submission 184751) | Pelagic Microbial community sample from North Sea - COGITO 998_met_07 (SPAdes) (version 2) | ecosystem: Environmental > Aquatic > Marine > Neritic zone/Coastal water | place: Helgoland, sampling...
AATTTCACGATATGTGGCAAGCAGCAACGAATCACCTAATATTAGAATCAGAGAATGAACCCCTTCAAATTTTTATTACTGCTAAACATTTAATCTCAGGCAAGCCTGCTGCACATCAAATATTCCTATTAGGGAATCAGTTATTCAATGTATGGATTGTGGATATTGAGGAGCCTCGTAAAACTGCAGAAACTAACCCAAAAGATTTTGATCTTTTTCTCACTGAGTCCGAGTTGATGAATGCAGTGCCTTGTATGATGCCCATGGTACACAATGAGCAGGGATGGAAACCTTCCATGGAAGAATTGGGCTTATATGATATAAATAAAAATTGTCCACTTGAACTCTACTATTATGTGGGTGGCGAACATATAGAAATGTCCGATTGGGAAGTTCATGATTTTTGTATACAGATGGCTTGCAAAGTGCTGGAAAAAAGTGGAAACGTTGTTTCAGAAATCTGTTCAGATCCTAACTCTATTCCTTCTATATGGTTTTACAATACAGAAGATGAGTTTTGTTACTTAATAGTTGGATCAGCCAAGTATCCAGCATCAATTGCGAAACTCCATCCATCCACAGCATCGTTCGTATCAGCCTTAAAGGATACAGGATCAAATTTTATAGGCTATTTCATATCAGTATCCGCCTGCGCCCTTGAAGAAAGCTTTGAGGGTCAGGCTCTTCCACTATACCGGGGCCAACCAATGATTATTAATCAAGATGACATTGTTCCAATAGAAGAGAAATTAGCAACTACCAGTGCTTACGAGTAAGAAAAATAAGACCAGTTAACGTTAGGTCAGACTCCTTCTGACTAATACAAACACTAATTAACACTGATCTTCGCCTTTACGCGACTGCCAGATTAATTATTAGCACCTAAACTGATATGGCCCTTAGCTACTCTAAACCCGTTCTAACATCAATTAAGCACCTTAAACCCATAGTGTTAGATGCGTTCACCCATCCTGTGCTAAAACCCTAGCACTTATTATTAGCTCCGTTTAGAAACCGCTGTAAGGCTTAAATCAGAAATCTTCCTATATCCATAGCAATCTCATATTAGTAGTATTTATAGTAGGCATCACAAAGCCTTAAGGGCTCCAAAATGAATGTTAAGGGTGTAGTGGGAAAAGATTTAATAAAAGGATAATAATAATGCCAAGACCAATAGTATTTGGAGAGATAGAAAACTTTATAGAAGGATGCTTCTTTGATAATCGGAAGGAGATGATGCCTTCTAGTTTTCATAGGAACCACGGGCAAGGAATTGATGGCAATGGCAGTGAAGGGGCATCGGCTATTGTGTTATCTGGAGGCTATGAAGATGATGACGATGATGGAGAATGTATAATTTATACTGGAGCTGGTGGTCGAGATAAAAATGGAACGCAGGTAAAAGATCAGTCTTGGGAAACCGTGGGAAATGCAGGATTGCTTAAGAGTATGGATCTAGGAGTACCTATAAGGGTAATTAGAGGTTCTCAACACGCATCCGAATTTTCCCCAGACAGTGGCTATCGTTATGGTGGCCTATATAGAATTGAGAGTGCGTGGAAACAGGTTGGTCAGAGCGGATTTAAGATGTGCAGGTTCCGCCTCTTTTATGCTGGAGATAATTATGACACATTAGAAACTCAAGGTAGTGTATTGAAGCCGAATACAGCACCTTCTAGAAGAAAAGAAGGAACAGTCCTTAGAATTATTAGAGACACAAAGATTTCTCGGGACATAAAAAAATTGTATTCGTACGAATGTCAGGTATGCGGCGTTGCAATAAAAACAAAAAGTGGACTTTATGCAGAGGGTGCCCACATAAAGCCTTTGGGTAGGCCTCACAACGGTTATGATAGCTCTGACAATATGCTGTGTTTATGTCCAAACCATCACGTGATGTTTGATAAAGGTAGTTTTTCGATTGAGGATGATTTTAGTCTTATTGGAGGATTACCTGATCTTCCTGGCTCTATTCGTATGAATCCTGAACACGAGGTTGATATATCTAACTTGAAATATCACAGAACTAGTCACGGATATTAATATTGAGTTTCAGCCAACCTAAATAAGCTTAGTAAGGAAGAATTATGAAACAAGAATATCAGGACTTTTTATTTAAGTTCACCAGTGATGATAATTTCTTTTGTAAGCCTGTGACGGGAATTGACTCGATACTGAATGAATTACTATTCGAAATAACCGAGAAAGAGTTAATAGCCTATGCGGATTCATTTGAAGATCGATTTTTATTGGGTTTTGATTTCTTTGCCTGTGCAGAAATAGTGGCTGAAAAAAATAAAGAGAAATTTCTAGCGTTTACTTGGGTGATGTTTAGGGATGGAGCAGACGACAAAAAAACAGATGGTTTTCATCCTTGGATGGGGGTGGATAACCCTCTTGAACCATATCAACATCCAGATTGTCGAAATTCTGCATGGTTTAGAGAGGGCGTAATTCGGCATGAGTTACAAGATGGCCTTCATGCTATGGGCCATACTTATTCATATGGTTGGTGGAAGGACTTTACACATTTTTTGAACGAGCTTTTTGAGTTTCAAACCAAAGAATTTATAGTTTCATTCTTAGAAGAACTTGGTGAAAAATTGGATAAAATTGAGCCACTAAACATTCACACTGGACAGGAAAAAAGTCAAATCTTAGAAGTTTTTAAGAGCTGGGCAGGTGATGACTTGAAACTGTTTGATACAGAAATTGATTGGGATGAGTAGAATATTAATGAATAACATATCTGATTCTCAAATTGATAAAGTTTATGACATGTCCAATATCTGCTTAGAAATCGACTAAACCAATTGTTAAGGGTGGCATGATGGAAAATGATGAGCTAAATGAAATTATTAAAGCTGCTGAACAAGGGAGTGCAGATGCCCAATGTCATCTAGGGGTTTTGTACGGCCATGGTGAAAGTTTGTCACAGAGCGATGAGAATGCTGTTAAGTGGCTCTCCCAAGCTGCTGAGCAGGGACATGCTAGAGCTCAAGCTAATCTGGGGCTTCATTACAGACGTGGATTAGGTATTACACAAAACGATCGGAAAGCTGTTAGATGGTATACCAAAGCTGCTGAGCAGGGTGATGGTCTAGGTCAATCTAATCTAGGACTTATGTACAAAAATGGATGGGGTGTCCTACAGAGCGATAAACTCGCTGCTAAGTGGTATACATTATCTGCTGAGCAGGGACATGCGACTGCTCAGTTTAATCTAGGGCTTATGTACGGCCATGGCGAAGGTGTTACACATAACGATAATATAGCCGTCAAGTGGTTCATTGCAGCCTCTGTCCAGGGGATTGCTGAGGCCCAATACTATCTGGGCTTTATGTACGATAATGGAATGGGAATTCTCAAAAACTATGTTTGGGCTTATATGTGGTACAACTTAGCCATTTATAACGGCAGTTCAAGTGGCATTAAATATAAAGAAAAAATCACTCAGGAAATGACCCCCACTCAAATTACGAAAGCGCAAGAGATGTATGCTGAATGTTTACAAAGTGGGTATAAGAATGTGTCCATGATCGCAAGCTTTGATATGGGAATGAGTGCAGCTCAATCGACTGACTATCTGATGGCACTTTCAGTATGGGTTCCTTTGGCTGAGCAAGGTTATGCAAGTGCTCAATACAATCTGGGGCATATATACGCTCGTGGGTATGGTATCCCAGCGGACAATAAGTCAGCCATGCAGTGGTATACTAAGGCTGCTAAGCTAGGGTATGTTGAGGCTCAAGTTGAGCTTGGAAATATTTATAACAATGGTCAAGACGTCACGAAAGACCATGAGACTGCCATGTATTGGTACACTAAAGCTGCTGATGCAGGAGATGCTTATGCTCAATTTAATCTTGGACTTATGCACCAACATGCGACAGGTGTGCCACAGTGCCATAAGACAGCAGCAGAGTGGTTTAGCTTAGCTGCTAAGCAAGGACTTGCCGATGCTCAATTTTATCTAGGGGTTCTATTCGCTAACGGGGGCGGTGTGCAAGAGGACTGTTTAAGGGCATATATGTGGTGCAGCTTAGCTGACTTTAACGGTGATTCGAAAGCTGCTGAATATAAAGACAAGATTGCTAATAAAATGACCTCCTCTCAAATTGAAAAGGCACATGAGATGGCTAACCATTGCTTGAAAAGTGGCTATACGGACTGTTAGAAACGCAAATATGAACATTAAAAAGTCAGTGGCAGATAGCTTCCATAATATTAATGACCATATGTTAGTGATGAGTGTATAAGCTGAACTTGACGCTCTAGCGATAGTTTAGGCTGACAGGCCACCTAGTGTACACTAAGTGTACAGTAGACTTTTAAATAACAGAGGTAATAAAGGAAAATTACTAATTACATGATTGAGAGCGATGAAGATCCCACTATTACATACGAACTTCAATTTCAGGAAAATTGTGATTCCTTTCCTCTTTTAAATAGGGAGCAGGATGCTGTTGAAGATGCCTATAAAAAAGGAAATTTCTATCAAGCCTTAATGGCTTTTTTTCAAGTAATAAAACCACATCAAGATCAGGTGACCTCTGAAGATCCTGATGAATATTATGCCTTAAAAGCTTATTTAGAAGTAGACTTACCACTTATGCATGGGAATTTGGACAGTTATCTCGAAGCAATGGAAGAATTAGGCCGATGGGCTTGGTGGGATTGTTCGTTGGTGCGCATAGAGAGTGGCAATGAAAATTTAATATTAAACTTCAGAGGGAGTTATGACCCTGACAAAAACTACCTTTACGACAAATTTGATTTCAGATTAGATTTCCAAGATGTTTTAAATGATCACGCTATTTACTTTAAAGAGCTAAGCGATGCTCAAATCGAGTCAGTTAAGGCATCCTTTAACCAACCAAATTGTTGGGGCGTTAATATGGAGGAATAGGCTTCTTATCTAATAGGTATGTGAAGCCCATTCTTAGTTTAAAAAGTCGGACTATCCTGTGGTCAAAGAATAACTGTCTATTTCAATTTCATTAACTTACAGGAGCTAAATTAATGGACATCAAAAAAATGCTGGGTATTAAAGAGTCCAAAAGTTTCGACACTTTTGAAATGGGTGAAGAAGCTTATGATGCTGAAGATTATCAAAAAGCTTTTGAGATTTGGTCAAAGCTAGCGGATGAAGGTGATGCCTCTGCTAAATTTAAACTTGCGTGTGCACATTATGACTTTATCGAAAACCCAATGGACCAAAATGAAGAATTAGGCTTTGAGATTTTTGTTCAATCTGCAGAACTTGGAAATAATGAAGCAATGTATGCCCTTGGAATATTATATCAAGAGGGTGATCATGACTTCCCAAAATCTAACACTAATAATTCAAGAGAATGGCTAATTCGGGCAGCTGAGAATGGTTCGACTAAAGCTATGACCGAAGTTGGTGTAATATTTCTAAAAGGCTTGGATGACCAAATAACTGCAGACGCTGCAAAAATGTTTTTAACCAATGCTCATGAGCAAGGGTATTCTAAAGCAACTAACGCCCTTGGACTTTTTTATGGCGATTTCATAAAAGATAAGTCAAAAGCGCTTAAGTATTATTTTGAAGCTGCAGAAAATGGTTATGGTAATTCTTTAGGGAACTTAGCTCGACATTACAAGAATGAGTTGGAAGTGGATAAGCACCTGGATAGGGCTATGAATTTAGCAAAAGCAGGGGCTAAAGAATTATTTACAGAGGCTTATTATGGAGCATTCAAGCTTCTAGAATGTTTAGCTGAAGAGCCATATGTTTCTTCTGAGGCTCAGCTCATGCTGGGAATTCGTGCAGTCCATTCAGCAAAATATAGCTTTTTGAAAATCGTCACTGGGAACCCTGTCCCTGATCCATATGAGAGCGAAGAACAAGAACTTTGGGAGCAAATATATTCAATTGAACAGGTTAAGGCTCAGTTTTTAGGTTCGGATGATAGCCTGATGGAGGCATTTATACTGACTGAAATAAAGGATATGGAAAGTTCAATAATGGAGGCTATGGCTTACTTTAGATCAGCCGCAAATAGCGAGAATTTAGAGGCAAAATTTATTTTAGGCATGCTTCTAAGGTTAAATTTACTTGGTGATGATTCAGCTTTTGAAGGCGTAAAACTTATTATTGAATCATCGGAACTTGGGTGGGTTGAAGCCCAACTGCAACATGCGATTATCGTAGATACAAAGGAACCAAAAACAAAGGAAGCTTTTGCTTTATTTATGAAGAGTTCAGAAAATGGCAGCGCAGTCGGGTCTTTCGAAGTTGCACGCCGGTACGATTTTGGAAGTGGGGTGGAGCAGAGCTGCGCGCTGGCAGCAAAATTTTACAAACGTTCAATATCAAATCAGTCCAAAATTAATAACGCAACGCTTTTGTCTCACTTCAACCTTGGATTAATGTACCATCAAGGTCAAGGCGTGCAAAAGTCTTTGGAAGAGGCTTACCTCAGAGTAAGTTGGGCAAGTTTTTTGTCTAAGACTAACGGATCTTTGGCAGAGGAGGTTAGAGATCACATACAATCTATTGAAATGGAGCTTACCCGCGAACTGGGAACAAAAAAAGTAGAAGAACTTCAAATAATTAGAAAAGATTACAAAGAATTTATTGATTAATTGTGAATTTATCTTAAAACTATTTTCAGTCTGAGTTTCGATATTCCCGCTTTGATGTAATCTCAAATACCATTCGGCCAGATGCTGGAGTCATGGGGTATTGGTACTCATAGATTCCGCTAAAACTGTCGTTACTGAAGTTGTATTTTACTTCAGTAACGCAAAAGGATTCATCAGAATGAAAAAAACACCAATCTTCTTTGGCTATGTCCCAAATTCCTAAAGTTCCACTTTGGCCACTGCACCGGTCAAGAATGCAGTAAACAAATTGATGCTCCCAGCGCAGCTCAACGCGATCAACAAAAGAGCCCTCGTGAATCCTCATAAGTAATTTGTTTGATATGTATTGAGAGGATCCATTGGTGAGCATTATTTCGACTGAAGGTATAGTTCTCGAGATTATAAACATGAACTCTTCATCAAAATCGAATAGCCCATCTATTATATCCCTTGGGTCAGAATCTGGTTGTTCAGACAACGCATTCAAAAAATTAGCAAAGAGATCAGGGTATGTTTTGCTAAACTTAATTTCGTCGAGTTCCCACATTATTGGATCATGTGGATTGATGAAGATAGCGTTTTTGATACCAATGGGTGCATTAAAATTAATCGTCATTACGGCAATTCCGATACTGAGACTTTAACTAATTCTTCTGCTAGAACTTTAGCTTTATTGCCGTAGGCTTTTTTCCCAGGAATGCGTCGCCCATTTTCACTTACGTTCATAACTTGTAGGTGCTTTTCTGATGTATGACCAACGCTTACATGCAATGGTTTATCATTTCCATAATAGTAAATTTTATCAAAATCTAAATTATTGACTATAAATAGCATAATTTGACCAACTTGCTTTTCATAACCATTAACAATGAAGTCACAGGCTAAACCCTGTCTATTGCATATTTGGTTATTTGCTTGATTTAACTCAGACGCAGCATGTTGGTCAGTTGATGGGTATGTGCCAGACGAACTGTTTCTTTGGATGTATCTATTTAGTTCAGGTGATACAAAGCCATATGTGATTTTGATCTCTCCAAATTTTTTACTGACAGGAATTAAAACTGTTTCCACAAGCATAAAAATAGACTTAATGGATTCTACTTCTTTGGGTGAGTTATCTATGCATATGTGATGCTTTTTTTGATACCAGTTTAGTAACTGGTTAGCTAAAGGATGTTTTAATAACGATTCTTGTTGCATAAGTAACGATTACCAAGAGTTTATTAAATAATACGTAATATTAATAATACATCGTATAGGTAATTGTGAAAGGTATTTTTCCCTTATTACTTCTTTCCTCGGAGGCAATAGCACTAAGGTGCGTGTCTATGGATGTTACAAGTCGGTCGTCATTGTTAAGCCGGTGCCTTTTTTGGAAGATCATTAAGTTTCCTTATTTGATTATCGGCTTTAAACCATTAACGGCGCTAACTTATACAGTTTTCATTAAAAAAAGTACCATGGTAGAAATAATAGTTTAGGAGCCCTGTAACTATGTATTAAAGCTATGGTTCTACTGCTTTATATTTACTGTGTTTTTCACAACATGAATCTTTTGGAAATTCATTAGAAACATGGTTATTATTCCAATGTTTCATAAGTCCTTTTAACGAATTTGTTGACGATTTGAAGCCACAAATGGGACATTGTACCTTCGAAACGGCTGAGTCCATTGTGCACCACTCACAAGCTAATTCTGAATTTGAGTTTCCATTCATGGTTGTCTTGATTTTATTTTTCCATTTAAACAATGCGTTTCGGGCTTCTTTATCATCAATCATCCTCAATACAGTAACCAATGACACACAACCTATTTCAGACGCGCGTAACAATATTTTCTCTGCCACCATTGGTCCATCTAGATTGTTGCTCACATAAATACTATTTACTAAATTGGCATAATGACCGGTTTTATCATTGGCGAATGGATTACTATAATCTATAAAAATTGCTATGAAATTGTTCAACGCCAATTCAAACTGTGCGAGTTCACCACAACTGAATGAGTTAGCAATGTCCTGAGTATGTTGTGTGGCTAATTTATCAAAAGTCTGGGAATACCTTTTTCTCTCATAGTGTGCCCTTTCATTGCCTAATGGATCTTGACTAAAATAATAACCTTCTGTGTACCAGTCAAATCTGGACTTATTTACCTTTCCTGCTTTATATATTCGGCCATAAACAATAAATATCAGTGGGGTAAAAACCAAAAAAATCACAAGTATTAACGATGAGTCACTAATATTATTCATCAAGTTACATCCAAGAGTTATTGAGGACATTAGAGCAAAGTATTATATTAACGAATACTAAATAAAAATCAACGACGCACTTTTTTCGTTTGAATACTGGATTTTCAATTATTTAGATAAACTTACAAAGAAACTTTATATCAATACTTATATTCGTCTGGAGATAAAATTTATGAAAATTATTGCAGCCTGGGCCTTTATTGGGTTTTTAGTAGCAGCCGACTTGGCTTGGCTTGCAATAGTGATCGTAGCTCTTTGGTTTATGGTAGTTGTTTTAAATTATGTAACTAATCCACAGTTGTCAGAGGGGAGTGGATTTCATTCTGATACATGGGATCCACAAGATTCTGAACATCATGGTGTCATGACCCGAATTGAAAATTTATCTAAATACAAAGGTTATGATGAAATTGGATGTTGCGTCAATGTCTATGGGGAAACGATGAACTTGTGGTTTTCCGCTAAAGTGGAAGTGCTGCGGTTCTTTAGGGATTACTATTTTCTCGTTTGTGATGAGCGTGATTCGAAATTCCATGGCGAACTTATGGATAATGAATTCGATTTGGAGAGCAAGAGGCATGACTTGGAAAGTAATATGAGTGACTGTGGAGAGGAAATGAATAATTCTGATAGACAAATACTGCAATCACAAATAAACGACCTTGAAAGTAAGATTGATGAATACGAAGAACAATCGCATCTTCGAATCGAGTTAGATGACATTACCCGCAGTTTGTTTGATAAATTAGTATTAGATGAGAATGTTAGTATGACTAAAATATCAAACTTATTGACTAAAACATTCCCAGGCTCGATAGATTTTGTTGGGACGTTTTCATCGATATGCACTGGTAAGAAAGGGATGAGTAGCTTGAGAATGGACTTTAGAGAGTCAAGGGGTATGCGATTGAGTGATGGGCCGCTAAGCAATTCTCAAATTGAAGATTTTAAAGATTTTTTATGTGAACCAGAGGACTATTGAATTTAACTTATTTTAATTTAATAAGAGACTCTCGATTCTCATTAAGCAAGGCTCGATTAAACTAAGGGAAATCGAACGTTAATATCTGCTTTAGCAGAGCTTTAATAAATCTAATCTTTAGCTAGATTGACGACTTTATCTAACATATTTTCAGCACACTAATTGTCTAACTTTTGTTTAAAAAGTGGCCATAAAGACTGTTAAGAAAGCAATCATGAACATGAAAAAGTCAGCGGTAGATCGCTTCGATGATATCAATAAAGCTATGGTGCTGATGAGTATATATGCCGGACTTGAAACACAGTAGCTAGTTTAGGCTTACATTTAACTTACTGTACACTAAGTGTACAGTAGAGCTTCAAATAACAGTGGTGATAAATGACAATCACTAGTTTCATTCCTCTAATAGTCAGCCCCACACAGACTGAAGACTATGGCACTCTGCAAAAATTTGTTAAGGTTAAAGCATGAAAAAAAATACAAAAGAATTGAGTTTTCGACAACTGTATTCAGACTCACTGCCGGATTACATTTCAAAAGAGGAGCTTCTTAAAGCATCAAGGGACTGCTTATCGTACCAAATAATTGAAACTGACCCAGAAAAACTATTAAGCGTTCTATCTAAACTAGACGCCCGTGTAGATAATGAAACATTTATGGAGGGTAAAAGTTGGCCTGAGCTAGCAAAACATTTTTTTGGCTTTTTAATCTACAATGAGATGCAATCAAGACAAACTGAAATTCTGCTGCTTCAAAACCATAATGTACCGATGGGCTACCCGTATGATGATGATGATGCTTGTATCCTTTGTGTTGATGAAAGGGATGCTGATGATGAAGAGGGGGTTTTGGGGACCTACGGCAGCATAATTAGCTTAGAACCACTATTAATCGAGGTGGAAGTGGGATGCTTTGGATATGTGCAGACCAAAGAAGGTATTGAGGATGTTGAAATTTGTTCCCCAACAGAAGTCGTTAACGCCTGGAAACCATTGGATGAATTTACTGAAAAACCGTTTATTCGTAATCCAGAAGAGGACAAAAAATAACTTTGTCCAACATTGATTAAGCATCTTGAAATGCACAATTTTTATGACCACCTATTATCAAGCCCCCTAAAGAGCGATTTTCAAATCTGACAATCAACTGCTGTACAGTATATTTACACTAGGTTTAATACTAGCGTAAAACCTCTATTCTCAGTGCAGTAGACCAATAAAAAGAGATATTCAAATGACTAATCAAGAAATTATTGCATTGTTAATTGAAATCGGTGAGCAAATTGATTCGGGGCAGGTGCTGGTAGACTTAAAGTTATTAAAGGACTGCAGTCACATCAATGCAATGACTCCCTATAGTTGGAAATCAGCGATAGCTCGGTATCCAACTGAGAAGCTATTCTCTCTTTTAAAAGGGCTGACCTACGTTGAAGAAGAATTAAGTTGGATGGGAGGGTCTGTATGTGGGTGTATATGGATACTTGGTGTACTTCGAAGTCGCGGTACATCTATTGAAGATATTGATCAAATATCAGCATGGGTCATAAAAAACACAAGCAATCCTTGGAATCCATTTGGGGGTCAGAACAACAAAGGGGCTAAGAACTTTACTGAATATTTGAAACTGGATAGAGAATATCAAGAACGTCTAAACCATGATGCACAAATGGCCATAGAGCGTGGGGCAGACAATCGGGAAAATAGAAGAAAAACACGTGAGTATAGTGCGAGTCGGCGAAATACACCTGAACGAGATCTTCTCATTCAAAAGCTCAACGACATGTCCGTTAGAGATCAGTTGACACTGATTTCAAAAGACGAATTGAACAGTTTGACATTTTACCCAACTCGATGTGCTGGTTTGGCAGATAATGCAGTTATCGACTCATTGCCCAAAGAGGTAAAGTACGCTCTGATAGATAAGCTTTATGGACGGCAACGAGGTCCTTGGCTCGGGTTTAAAAGGCGCCTCTATATAAAATGTGGATAGATACGCGGGCGATGGACAGGTTAGTTTCTTATACACCAATCCAATTCCTTGACGATTTTAATTAAAGTATAGCGATGAAACAGATTGCCAAAGATGAGGTTATTAACTACCAACTGAGTAATGTTGAGTTCCACTTTGAGACTTTACATCCAATTGATAATGCTTATATGCTGGAAAGTGTTGGTTATATTTCTGCTTCAACAAGGCAATAGTGAAGAAAATAAATTTGGTAAAAAATACAAAATTAAAGGGCACTAAATGGCCTAGTTAATCACTTATATTAGTGTGGTAACTAGATTCAAACCACTTACGATCAGCATCCCAGGCAGCGACAGCATCAGCTTTTTTAGGATTGTTTCTGTGTGGAACTGTAAAGCCCCCTAAGTAATCAATAATCTTTAAATATCTCTGCTTTGATGATGGTTCTCCCCATTCCCTATATTTTAGGGTTTTAGGCAGGCTACAGCACTGCAGGAGGTGAAGAACTTGTCTGCGGAGCTTCAAAGACTTATTTGTACGATAACCAAAATAAGAAAAGAAACTAGCCTCATCTTTCGGCTTTAACTCAAGATCTTTTAAATCGATGTCAGATAATTCAAAATAACCATGCTCTTGTTGATTCCAAAACTCCTCAATCTCTACTAATTTTTCAAAACAAGCATCTTCCATTTTTGGAATTTCAACACTTCGTTTACAGTAGGTGCGCCAGAACTTTAAAGTTTCACCAAAATCTTTATTATCTAAAAAAGTCTTTGTTTTTTCGTATTCGTTCTCTTCTGAAAGCTCATACAATGATTCAAGAACTAGCTTTAATCGGGCCATTAATGCTTTTGCTTGAGGCTTCCTTCGATGTTCAAGCTCTGAATAAATGAGCTCCAATTGTTCCACATCTCTGATTGTAACCAATTCGTTTATTTTACTTTCCAGTTCTGTATTTAGAAAACTAGCGTATGGTCTTTTCATTACCAACTCCTTTTTGATTTTCCACAATATTGAGTGTTAAGCGTTAACTCTGTTATGGGAAATATGATCGTGTAAATCAATGCACTCAAACAAGTTTCGACCTGCAGTTCCTTTAAAGAAATCAACCTCAGATAATGATGCAATGCGGTCTAATGCTTCTGTTATTGAACTGCCTCCATGTGTTGAGGTGCTTCCACGCTTATCTAATTTACTTAGATTATTTAGGAATTTTTTAAATTCCCAATATATTGATTCAGCAACTTTATCTGCTAATTTACTGTTCAATTCCACACCTTCATATGCCCAACAGAATGCCTGAATATGAGCCATATGCCATTTAGGGTCTTTAACTGATATACCGCAATTACCAACTACTCCTTTGCACCAGCCCCAAACATAAGCTTTGCCAAAGTGGTCCTCTGCCAATTCCTGCCTACTGTAATAGTCACCATCTTCTCTTAAATAACGACTTAACTCTGAAACACATACGCGAATATATTTCAGTTTTTCATCAAAACTAGTATTGGAAATAGTTTCACCGTCATTTTTTTTAGCGGTACTTGCCTCTTTTGCTACAGTTATTATTGCTCCAATTTGCCCCACCAAAAAAGAAGCTCGCATCGTGTCAATCATCATAGCCCGTATTTGTATTTGGACTATCTGCATACCTAAGCTTCGAATGTAACGGCTAGCTTCCCTAGCTCTTTTTATATCTCGGTCAACTTCACTCAGAATTGTTTCAATGGAAGAGCCCTGTCTTCCATAAATGGTGAACACGACAGTCATAGAATTAACGCCCTTTGCTGCTTCATATGGGAATACATCTTCATTAACAAATAACTCTCGAAGCACACCACCAAGCTCTGCATTAAGCTTTTCTACTTCCTTATTTTTAATCTGAAATGGATGCATTCCATTAATCCCTTAATAATGTAATTTTTACTGCCTATAAGTTGATTAAAGACAGTATCAACTATAGCGACTTTATCAGAAATGTCTTAAGAAAATTTCTGAAAATGACACTTCTAAAAGATCAACAGCACACAGCAGATTTTTTGATTAGCATAATAATCTTTTACGACTGCTGGGCTCAAACCAGAATTTTTCCTATATTCACACTGATCTTTTAGAAGTAATATTTATAGAATTGGTCTGGACATTGCCTATAACGGGGCATGCTACCCATGCCGCTTAATTGAGTCAGATTTAAGGAGAAAAAAATGTTTGGATTATTCAAAAAAGGTCCTGAAGCCGAAGATGATGGCTTAGATTACGACAGCGTAACTGTTCATTATGAAGGTGAAGTAATGTCACCTGACTATATAGCCGATACGCTCAGTAATCCTGAAAGTGATGTTCAAGGTTACCCATATCATATGTTAGTTCCACATGGGGTAGGTAAACTTACCTACAAATTACACGATGACGTGCTTGAACAATATGAAGGAAATTTTGAGGTTGGGCAGTATCAGGGAAAAGGAACTCTAATAGACAGGCATGGAGAGGTTCACGAGGGTGAATTTGAAGAGAATGTATTTGTTAAAGAAGAGTGAGATGGGCAAACTTAACACTCATAAACCAGTGCCGCTATGATATGCACCAGCTTTTATAACCAAGCCGCTACTGAGAAACGGATCACTAAACCAAACTTCGTATCCATACACATAGCTGACTGCGACCTGGGGTATGATTCAGAGGCGTTTAAAGAACTCGGTGTGGCTCTAGGAAAAATCAGTTACATATTTTAAAAGGCCAAGGGCAGGCTTTAGGCAAAAAATCGGCTCAAAACATTATTAAGCAGTTTTTAAGCATGGAGGTGCAATGATTCAAGGCCACGCTTTGGGGGCAATGCTAGGTTTGGCCATTGGTGATGCCATGGGTGCGCCGGTTGAATTTAGGCCGCGTGGTAAATTTACCCCTGTGAATGGTTTTCGAGACGGGGGGCCCTTCAAACTTAAGGCAGGCCAATGGACAGACGACACGTCAATGGCATTGTGTTTAGCAACCAGTTTAATAACATGCCAGGGCATGAACCCCAAAGACCAAATGGATCGTTATTTACGTTGGGTTAATGACGGTTACATGAGTTGTG
>Ga0209534_10003525_pt1 | contig 14880 bp, 13 predicted proteins | sample COG_07_FD_184751 | JGI IMG/M metagenome (GOLD analysis project Ga0209534, IMG submission 184751) | Pelagic Microbial community sample from North Sea - COGITO 998_met_07 (SPAdes) (version 2) | ecosystem: Environmental > Aquatic > Marine > Neritic zone/Coastal water | place: Helgoland, sampling...
GGAATGGTCCGTTACCAAAAGTGCTGTCTCTGTTTCTTTGAGAAATGAAGTAATTGGGGTTTGTTCAGATGAAACAACTACCATAGGCTTTCCTGAAGCCATAATAGTGTATACTTTTGACGGGAAACCTTCATTTTCCATGCTTTTATCCATGGCTATAAAATGAAAATCTGCAAACAAATTAATTGCTGGCATAAACTTTCGATTTTGATAGGGTAAGAGTTTTATATTAGAGAGTTGTCGTGTTTCTATTTGAGACTTTAAATATTCCTTCTTTACTCCTTCTCCAATAATCCAAATAGTCATGGGTTGCTTTTTTAACTCTTGAGCTAGTTCTAAAACCAAGTCCCATTCCTGGGCCAGGCCAATATTTCCAGCGTAAAGCATGTTCGTATTGCCTGACACACTCACAAATTCAGAGGGTAATTTCATAGAGGATTCCATTTCATAAAGATCTGTATCTACGAAATTCGGAATGATGTGTAAGCTACTTTTCTCTTTAATTCTAGGCTTTATGGTATTGTAAAATTGCTTGTCTATTGTGGTTACTCCATCAGAGCCGTTATAAACCCATCGTTCTAATTTCTTTAAAATATTTATTAAAAATGTATTTTTTAAATGGCCTAAATGAATGAGTAAATCTGGATAAATCTCCTGAACATTGTAAATAGTTTTAGCTCCTTTTATTTTAGCCAATAAAATAGCTAAAAAGCCGCTTGTAAGAGGTGGAGACGGTGTAAGTATAACATCTGGTCTTTTTAGAAAAAGCCCAATGAAAAAAGACATCTTATGCCAGTATACAAAAGAAAGAATCCTAAATAAAGTCCCTTTATGTTTTTTTAAGGGTATATGGTATACTTTAATTCCATTAAAATCACTAATATAAAACAACCCTAAAAAACGTTTTTTTAAAGGTTGTTTATCTAAAGATTCATTTATTAAATTAAAGTGAGGAGTAGTGGTTAAGACACAAACCTCGTGTCCTTTTTTTTTAAACCCTAATGCAATATCATTATACAGATAAGCAGTAGACACTCCATCTGGACTAAATACTAGAGAATATATTAATATGCGCTTTTTTTTTATTGCTTCTGCCAAACCACCCTATTTATATATGAAGTATAGGATAAAATAATTCTAACTATTTTGGAAGATACATTTGGTTTACTATAGTCTGAGACCATATTGAAATTTCTTTCGCCTCCCACTAATTGTGATTGCACCTCTGAAACGCCTCTTAAAATATTTTCTGAATGTAAACCTACCATCATAACAGAAGCCTCTTCCATTGCTTCGGGCCTTTCATGGGCTTCTCTAATATTGAGCGCTTTAAAATTTAAAATTGAAGACTCCTCTGAAATAGTGCCACTATCAGATAACACTATAGAGGCATTTTTTTGCAATGCATTATAATCAATAAATCCAAGGGGTTCCATAAATTGAATGAGTGGATCTGTCTCTAGATTTAATTGATTTAGTTTATTTCTAGTCCTTGGATGTGTGCTAACAATAATGGGGAATTTAAAGTTTGATGCCAATTGGTTTAAACTATCGATAAGGTTTTTAAAATTCCTTTCACTTGAAATATTTTCTTCTCTGTGAGCAGAAACTAAAAAATATTTACTCTTTTGTAAAGATAATTTTTCTAAAATAGTGGAAGCATTAATTTGCTCAGAGTAAAATGATAATACCTCAAACATGGGTGATCCAGTTTTAATAATTCTATCTGCCGGCAGGCCCTCTCGTAGTAAATATTCTCTTGCAATATCGCTATAGGTAAGGTTTACATCTGCTATATGGTCTACTATTTTTCTATTAGTCTCTTCTGGTACTCTCTGGTCAAAACACCTATTACCAGCTTCCATATGAAAAATAGGTATTTTTCTTTTTTTGGCAGGAATAGCACATAAACAACTGTTGGTGTCTCCTAATACTAAAAAAGCGTCTGGGTTAAGTTTCTCCAGTAAAGGATCTATTTTAATTAAAATATTACCTATTGTTTCAGTGGCTGTTTCTCCTGCTGCTTCTAGAAAATAATCTGGTGTTCTAATCCCTAATTCTTTAAAGAATATTTCATTGAGGGTATAGTCATAGTTTTGCCCAGTATGAATTAAAATATGATCAATCGCTTTTGAGTGATCTAATGCGGCTATTACCCTAGATAATCTTATGATCTCTGGTCTAGTGCCTACAACGGTAACTACTTTCAAAGGGATTGTACTTTTCATTGGGTTAAATTACACATTTTCAAAATAAGTGTCTGCATATTCAGGGTTATAAGCCTCATTAATCCAAAAAGCTGTGATTAAAGGGGTTGTTCCAATATTTTTAATATTATGAGTATACCAAATAGGCATATCTACATAGCTGGGTTTTTCTCCGTCTAATAAATAATCATGTACTTCAGTACTGCCTATCTTTCGTAAAGAAATTTTTGCTTTTCCGCCTATAACAATAAAGCGTTCTATCTTTCTGGTATGAAAATGATTCCCTCTAGTAATGCCAGGCAAAGTAGTGGAGTATGAAAATTGCCCCCCTATGTCTGTTCTTATAATTTCAGAAAAAAATCCCCTTTGGTCTGAATGCTTTTCTAACAAGGATGGGTATCTATTTTCTATATCTAAATAAGACCGGAATGTATTAAAGAGTTGAAGCTCAAAAGGAGTTTGCAGGGAAGGAATTGTATTGCTATTTAAATAGGAGTCTTTAAAAGTATTTAAAAGGGCTAATACTTCTGTCACTTTAACTTCAAGGTCAGGCCTAATTTCAAATAATGAGACTTTTGTGTCTCTAATTACTTCAAGTATTTGCTCTACTAGATTTTCAACATATAATAAAGGCACATTAGCGTCTTGAATAACTTCTGGCGATTCATTATTTAGAATTTTTGAGCAAAAAGTAGCTACAAATGAATTGTAATTGGGTTTGCAAAAAGGACCAAAAACATTTGGAATAATAAGTCCTGTGAATTTTCCTCCAAGTGAATTAATAGTATCTTCTAATAATACCCTAGATTCTTTTTTAGCTTTACCGTAAATGCTATCTCCATTTTCTTGAGAAGATGATGCAAACAATAAGTGGCCTTTAAAATTGGCGTTTACTAAGGCTTTTTTTAAGACAGTATTGAGCAAAATATTAGCGTCATATACTTCCTCATTCGTTTCTGCCCTATTAACACCTGCTAAATGAATAATCACATCACAAGTAGAAACAAACTCTTTTAATAAGCTTTCCTCCTCAAAAAAAGATTTTTGAAATGGAACTAGCGTATAGTTACTATGCTTATACTTTATGGTCTGCGTAAGATGATACCCAATAAATCCATTTTGTCCTGTAATACCAATTTTCAAACCTTAGTGTTTTATAGATGTATCATTTTTAATCTCTGGTAATTGTAATAATAATGACTTCATTTGAGCAACATTTAAACGCTCTGTATTATCAGAGTTATACTCTCCACTAAGGGCTTCTTTTTTATTTCCCTCTGAAAAATAAGGCTCATAGTTTAAATCTCTATTATCTGCAGCTATAGAATAATAACCTCCTAAATCCATGGCTTTGACCATTTCCTCTGAGGTCACTAGTGTCTCGTATTTCTTTTCTCCATGTCTAATTCCAATTTCTTGAATAGACACTTTAGAATCATATAATTCAATAAGCGCTTGAGCCAATACAGAAACAGTAGCTGCAGGTGATTTTTGAACAAACATGTCTCCTTGCTTTCCATTTTTAAAAGCATATATAACCAATTCTACAGCATGATCTAAAGTCATCATAAAACGGGTCATTTCTGGGTCAGTAATTGTTAGCGGTTTACCTTCTTTAATTTGCTCAATAAAAAGAGGAATCACAGAACCCCTTGAAGCCATTACATTTCCATACCTAGTGCCACAAAAAATAGTTTTAGAATCATCTAAATTACGAGACTTGGCCACCATAACTTTTTCCATTAATGCTTTGGTCATTCCCATGGCGTTAATAGGATAGGCGGCTTTATCTGTACTGAGGATTACAACCTTTTTAACTTCGAAAGTTTCCGCTGCAGCTAATACATTTTCTGTTCCCAAAATATTTGTCTTAATAGCTTCTACAGGGAAAAATTCACAAGATGGCACCTGTTTTAGAGCAGCTGCATGAAATATATAATCAACTCCTTTTACTGCGTTAGAAACAGAAGAAGTATCTCTTACATCGCCAATATAAAATTTAACTCTGGGGTCATTTAATGATTTACGAAGATCATCTTGCTTTTTCTCATCCCTAGAAAAAATTCTTATTTCTGAAAATTCATTATTATCTACTGCCTTTGTTAAAAAAGCAGTTCCAAAAGAACCTGTCCCTCCAGTAATTAATAATTTACTCATAATTGTCAATTAATTTAAAAAGTTGGTGTAATTCTAATTCACCGTTTAAATAAGCTTTTAAAGCATTTTTTAAAGTTATTGTTTTAATTTTAAATTTATCTAGACCAATGATGTTCAATTTATTTTCAATTGTTTGTAATATGTTTTCATCTTTATAAAATAACTTTTCAGTTAATTTTTCAGATTTTTTTAATCCAATAATTTTGATTGGGTATTGAATCTCAGGAACTATCCCTCTGTTCTTCAAAAATTCGCATGCTAGATCATAAATATTTTTTTGGCTACCCATATTAAATACATATAATTTAGTTCCTAAATTAAAAGTAGATGATTTAATAACTAATCTGGCTGCTTCATAAATTGACATAAAGTATCTTGTTGCTTTTCTGTCTGTTACAGTTAATGGATTATTGTTGGATAGCTGTTGTTCAAAAATTCTTAATACTGATCCACTTGAACCTAATACATTTCCAAATCTTGTTATTATGTAATTGAAATCAACTTCTTTATTAATACTAATTAAATATAATTCCACCAATCTTTTGGACAAACCCATTACTGTTGTCGGTTCAACAGCTTTATCAGTTGATATTTGTACGAAATTTTTGACTTTATTTTTTAAACAAATATCAATTACATTAAAAGCGGATAAAGCATTATTTCTTAATGTTGAGGTTGGATTTTTTTCACATATATCAACATGTTTAAATGCAGCAGCATTAAACACAAAGTCAGGCTTAAGGTCTAAAATAACTTTTTCAATAAATTTAATATCTGAAATATCTCCTAAAAAAATTTCAACCTGATCAATAGATGTAATATTTTGTTTTAATTTAAAAATATTTATTTCTGAAATGTCTATAATAGCAACTCTTGCATTTGAAAAATTCACCAATTGAGAACATATTTCACTTCCTATTGATCCAGCTCCACCAGTGATTAAAACAGTTTTATTATTAAAATTTAGAGATAATTCACTATTTTCAAAATCAATAACACCCCTTTCCACAAAATCATCATAATTAATCCTGTTTTTTAATAATGTCATATCTAATCCATTGTTAATCCAAAAATTAAGGTCTGGAGGTATGATTATAGGTAGTTTGGTTTTTTTCTCTAATTGACTTATTTTCTTTTGAAGAATTACTTTTTCAAAGGAATTATTTCTAACAGCAAAAATTATTGATTTGATTTGATTTTGTTTTATAAATTCACTGTCAATTTCTAAAGATGAAAACACCTTTAAATCATTTACTTTTGATCCAATTTTAGAAAAATCTTCGTCTATAAATCCCTTAATATTAAAATTACTCTTATTGTTCGATAAGATTAATCTATGAATTAACTTTCCAAATTCACCAGCACCAAAAATTAAGGAATTATTTATTTTATCCATTATTTAATATTAAATGATTGATTAAGTCTCTCGATTTATTATGAATTAGTGGCTTCGCTGGCATTAAAGATTTGATAGAGGCTAGGTCTAAGGCTTCAACTAATGATTCTAAAGAATCACTATTATAAGTTAAGCTTGGCTCACAAACATCATACACGTAATCCAAGTCAGGAGCAATAATTGCATTACCATTCCAAGAAGCTTCTAATAAAACTATCCCAAAACTTTCAATTAATGAGGGATGAACCAAATTATAATTACTACTCAGTATTTCATTTACCAAGTCATTTTTGACATATCCTAAATTTATAATATTGCAATTACTTAATTTATTTAAATTATCAAAAACATTTTCATCTTCAATTGTTAAAAATAGCCTAGATTCTTTATGCTTTTCATTGTGCTGATTAAAAGCACTGATTAAAAAATCAACTTTTTTGTAAGGCTGAGCACTTGTTATATATATGAAATTAGTAGGAGTGTTGTCTATCTTTTTACCTTTAATAATTGGCTTAAATATTGGAAAATTATAAATTTTACCGCCAGAATTAATAGTTTTAAAAAGTAAAGCCATTGTATTTGTTTGAACAGCTACATCACTCTTTGTGAATTTGAAAAGTGTTCTAATTATTATACCCTTAAAAAGCCAAGAAAATTTTAATCTCAAGCTATTAATCATCGAAACGTCAAACACAAAATATTGCATATTGTATGTGATTTGATATGTCTTTTTAGGAACAACTAAAGGAATATTCCCAAGTGACAAAATAACATTTATTTCATTTTCTATTTTTAAAAAAATGAGCTGACGGTTTAAAATTCCTTTTTTTATATATAAAACCCTTTTAAAATTCTCAGTGTCAAGATCTAACTTTTGTAATCTGTGGTCTATAAATAAAATAAACGATTTTCTTTCATTTACTTCAATTGAATTTAATAATGTCTTTAAAACATTTATGCCACCGTGACTAGCAACAAAAACTGCATCAATTAATATCATTTAATAGCTTTTTAGGCTCACAAACTAACCATTCCGCTCTAATTGTTCTTCGTTCAGTTAACACTAAAGCCTTTTGCATATCTGTAAAGTGTTTTAAATGAACATGTGAACTAAGTTCTTTTTTATCATTATTTAAAACTTTAAAATCATGCGTTAATTTAATTAAGTCCTTTAATTTCGTATATTTTTTTTGATCTTCCTGTTTAAAGCAATGAATTTCAATAATAAATGGCATTTTAGTCATCTTTAACAAGAGATCTTTATCGAAAATATCAAATTCAGCACCTTCAATGTCCATTAACAAAACTGAATTGGGATTATTTGAGATAACTTTACTTAGAGAATTAAAATCTGCAATTCCATTAATCTCAATTTTATCTGAAACAGAATTTAATTTTGCATTTTCCAAAATTGCTTTTTGACCCCTTTCTTCTAATTCAAAAACAATTGTTTTTTTGAACATACTATTGACTAGAACTCCAATTGCAAAGAGACCATCAGCTCCTCCAATATCAATAAAAACATCATACTGATATTTTTTTGAGAAATTCTCAAGCTCTTTTTGAACTTTATTTTCATAACTACCCAAAGCAAAATTTGCTAGTATATATTTTGATAAATATGAATCAGGATTAAGTTTCATTCCTTTGAAAGGACCAAAAATAACTCTATGCCCTAATGATTCTGAAATTTCAAAAGAAAGCTGATCTGCATAGCGATGAACAAAATAGTTGTCAAATTTACCCCTTGAAAGCTTTGAAGAAAGCTTAAAAATACTGTCTAAAAGTTTTCTCATTTATTTTTATTTTTAAATATATTCATTAATAATAGTGATTGATATTTATAATTGATTTATTACTGAATTAAGAACTTTGATTTGAAAATTGGCGTTATATTTCTTTTTTACTATTTTTCTGCACTTCTTTTTATTGAAATTAAAACTTATACTCTTTTTAATCTCTAGCTTTAAAGATTCTAAAGAATTTTCAATAAATAAATTTCCGTTAATATTTTCTTTAATAGACTCTACTTCAGGCATTTGATTTAATAAATTATTATGAGTCAAAACTGGAGTGCCATAAGTTAAACTGTGAATTGCAGCTAATCCAATGTTCCCAGGAGAAACCATAAGATTGGAAAAAAAAATTAACCTTGATATTTCTTCTTCATTATAACATGAGCCATAAAAGAAAATATTATGTGAAGAACTTTTTTTTAATAGACTTTCAAGATACTGTCTTTTTGGTCCATCGCCCACAATCAATAAATTGTATTTTTTATCTTCATTATTCAGCTCTATTACCGCATTTATTAATAAATCAACTTTTTTTTCTTTAATTAATCTTCCTGTGTAAATTAAAAGCGGCAAACTATTATTTTCAAAAAAGCTAATTGTGTTTTTTTCTTTTTTTAGTTTTTTATAAAATCTATTTTGATTTTTAAATTCAAGAGAATTGTAAACAACATGAAGGTTTTCCTTCTTAAATCCTTTTTTTATCATTCTTTCTTTTGCTAGCTCACTATACAAAAGATGGTCATTAGATATACAATAAAAAACATGCCTTATGAGTTTTTTTAAAAAAAGCTCATTACCATAAAAACCATGACTCCAAAAAACAACCTTTTTTTTTCTCAAACGACTAATAACTGCTGAAAGCCAAATTGATAAATTATACATATCTCCACCTAAGATAATTGTATCATATTTGGACATTAAAGCTGCATTTACAATACGAGTCTGCCAAAACAATATCTTATTAAAAAACCAAACTCCTTTGCAAAAATGTAACTTAGAGTAATTTGAGAAATCTTGAAATTCTTGAAATGGTTTTACCCCCATTGGATTGTACAAATTGAAAAAAAACTCTATTTCAAAAAAACTAGACTTAGCTAATTTTTTCCAAATTGCCCTTCTGTACAAAGGAAATATGTTTGAAACTAAAAAAACTCTATTTTTCATTAGTTATATTTAGATATAAAGTTTTATACTGAATAAAATTGATTCGTTTTTAAGCGGGAATATGTTTTATTAATTTAACTTTTAAATAGAGCTTTAGGGATCCTAAAATAATAATTTTAATATACTGAAATCTAAGTTTTTACGGTGTGGCATTAGGTTTGTTTTTAAACTAAGCCTTTCTGGCTTTATACATGATAATCTGAGAAACATGCTCTATGTTAAAAAGTTACTTCTGTTAATAATTTTTATTTCCATTTTGTTTTTATTTTTACGAATATTTTTGGAAAAAATAATAGTACTGTTGTTGATAAAAGAAATTTAATTGCTTTAAATATTCCAAAAAAAGTATAATTAAAATATAAAAACTCTTTTAAGGGGAGGCCTTTAGGTGATGTTAATAATTTGCATCTTTTTATAAAGCTAATGTTCTGATAATGGAATCTAAATTTGTTAGACTGGCAATTGGCAATAACTTCAGAGCAGATATGCAATTCTATTTTGTTTTTTAAGGCTCTAAAACCGTAGTCAATATCACCCAAAGAATGTCTATATTTATTAGATAAAAATCCTAATTTATTGAAAATTGTGTCTGAAATTAAAACACAATTACCATTCATATAAATTACTTTTTGTGGAGATCCTTTTGGGACAACTAATTCACTGTCATATTTGATTTTTCTTCCTCCATATGTTAAAATTCCGTTATATTGTGTTACACCTATTAAAATTGATTCATTTTGGAGAGAATAATAATCATTGATCAAAATTTGAAGTGCGTTTTTATACAAATAAGTATCATCATTTAACAATAAAAAAAACTTTGAATTAAAAAGTGTTGCTTTTTCCCAAGCCTTTATCATTCCTTGATTCCAAAACACATCATTACCAACATTGAAAATTTCAACATCAGGATAATTGTTTTTGACTAATTTTAATGTTTGATCTGGTGAATTTGAATCAGCAATAAAAATTTTTAAATAAACATTCACAGGAAGATCGCATTCTTTGAGGTTTTTTAAGCAAGTTAATGTGGTTTCAGCTCTATTGTAAGTTGTTAATATAACACTAATAAGATCTTTTTTCATTATCTAACTTTAAAAAAAGTAAGATTTACATCACCTTCCTCCTCAATGTTTATAGCATCAAGACTGTTGTTTATATATTTAATTGAAAGATATGTCATGTTTTTTAATTTATTTCTTTTAATAAAAGTAAATTATTATTGGCTTAATAAATAATCTATATTTTCTTATGAAAATAAAGTTTTAGTTCTTCAAAGGATTTGGGTAAAAATATGTTTTTGTAATTAGGGTGATTTAATAAGTGTTTTAATCTATCATTAAAGCTATCTGGCTTGTTTTTAACTAAATAAACTAAAGAAATAGCATGTGAATTTGTCCTAATTAATGCGGTACTGTAAAACCCTAAAGTAAATAAATATTTTTGATCTAATAATTCAAATGGAACCGTAGGATCAAGTTCAGTAACAAAATCACTTTTAAAAAAAAGTCTACTGCTAAAATTAGGGTGATCTTTTATGTATAACTTAATGTTAATGTTTTTTAATATTTCTATGGCCTTGGTAAGTACATTATTCATTTCATCATCTAAAAAAACATCCTTTGAAATTAGAATTAAAGCTTTTCTGTTTTTAGTTGTAATTTCTTTAATTATAATTTTAGAATCCTGAATAGTAAACATTTCAACATTCCTATTGTATTTTTTGATTGACCAAATGATACCATGATAATTTATATTAGATGAATGATTATTTAATCTAGTATCAAAGTTATTATATTGAAGTGAAAATAATGTTAGAAAACCTTCCTTTGAAAAAACTCTTTTTTTTATATTGGGATAAGACACTAATTCTACTTGTGGATAATAGCATGATTTAGGCTTAAAAACTTGTATTAAAGCATCAAATAGAACTGCACAACATTCGTGAAAAAAATATAATTTTTGTTTTTTTATTTTTATTTCAATAAAAAAGAATGTTAAAAACAAAAAGTTTTTAAACACCCCTCCAGGTAAAACTTTTATTTTGATTGTAGGATGGTTTTTACGAAGGTGCTCGTAAGTTTTTAAGTGGATTTTATTATTCAATAATATGAAATCAACATTCCACTTAATAAGGTTTTGATTTAAAATTCCAATCGGTAGAGAAGAACATACAAATGCTTTACCGTGCTGTTTTTCTTCCATCTATATTTATAATTGAACCATTAACGTTGAGGATGCATCACTTAATATATCTATTAATATAGTGCCAGCTTCATATGTTTTAGAGTGTTTGTTTAAAACGCTACTCATAATAATTCATAGTTTCATAACCACCATCCTTTAAATACTTACCCTTTTTAAATAACTCGATATCAGATTTCATCATATCTTCTAACAGCTCCTCCAAAGTGATTTTAGCTTCCCAACCAAGCTTTACTTTTGCTTTTGTGGGGTCTCCAATAAGAATATCTACTTCTGTTGGCCTAAAATATTTTTGATCTACAGACAATACCTCTTTGCCAATCTCTAGCTGATAGTGTTTATTAGAGCAGGATTTTACTTTAGCTATTTCATTTAATCCTTCTCCACTAAATTTTAGCTTAACGCCAATATAGGCAAAAGCCATTTTCACAAAATCTCTAATGGTTGTAGTTCTTCCAGTAGCTATTACCCAGTCTTCAGCTTTTTCTGCTTGAAGAATCATCCACATCATTCTAACGTAGTCCTTTGCATGACCCCAATCTCTTTTTGAGTCTAAATTACCTATATATAGTTTTTCTTGGAGTCCTAGAGCAATTCTTGAAACTGCTCTAGTAATTTTCCTTGTCACAAACGTTTCACCACGAATGGGGGACTCGTGATTAAAGAGAATTCCATTTGAAGCAAATAGCCCATATGCTTCTCTGTAGTTCACTGTAATCCAATAGGCGTATAATTTAGCCACTGCATATGGAGAACGAGGATAAAAGGGTGTTTTCTCTGTTTGAGGAACCTCTTGAACTTTTCCATATAATTCAGAAGTAGAGGCCTGATAAATTCTTGTCTTCTTTTCTAGACCAAGTAATCTTATGGCTTCTAATAACCTGAGTGTTCCTATTCCATCAGTATCTGCAACATACTCCGGCATATCAAAAGAAACATGAACATGACTCATAGCAGCTAGATTATAAATCTCATCTGGCTGTATCTTTTTAATGAGTCTAATAAGATTTGTACTATCAGTCATATCGCCGAAGTGAAGTATGAATTTTTGATTCTCAACATGAGGATCCTCGTAAAGGTGGTCAATTCTATAAGTATTAAATAATGATGTCCTTCTTTTTAAACCGTGAACGGTATATCCTTTTTTTAAAAGAAACTCAGATAAGTAGGCCCCATCTTGGCCTGTTACTCCTGTGATTAATGCTGTTTTCATTTTAAAACTTTTTTTAGATATTTAATTTCTTCCTTTAAACAAACTTGACTATTACCAACAAAAAACCCATGATCATGAATAAAATCAGCATTTGTTAATTTTTCATGGATCTCATAATCAAAGAATTTCATCACTTCATTTCTAGTGAAATTTCCTGTAACAATTGGCCTACAATCAATTTTATTCCTTTTCAGTTTTCGAATAACATCTTCTCTAATTAACTTTGAATTGGGTTTGATTATTAGTGAAAATCCAAACCAGGAACTGTTGCTAATTTCTTTTTGAATTAGAAAATCATCATGGTCATAGAATAATTCCCTAAATAATTTTGCGTTTTTTTTTCTTTGCCCTAAAAATTCAGGCAACTTCTTTAACTGTTCTATACCTATTGCTCCACTCATTTCAAGTGGACGCACATTGTACCCTGGAAGTATAAATCTAAAAGATTCCTCAAACCAATTATCACTTTTATTTGAAACTCTATTTTCTTTAGGGAGATCTCTCGTCCAACCATGGGCTCTTAAAGAAAGTAAAATATGGTATAATTCTTCATCATCAGTTACTACTAACCCGCCTTCCATTGTAGAAATATGATGTGAAAAAAATGTAGAAAATGTTCCCATTAAACCGAAAGTCCCAGCTTTTTTTCCTTTATATTCTGCACCCATCGATTCACAATTATCCTCAATTATGAAAATATCTTTGCTTTTGATAATTTTACTAACTATGTCAAAATCATTTGGATTACCCAAAAGATTAACTATCATTATCATTTTTGTGCTTTTACTGATTGCAGATTCTAAGGCCTTTAGATCATAGTTTAAAGTATATAAATCAACATCTACAAACTTTAACTTTAAACCCAATTGTTGTAATGGAAAATATGTTGTCGACCAAGAAATAGCAGGGACAATAACTTCATCTCCTCTTTGAAGCTTTGGATTTTTAGCATAAAACAATGCTGCTATTGCAATAAGATTTGCGGCAGAACCTGAGCTTACCATAACAGCATATTTACTTTTTGAAAAAGTGCAAAATTCTCTTTCAAATTGAGTAACATACTCACTCATAGAGAACATATCACTATCTATTACTTTTTGAATCGCTTCTAATTCCTTGTTATCCCAAGAAGAAGTTGCTAATTGATATCTAGATGTCATTTAAATAATAATTATAAGTTTTTTGAATCCCATCTTTTAGTGAAGTTTTATGCTTCCAGCCAAATTCTATTAGCTTAGTGTTATTGATAAGTTTTTGCTCAATGCCCACAGGCTTTGATAAATCATTTTTAATTTTACCTTTGTAACCTGTTACATCAGCAATAATTTTATAATAATCTTTAATCGAGTAGTCTAATCCTAGACCAATATTTATATTTTGGGGCATTTTATCAAAATTATTGATTGCATAATAAACAAAATTTGATAAATCTCCTACATACATAAATTCTCTTCTTGCCTTTCCATTACCCCACATTGTTATATTAGTTTGATTATTGATTTTTGCCTCGTGCATTTTTCTTAATACCGATGGAATCATGTGAGAATTTATTAAATCAAAACTATCGTATTTTCCATATAAGTTACAAGGAATAATTGTTTTGTAATGAAAAGAATTATTTTCCCTTTTTAAGTATTCACAAAATCTAGTTGTAATAATCTTAGATAGCGCGTATCCTTCATTTGTAGGCTCTAATTCACCACTTAAAATAGAGTCTTCATTTAATGGGTTTTTTATATTCCTTGGATACATACAAGAACTACTTACATTCATAAACTTTTTAATTCCAGATTCGTATGAAGACATTAATATGTTAAGACCCATTTGAGTGTTTTCGTATAAAAACCTTACGGGATTATTAATGTTTGCTTGTATGCCCCCTACTTTTCCTGCACAATGAATAATCATTTCTGGCTTATTTCTTAAAATATAATTTTTAACATCTTTTTTGTTTAATAAGTTCACCTCATCAGATGTTGGATATAAAATGTTTAATCCCTTTCCATTAAGAAATTCAACTATATTCCTACCAACCATACCTGAACCACCAGTTACAAAAATCTTCATTATTAAAGTACGTTATGATTATTTCGTTGTTTACTAAAAAGTGTATTCACTTACAAGTTTTTTTCAATTGAAACACAATTTATTGCAAAGCTAAAGTCACTAAATCTTATTTTATTATATGTAGATATCTCAGATGTTGAATATAAGCTAACATTCTCATAATTAGACTTAAAATAATCAAAGTTTATTTTTGATTTTGATATAATTACAATTTCGTATTGAAGTTCTGAAATCACTTTTATATACTCCTTTGCCATGTACCCCGAACCAAGGATTAATAACTTTTCTTTATTTACCATGCTGATCTTCCACCATCTATATTTATAATTGAACCGTTGACATATGAAGACGCATCACTTAACAGATATATGATTAACCCATTCATTTCCTCTTTTTCTGCCATTCTTCCAAGTGGAATTAATTTAGAAACTTTATTCAAAAAATCTTCTGGTTGGCTATTAAAAACTCCTCCAGGGCATATGGAGTTACATCTAACATTTTTATCAGCCCAATAAGTTGAAACATATTTAGTTAAGCCGTTTAAACCATGCTTAATGACTGAATATGTTACTGGTTTAACAGATTGAAGCTCATCAATAATTCCATCTTTTTTATATAAATTTTGATTTGGAGCAATAACTCCTAAGTCGGAGGAAACATTAATTATAGATCCTC
>Ga0209534_10003526_pt1 | contig 14874 bp, 18 predicted proteins | sample COG_07_FD_184751 | JGI IMG/M metagenome (GOLD analysis project Ga0209534, IMG submission 184751) | Pelagic Microbial community sample from North Sea - COGITO 998_met_07 (SPAdes) (version 2) | ecosystem: Environmental > Aquatic > Marine > Neritic zone/Coastal water | place: Helgoland, sampling...
CTCGATCCAAAAAAAATCGGCGGCCCTTTCTAAAATAACCCATTTACAATTATTTAAAGACTAGACCGCCTCAAAAAAAACTTAAAAAAAGTGTACAATATTGTACAATAATATATATCATGCCTCGACGCAAGAAAAAACCAGAAATCGTGAATGAAGCGGAAATTGAAAAAATTCGTAAATCATTAACCAAAACAAACATCAAGCTTAAAAAAATTGCACTCACTGAAAAGCAAAAGCAATTGTTACAAATCATCTTTGATAATGATAGCAAAATAATATTCATAAGTGGCCCCGCGGGCACGAGCAAGACATACGTGGCCATATACGGTGCTCTACAGCTTTACAATATGAACAATGAGCGCGGCATCACATATGTACGCACCATCGCAGAGAGCGGCGAGAAGAGCCTCGGCGCGCTTCCCGGAGAAATGGCCGAAAAAATCAATCCTTACATGATGCCAATGAATGAAAAGCTCGACGAGCTGTTGATTCCTGGCCAAGCCAGCACAATAAAAGAAAAAGAAATAGTAAAAGGCATGCCCATCAACTATCTTCGCGGTGCAAGTTGGCGAGATGAAATCGTGATCGCCGATGAAAGTCAAAATTTTACCTTCAAGGAATTAACCACATTAATGACTCGTTTGGGCGAGGGCAGCAAGTTGATCATTTGCGGCGATCCAATGCAAAGCGACATCAATGGCAAAAGTGGATTCGCGGACATGTATTCAATCTTCAATGACCAAGAAAGTCAAGCTCGCGGCATACACACATTTCATTTTGGAGCAGAAGACATACTAAGAAGCAAAATATTAAAATTTGTAATCAGTAAAATACAAAACAAAAAAATATAGAAAATATTTTTATGTCCTTTACCGTTTCAAGTTATACTTCATCAATATCATCATTTCAAACTGATAATTCCAGTCCAATTGCTGTTTCTGCAGGATATTATGTTGAGCCAAGTATGCTAAATCAATTGAGTTTTCCGACTTCAATAGATCCTTCGAATTCAAATAATTTCATCAGTATTGGCGCAACGACATTTAATGATTCTGGACCCATAAGCTTTAGTGATATTGGTTTATTTATTGCTGAAGCAAAGGGTGATGTGATCAATAATTTTAGTTTAAATAATTTATTTTTAGAGGCAAATCAATATGATATATCTTTATCCGGAGAAGCAGACTTTCTTAAACCTCATAAAGCAAGTGAATTTTATGGTTCGACAATAGCAGGTAATTTACCGCAAGGTCCTTATGGTAATTATTATGCTTGGGTAGAAGTTTTGAGTTCTGAAGGAGGGTATGGTTTAGATTCAATTATAGAAAGTAACCCTGTTGCAGACGGATGTGTTAGGGTATTAGCAGAGAACGTTCACCCTAAAACAGGTCAATCTATTTTGGCGGACAAAAAATTTTTAGCATTCAAGTTAAAAACAAATGCTCCCGCAGGAAAATGGGTAAAATATACAATAAAATGCTTTAATGTTTTACGCAATATTAATCACGAACATTTGCAAAACGCTTGGGTATTGGCAGATTCAGAGAAGTATTTTGATTTCTATTACAGCAATACCAACGGTAAGTCAAATTTAACCCCTATGACAAGCATGGTGAAAACATACACTTCGCTTGCAGGTTTTTCAACAAACAAGTGGCTAAATTATGGAGGATGGGATCCCAATAGAGGTATTGGAATTGGAGCCTTTCAGTATTCTATTGTACCTATAGGGGAATATTATGATTCTTCTTATCAAATATGGTTATTTACTGACCCGGCTAAGTTAAACAATACAATTATAGCGTTTAATGATAACGGTACGATTCAATGGGTTGGGGGTAACAGAATAACAGAATTATGGAGAAATTTCAGACCTTCAGAATTATTTAATAATGGAAAAAACATCTTATTGAATTATGGAACTTATATAAATTTTTTAACAATTGGAGATAAAAATAAAGCTTCTGTTTTGAGAATAATTTATGATTTAGTTAGAAAAGGAGAATTTGTGGGAACTAATTTCTATGGAGCAAGTTCTGATATCGGTATTTATCTTCATACTTGGGGGGGCATTCAAATGAATCGAGATAGAAATCCATTGTTGATACATTCTAACGGTTCAACTAGCAGAGTAAGCTCTACATTGATGCCGGCAATTTCAGATTATAGATATAATAACGATTTAGAAATTAATAGTACTGATGGCCATGCAGATTTCGAAAACCTTCATACTGTATTGCACTCTGATTATTTTGATTATTCTTTAAGTAATGAAAAAACAAATAGATATGCTTCTTTTGGTGACATGTATGAGGGTGAAGGTGCTCGAGGTTATTATTATCAAGAAGGTTTGGCGCGCATACAAAATTCTAATGGATCATATAATGAGGCAACTGCATATGTTTATTTTCCTAAAAATTGTTATCCTGAGGGAAATATATTAATTGAAGCAGATAATATTACAGATTTTGGTTTAACAAAAGTTGAAGATAGTCCCGGGAATTATGGTATAGTGTCTGGTCAATTTTTATTGAATTTAGAGAGTATTGACTCTTCTCGTAATATTGACCCTCCTTCTGTTGCGGAAAAAAATACTGCCTTAGAGATTTGGGAAAATTTTTACCTAAATCGAGAAGCTTATTATGTAAACAATTTAAACGAAGTTCAGTTGAAAGTAGATATGGGAGATTCAAATACGCAAGGTATTGGAAAATATACATCGAATTGGTGTCATGTTAGAACTCCTCATTACGTTTACCACCAAAATAAATATAAAGAGGATCTTCTTAGTCAACATCAAAGAGACACATTTAAAGCTTATTATGATAACATTACTTTAAGCTCTGCTCCGCAAGCTCCTACGAGAAGCTATTATCGATCAAGTTGGAATTTAAATCATAAAACATTGGGGAAAATGCTAGTTCCTTCAGATTTGCAATTTAATGATGGAAATAGCTATTTTCCAAAAGACATAAACAGTATATTTTTAACATATCATTTTGACATTCCTGTAAGATACAAAAATTATATAAGTATAGCTTGTCAATATGTGACTGATCTTTTGAGATATAGGATTCCCTTGCAAATAAATATCAAAAAAATGGATCAAGATCAATTAAGTGAAGGTAGAATGATGACCACCTCGAAGTTTATTGATTCATTTGTAGGTAATATTGATGCGAACGCATATTATGTCAGCAGTAGCACGAAATTTCTTACAAACTTTGACGTTTATATAAACCAAGAACTGTTTTTCTTGGAAGACGAAAACCTTTCTAAGGTTGGATACCTCAGTTCAGACGATGGAGCGTTCACAAAGTACGATCAATCAAATAGATTCACAATGATGTTTATTCAACAAATACTGAGAGGCGCGTTTTTAAATTCACATACTATAGGAAATTCAAAGATATTTGTTTCCTCAACAAGTAATCCTGATTATGGACTTTATGCGAGTCATTGCCCTCCTGGATCCGGAGGAATACAGGTATTTACATGGAATAATAATGGATTCGAAAGACTTTCGGATACTCAGCGCGTCGTGACCAATCATGGATCTAACACTTTTACTTTTCCCTTGAATTATGGTAAAAAAATTACAATAGATCATACCTTAGCAAGCGGAGGTATCAATATAACAAGTTTTTCTTCTACACAAAATTCATGCACAGTTACATTCTCTCGGGTAATAAAAAATGGAGAAAGTGTAATATTTACAAACTCTTTTGCTGTGATGTATAACTGGTACTTCCTCGTATCGTATGGGGTAAGCTCTTTGTTTCAACATATTGCCGCTGGAATTTCTATACATAAAGACTTTTTTATAGCAGATTCTCCACAGATCGAGGAACAACTTACTGGAGCGACTTATGGATACGAAGTATTGTCCGAAAAATGTGTTGACGTCAATCAATATAAAAATCTTTCTACTTCTATCAGCTTCATAACAATGGGTTTTTTACTAGACATGGGTCTAGAATTAAACACATTAACTTCAGAAGTTATTTCTCAAGGTGATATTTTTTTATTGGGCAGCAAAAAAAATCATTATGGAAGTCATGCTTTTATGGATAGATGGCATCAAGATAAAGCAAGTGTTGTTATCCTTCCCCAAATAAACCCTGATTAATGACGAAATTAAAAATACAATCTTGTCTAACCGAAGCTCCCAGCGAAATATCTTGTTTTCGTGATATTACATTGTATGCAAAAACTTATATTTTTGAAGATGTATTGTTGGAATGTGAACCTGGTGCGCGCAGTGCATATTGGGCTTGGCTCAAACGTCACGGCGCACATGATTTTATCAGCGACCTGATACTTTCAGACACAAAAGAGCCCGGGTATAGTATAGGAACTACCCCGGGCTACAATATAGTAACAGACCGTATAGCCTGCTATAACCTTAGCGAAATTATTAGCTCGCTTCAGCGGTTTCGCTTGTAACTTCGTCTACTGCTTGTTGAGCAGTAGATTCTGCTTCTTGACGGCTTTTTTGTACTGTCTCAAGAAGTTCTGTTACTTGTTCGTCACTCATACCCTTGACTTCTTCTTTGCCTTGCTGTAATGCACGACTTTGAGCCAATTGTAGAATTGCGTTGAGAGAAACCTGAGATAGCGCTTCACCTAGTGTTGCGCGACTGAGAAATTCATTCGCTAGTGCAACCGCAGCGTCATTGCGCTCGGCTGATACGTTATCTTCAGAACTGTTACTATTTTGGATATTTTCGTCTGTCATATATGATTATATTATAGGTTATATTTTTTTAAAGTATTTTTTTATGAATTGGATTTTTTTGTTGTTGTTCTATTGCTTCGATGATCATTGCATTGTAAAATGATTCGGTTTGTAGGTTGCGTATTTGTTCGCGTTGATGTTCAATAATTTCATTTTGATCCCACATAAACCAAGCCATATAAAAAAACAAAAGTAAAACACTGATTCTAGTTAATGCATCATTCATAGTACATGATAACAAGTAAATCGCGCAATTCTATATAAAATACAAACAAAACGTGTAATATAATAAATGGCACAAAAAACAATCAAAGATTTATCTGGTCTCTCGGCCGAAGATTTTGATCCAAATCAATATTGGTTAGTTGTTCAAAAAGGATCTCGAGTTGGAGGAAGTATTTCAGGCGCAACATATCGTATGTTTGCTTCTGCGGCGCTGTTAGAAACATTTGTTGATTCAGAGTATATGGATATCGCGCATGTTATTTTTTCGCATCAGGGAAAATCGTTGCAGTTTGATAAAAATAATATATTTTCTTCAAATTCTAGTGTCGATATATTGTTGGAGTTTGGTTCGAATTTGCTTATGTCTTCTGCTCGAGTGATTAAAAATTCATCTAGTAGCACCTGCACTCTTTTAACTAGCGATGGTATTCAAGACATTCAAGTGGGTGCAGATGCTCAAAGGTTTGTGTTGAGTGAATATACCGACTCAAATCAAAACAAATCTATTGTTTCTGCAGATGTATCTGCTTCAACAAATTCATTTAAGTTGACAAATTTAAAAATAGAAAACGAAACTGATCAAGGAGCTCTTGTTTCCTCTGCTTATTGCGCGGCCAAAGTCAAAGGATTAGTTATAGCTTAAATATGCAACGCAAATCGATAGCTGAACTTGATGAATTGAGTATAAGTGAATGTCAATCACAAAATGATTTGCTGCTTTTGGACACAGAAAATGAAGCCCCCAAAAAAATAACTTTATCTAATTTTATATCTAAATCAAGCATTCCTCGCAAACCTTTTTATAGCACCGATTCATTTACAGTTAATATTGCACAGAAGCGCGCAGATCAAGTTGTGTCAAAAACCATAACAAATACAAATTTATTGAGTCAATATTCTGTTTTCGATTGTGTGATAGATTTTACCGTATCGCTTGATGATTCGGAAGTTTTAGACTTCGATGACTCTCAAGAATTTTTGAGATGTTTACCGCGATTTCATTTGATAAAACGAATCAACCAAACGACTGCGTATTCTATGAATTTCGAGGGCCTATCTGGTATCGATATTCCGTCCTCTAATTTCATCAACTTAACACAACTTTATTTGAACAAACAATTTTATACTATTTCATGCACATTGTCTGTATCTAAGAATTCAATCACATTTGGTAGCTTATCATACCAAACAAGTGACAATAGAAACATAGATTTCAATTTAAGTACAAAAGTTGATGTGTCAATATCCGCACAAATATAATGCCTCTACCTACTCCCAGAAAAAACGAAAAAAACAGTCAATTCATGACTCGCTGCATGACTCAACTGTCAGACAAAAAAGAATTTAAAGATGCCAAACAACGTACCGCAGTATGTTACAGCCAAGTTGCGCGCAAGAAAAAGGGTGATCGCGGCTAACTTTTTTTACTTTTTATTCGTTTAATTTCGTCGGGCAATATTTTTGCCACTTTATCAAGCTTATTTTCCATCATCAATTCTGCAGGAGTCGCGCCATTTAATTTTGCGTTTTCTGTTTTTAACCAACATGTTGATTGATAAGAATTTAGATTTTTACTGAGTGTTTCTAGGATGTTTCGTTGTGACATACCTTATATTACACACAAGTCAATAAAATTAAAAGTGTACATCAATATATGGGACCAATATTAAACACTATCATAGGTGCCGCGATCAAGCTCGGCTGCAATCTACTCAACGCATGGTTGGATCAAAAACGTCAAGATCAACTCGCACTTGCTGCGCGAGATGAAACGATGCTCAAGGCATTAATCGACAGCCAACAAAAAAATAGCAGTGATTCTTTTGTCAAAGTGTCTCGTAGAATATTATTTATGAGTATCACTTTCACTATGTGTTTTTTGATGATTTATTATGCAATGAATCCACAAATAGAATACAACATCATTGTGCCCAAAGGAGATGGAGGAAAGCTTGGCTTTGTAAGCTGGATATTTGGTGGCAAAGATTGGGAGATGGTAAAAATGACAGGAGGATTGATGTTAGCTAGTTTTATGGATTTGTGTTTTATGGTGGTTGGATTTTATGCGATACCAAGTAAACGTAGATGAGATATATAGGATTGTGTTTTTTATTATTTAGTGGTTGCGTAAAAAAGTTTATACAGAAACCGCAAGAAATAGCGGAAAAAGCTTCTCCTGGTCAAGAAAATAATGTATTATATATTAGTGATGAATTGCAAAAGCTTGATATTTATGGACCCTTGTTATGGTTCTCAATTATAATAGGATCGGTTATGCTTTTGGCCCTCTCATCGAAATTGTTTAAAAATGAATAGCGGACTTGATATAATTAGTGTTTTAACGGGTGTAGTTTCAGCAATCACTGCTGTTGCGGGTATGTACTTTAAAATAAGGTACGATGAAAGAAAGAGTAAAGAATTTAGCTACGATCCGAATCAGCATAGTAGCATTGTCACAGCTTTAGAATATGTTCTTGCAGAAACCGAAGCTGATAGAGCATATGTTCTTGAGTTTCATAATGGAGAACACTACTTTTCTGGAAGAAGTCAACAAAAGCTAAGCTGCACATACGAAGTGGTTAGCGAGGGAATCAGTTCTGAGTGTCATAAAATACAGAATATTCGCACCTCAAATTTTCACGGCCTCACAAAAGATATAGCATCAGAAAAAACATTTAAGTGTCCAAATTTAGAAAAATATACTGATGATATAACATTCAAATCATTTCTTGAAGATAAGGGTGTGAAAAGTATGTTTGCTAGACCAATCAAAACATTAAATGGTAAGATACTTGGTATCATCATATTAGATTACGTAAAAGAGAATCGAGTATGGAGTGATGAGGCTGAAGAATTTGTCAAGAAACAAGCACGCGTAATTAGCGGTTATTTGATATAATTATATTTTAAGCTATAATATAAATATATTATGGCTTTCTCATATTGTCCTCATTGTGGTTTTAAAAATATGTACTCTGTTCAGGCACCAAAATTTTGCGGTGGTTGTGGAGAGGGTATAAACATATTATCTGCGGCTAAAACGAGTTCGACCAGCGCAAGCAAGTCGACACCCATCCGTCGAGCTCCAAAACGACGAACTCCTGTTCAACATGCAGAGATTGACGATCCTGATGGTACAGATGTATACGAAGTGCCAGATATAACCAAATTTTCATACAGTATCGAGCAAGACAAAAATAAATTTAGCCTCAAGGATATTATTCCTCTCGAAGAAATAGAAGCTATCAATAAAGATGATCAACCCAATCCTCCTCAAAAAAAAGCGAAAAGACGTGGCCGACCAAGAAAATCCTGAATTCACTTACGAGGACAAGTCAGAAGAAATTGATCTTGAAATAAAAAAAAGAAGAGGCAAGTGGTTTTTAGATTCTTTAGCATGGTTTGATTTTGATGATGTTGAGCAGATCATTCGAGCTCATATTCATAAAAAATGGCATCAATGGGATCAAAGAAGATCTCTCAAGCCATGGATTAACAAAATCATAACCAATCAAATGAAAAACATTTTGCGCAACAATTACAGCAACTTTGTGAGACCTTGTCTGAACTGTCCATTCAATCAAAATTGCGCCACAAAGGATGGAGGAGAGTCATCTCTATGCGGATTCACTAAAAGCGGCTTGCAGGACTCTTCCTGCCCATTGTACGCCAAGTGGGAGCGAACCAAGAAGCCTGCATACGGAATCAAGATGGCATTAGCCCTCGAGAATCATACTCACGAGGTTGGATCCATGCGAGATTATAATTTTGATATTCTTGATGCACAAGCCAAATTAAACATTCACATGCAAAAAGAATTAAACGAAAAACAATATCAAGTATACGAATTATTATTTGTTCAACACTTGGATGAAGAAGAGGTCGCACAAAAAATGGGATACAAAACCAGTGAAAAAGGTCGCAAGGCTGGCTACAAGCAAATAAAGAATTTAAAGAAAATGTTCAAACAAAAAGCGCAAGAAATACTCGAGCGTGAAGATGTCATATCCTTAAGAAGTGACCCGCCATGGATTTAACAAAAAAACAAAAAGATATTATCCGCGAGAATGCTGGTAGCATCACAGATTTAACTGAATTGACTCAATTAGTTTTTCCAGAATTAGAAAATATTGATGGTCGCAGCAAACAAGGTAGGGCCGTTAGAAAGTTTCTTGCTGATAACGAAATAAATTATGAGACCCGACACTTTGGTGCGAAAGACCCAATATCTTTAAATCAAGAACAAAAAGATTTTATTGATAACTCTATTAGTGATGGTATGACTTGCAGTCAAGTTGCGGGCATATTGTTTCCAGAAGCAAGAATAACAAAGGTTGGTCAAGAATACGTTGCTATTCATGCATACGTTGAAAGCAATGAACACCTAACAACTCCTGCGATTGAAGACGCGGCCTTTAGGAAATATTCTCCGCCCAAAGCTCCAAGCAAGATCATAAAGAAAATAAATGATTATGCTCAAACCCGTATTGACGAAAATAAATTGAGTATGGCGGAAAGAAAAGGAATTGAATCGTTAGGTGGCTTTCTTGCTTCTCCCCGCTTTATACAAGTTATAAATAATTATGACAGCCAAGAAGATCGCGATTTATTTGAGGCAGAATTTGTGCGTGCAACCTGGGACAAACCAGATTTAACAAGTGATGAAATTAATTTATACATCAATGTATGTATGGATTATATACATTTAAAAAACATACAAGGCGCAATCAATAAATTGAATAGAATGTTTGATGAGGCAGAGGATCAACAAGATCTAACTGTTCGATTGGCCGAACTATTAAAAACAAAAAGCGAAGAATACAATCAATGCGAAAAAAGAATGGAGTCACTCATTCAAAAACTTCAAGGCGACCGTTCAAAAAGAATCAACACAAAACAACAACAAAACGCTAACATTCTTGCGCTCGTACAATTGTTTCAAGAAGAAGAGGAGCGTGAAGTTATGATCAAAATTGCCGAGCTTCAAAAGCAAGCTGCGCGAGAAGAAGCCGATCATTTAGAGTCCATGCCAGACTGGAAAGCTCGAGTGCTTGGCATATCCAAAGAAGATGTCATCTAAGGAAAAAGTATTGTATGGAAAGTGTTTTGTTTGCGATTCTCCAGAAAAAGAAGAATCCGCAGCTTTAAGCTTTGGTTGGCGCCCAGGACAGCCAGAGTTTTCGTTAACAATAGATTCTTGTACAATTGATGGTGGTGGAGCAGTTGAGGGCTTGAAGTTGAGCTTTTGCAGAAATGTGATCGTAAAAAACAGTCAGATATTTGGTGGTAGTGAAGATTGCGTTGACATTGTTCGTGGAGAAAACATAACCTTTGATAATTGTACATTCTTTGCTAATTCAAATACAACACAACATATAACATGCAAGGGTGGTGCAAAAAATATAACATTTAAGAATTGTAAATTTATTGGTTCTTTTAAAAATTGGTGGAATGGTGCATGTATCGATTTGGGCAATTGGACAGATTATGATGATGTTGATCGTCCAATGGTAAGAAATGTACATATAATTGATTGTGATATGCAGCAAATTGATTGTGGTATATTGTACCGACGATTATATTCTGAGACACCTCATGTGTCAAACACTCGAGGATTTCGATTAAATATTCCAAGAATATTCGTGAATGTATTTTGGTGGTTGCAAAGAAAGGGTATTGTTGGACATAGACGGAGATTTCCTGAGAGTTGGTTAACAATATACGGATTTGAGTTATGATAACCTGTAAAATATGTTCCGAACAATTTGAAAACGAAAAGAAATTGCACATGCACTTGCGTTCACACAAAATTACTCTTGCAGAATATTATACTAGGTATTATCCTAGAAATAATTTACTTACCAAAGAACCTTTGCCATTTAAAAATAAAGAACAATATTTTGACCGCGATTTTGCCAACAGAAAACAATTATTAGATTGGTGCGCAAAAACACCAGATGCACAAGTAAAAGAATATATTCTTGAATTGCTTGATCGAAGAATCAAACGTAAGGAGTTAAGGTTTGGTCCGTCGCATGTAGAACTAAAGACGAGTGACATGCCAACTGTTGATTTATATCAAAAACATTTTGGCTCATATAGCAAAGCTTGTGATTTGGTTGGAGTTAAGCCATTATTTAGTACGCGATTGCCAGATGAATGGCAAAATCCTGTGCCAGATGATGTTAAAATATTTATTGACACTCGTGAACAGCAACCTCTTGAGTTTGACAATTCAGAATCATTAAAATTAGACTTTGGGGACTACGCCGTGGGTAGCAATCATTACGATTATACATATGTTGATCGAAAAAGTGAAACAGATTTTAAATCCACACTAAGCAAAAACAGTCTAAACCGATTTAGCGCAGAACTACAACGCACGAAAGATTTTGACAGTTATCTTTTTGTGGTAACAGAAACAGATATGAGCACCATGGAAAAGCGTAATAAATGGTCGCCACACACATCCAATATGAAGTATATTTATCACAACATGAGGGTATTGGCGCACGACTTTTCTGGTCATTGCCAGTTTATTTTTACAGGTAGTAGAGAGCAGTCCCAACAACTAATTCCAAAAATTTTAACGTTAGGTAAGAAATTATGGAATGTTGATTTACAATATTACATCAGCAATCAATTAATATAATGGCTTGGGAAACAGGAAATCAACTTTCGCGCAGAGGCGACGACGACTTTAACAAAAAACTTGGAGAGATTAAAGGTTTTATTGAAGAGAAGGAAGCTAAATTATTGTTGTATAAATTTTTAAGAGAAAATATAACATTCACTGCTGACTTGGTGAGCGGCGTGCAATTGTTTCCCTTTCAGCATATGGCAATCAAGGCTATGTTCGAGACAGATTACTTTATGGGCGTGTGGAGTCGGGGTATGAGTAAATCATTCACCACCGCAATTTATGCATATCTTGATGCGTTATTAAATCAAGGGGTTGAGATTGGTATACTTTCTAAATCATTTCGTCAGGCAAAAATGATCTTTAAAAAAATAGAAGATATTGCCAGCAAGCCAGGCGCTGCATATCTTTCACAATGCATCACACACAAATCAAAAAGCAATGATGAATGGTTGCTAGAAATTGGAAGCAGTAGAATTCGTGCATTGCCACTTGGTGACGGTGAGAAGCTTCGTGGTTTTCGTTTTCATAGAATCATCATCGATGAGTTTGCGCTCATGCCCGAGCGTATTTATAATGAGGTTATCATACCATTCTTGAGTGTTGTGGAAAATCCAACACAACGAGAATCATTGTATAATTTAGAAACCGATTTAATTGATCAAGGCAAAATGAGTGAAGATGATCGACACGTCTGGAAAAACAATAAACTTATAGCTCTTTCTTCTGCAAGTTATAAATTTGAGTATATGTACAAAGCATATGAACAGTTTGAAAGTTTGATACGAAGTGGTAGCACAAAACAAAGCGAAGCTCATAGGGTAATAATGCAATTTAGTTATGATTGCGCACCAAAACAGTTGTACGATCAAAATCTATTGAGTCAGGCGAAGTCAACAATGAGTCAGAGTCAGTTTGATCGAGAGTTTGGATCGATATTCACTGATGATAGTAGTGGATACTTTAAAACATCCAAAATGGCATCTTGTACACTCAAGGAGGGTGAGTCTCCGAATATAGAAGTTTGCGGTGAGGTTGGTGCAAAATATATTCTTGCATTTGACCCTAGTTGGGCAGAAAGTGAAAGCAGTGATGACTTTGCAATGATGGTTCTCAAATTGAATGACGACAAAAAAATAGGAACTGTTGTTCACAGCTATGCACTCAGCGGAACAAATTTAAAACAACACATTTTTTATTTTTATTATTTGCTTACTCATTTTAATATTGTATCTGTTGTTGGTGACTATAATGGAGGCGTACAATTTATCAATGCATGCAATGAAAGTAGTTTGTTCAAGAAAAACAAAATCAACATCAAGTGCCTAAACACAAACTTTGATGATTTGGAACACTACCAAGATAAAATAATAGAAGGAAAGAAAGAATATAATTTAGAAGATAAAACAATTTGTTATCTGCGAAAGCCTACCAGTCAATGGATACGATTAGCGAATGAATTGTTGCAAGCAAATTTTGATCATCATCGAATCTTCTTTGCAAGCCGCGCGATTGACGATGCATACAATGAACAACGCAACAAAAAGATACCCATTCAAGACATCAAGTTTCTGAGAACATCTCAGAGTTTAGAGCGTCAAACAAATGCTGCAAAAATGATCGACTTTGTGGAACATCAATTTGACATGATGAATTTAATCAAGACACAATGTTCACTTGTTCAAATTACGACCTCTGCAAGTGGCACACAAAATTTCGACTTGCCACCAAGTTTGAAACGTCAAACAGGTCCCGAGAAAGCAAGAAAAGATAGTTATTCTGCATTAATACTTGGCAACTGGATGGTTAAATTGTATTATGATATGATGAACGCAAAAACAGAGAATGTTGATTATAGCTTTACTCCCATGTTTATAAAGTGAGTGTACCTTTTGTTTAAATGTCTAAAGAATATAAATACACAACAACTTTTGATAGCGTAGTTTTCGCATCAAGTGATATTGAGAATTCAAATATCAGCAAAGCGTCCCTTGATTCACTCAAGCCTTTGATTCCTCAAAATATAGATCTTGACCGAAACATCGACCTGCTTGGCGTAGCTTTCAACGCAGCAGTAGTAAATAAATTTAATAAAAATGGAGACGGAATTGCCAGCGAAGCAGCTGTAGCAATAAAAGATTACTTCATTCACAAGCCAACCAATATAGAGCATGATCGCGATAGAATTGTTGGACACATTGTATCCGCTGGATTTTCAAGGTATGATGATTCATCTGAATTGATGAGCGATGATGAAGCTTTAATTACCGAAGGCGCTTACAATATCGCACTTGCCGCAGTAGTCTACAAAACAGCAAGTAAAGAGTTTGCTGATCTTGTGGTCAACTCAACTGATGCAGATAGCGATTATTATCAAACTGTTTCCACGAGTTGGGAAGTTGGTTTTAATGATTATGTAATCTCTGTTGGTGGAGATGATCTTCACGAATCTACAATTGTTTCAGATCCTCAAGAGATTGAAGCATATTCTCCTTATTTAAAATCTTTGGGCGGAAAAGGAACATTGAAAGACGGTCGAAAAGTTAATCGCTTGATTGTTGGTGAGATATATCCATTGGGAATAGGTTTCACTTCCAACCCTGCGGCAGATGTAAAAGGTTTGGTCACTCAACAAGGTGAACCCAAGACTGCAGCATCCAGCAGAAATGAACCAATCGACAAATTAATAACAAAAAGTAAAAAAACTTCCCATTCCTCTCAGGAAAATGTACTAAACAAAGAAACCAATAATAATACTATTATGGACAAAGACACAATCATAAATGAATTCCGAGCAGCTTTAGACGAAAAGCTTGGCAACCAAGATTTCTCTGAAGAGAGCGTCGCAAGCATCTCAAAAGTGTTTATCGAGGCTATCCGCGAGAAAGGCGAACAATACGTTGCTGATCTTGAAAAGGCTAAAGCTGAAAAAGACGAAGCTGTTCAGGCTCAAAATTCTCTTCAAGAGAAAATGGGCGAAGTTGAGCAGCAACTACAATCCACTCAAGAAAAGCTTTCAGCTCTCGAACAAGAGAATACTGCTCGCGAATCTGAAGTTCGTTTCAATGCCCGCATGGAGTTGTTGAACGAAATCTATGACCTCGACGAAGAGGATTCCAAGATCGTAGCATCTGAACTTACTGACCTTGACGAAACTGAAGAAAGTTTCGCTGGTTATCAAGAAAAGCTTGCCAAGGTTTGGAAACATAAAAACAAAGAATTTATCGCTGCCGAGCAAAAGGCATTCGAAGATCGCGTAGCTGCAGAA
>Ga0209534_10003535_pt1 | contig 14843 bp, 14 predicted proteins | sample COG_07_FD_184751 | JGI IMG/M metagenome (GOLD analysis project Ga0209534, IMG submission 184751) | Pelagic Microbial community sample from North Sea - COGITO 998_met_07 (SPAdes) (version 2) | ecosystem: Environmental > Aquatic > Marine > Neritic zone/Coastal water | place: Helgoland, sampling...
CAGCTCTAATTTTCTCTGAATCTGCAAAACCTTGTGACCTTAGCTCATTTGCAACAGATTTTCTTTCAGCATTCATCCTCTGGTATACAGACTGACTGACTTCTTCAGGCAGATCTACCCGTCTTAATCTTACATCTAAAATCTCAACACCTATGAGTCTTGACTCACTATCAGCTCTTTCCTGCAAGATACCCATAATTTCTGACCTTTGACCAGATACAACCTCTTGAATTGTTCTTTTACCAAATTCAGCACGAAGACCATCATTAACTGTTTGAGTGATTCTACGCTCAGCTTGTCTTTCGTCACCATTAACTGAAACATAATATTTAGATGGGTCCATGATTCGCCATTTAATATATGAATCGACCAGCACATTTTTCTTCTCACTCGTTATAAACCTATCTGGCTGCTCTGACTCATAAGTTAATATCCTCTTGTCAAAGAACTTAACGTTCTCAACTATTGGTGTTTTAAAGTAGAGACCTGGCTCTTTTTTAACAGAGACAATCTCACCCAATCTAAAAACTAACGCAAATTCTCTTTGATCAACGGTGAACGTCGATAAGCTGAGTAAAATTAGTAGAACGATGATTGATACGAGTACTCTTGATAATTTGCCCATAATATTTACCTTATATCCCTCTCACGTGCCCTAAATGCGCCTCTAGAACGATCTGTTAAAGAATTAATGACATCTGATGCAGATACATCAGGGTTTGTTTGGCTTGATGCCTGACTTGGATCGACAACTTCATTGTTATTTCTGCTCGAATTCTGAATAATTTTATCAAGCGGAAGATAAAGTAGACTGTTTGATCCTTTTTGATCGATAATAATTTTACTTACTGTTGACATGATTTGCTCTTGAGTCTCTAAAAATAACCTTTTTTTAGTTACCTCAGGAGCTCTTATGTATTCAGCTAAAATTTGATCGAAACGACTGGCATTACCCAATGCTTCATTTTCAATTGATATTTTGTACCCATTTGCCTCAGCTGTGAGTCTCGATGCAGTACCCCTTGCCTTTGGGACTATATCGTTAGCATATGCTTGACCTTCATTTTTTTGTCTTTCAAGATCCTGTTTTGCTTTCACTGCATCATCAAAGGCTGCTTGAACTTGTTGAGGGGGCTGCGCATTTTGCATTGTCACACTCGTAATATTGATACCTGTTTGATATAGATCAAGAATTGATTGCATCAATGATTTTGTTTTTATTGCAATCTCCTCTCTGCCCTCGTATAGAACAAAATCCATATCACTCTTTCCAACAACCTCTCTAATTGCAGTTTCAGCTGCCCCTCTGACAGAGCCTTCGACTGAGCGATTATTGAAAAGAAAATCTTCAACTGACTTTAAATTGTATTGGACTGCAAATTGGAGGTCGATAATGTTTTCATCCCCCGTTAACATCAAAGACTCTTTAAGTTGTTGAGTGGCACCCTCACCAAGTGATCGATAACCCACCTCAATAGTACGAACCTGCTCTTGATTCACAATTTCAACTGTTTCAATTGGATAAGGAATGTGCCATCTTGGTCCAGGGAGAGTAATTGCTGTGTTTTCACCAAAGGTTAAAACAACTCCTCTAGAACCCTGATCTACAATGTAGAACCCAGTTGCCAACCAAACTAGAAATATGACAATAACTATTGGTAGGGGTTTTATAATTCCTGAATCTCCAGAGTTATCTGATGGCGGTTGAGAACCATTCCCATTGTTTGTGTTTTTGGGTTTTAATTTAAAAACGTTGTTTACCTTAGATTTTAGATCCTTAACCAATTCATCTAAATCAGGTGGGCCATCATTATTAGCATTTCTAATAACATTTGAAATTCTGTTTCCAACAAATCCGAATAATTTACGCATATTTTCCATTTCTTTGATTGATAAAATCTAGACTTCTTTCGACAATTGCTTTCTTTAAAAATTCAATTCCATCACCGTTTATGGCTGATAACTGAACCCGGTTGATTTTACCATACTCATCTCTATCATATCCAGCGTTAAGCTTTATTTTATCTATTTGATTTAATACTAGTATCTGTTGAATATTGTTTGCACCAATTTCATTCAAGATTTTATCTACTTGAACAATTTGTTCCGCCTTATTTGCGTTACTTATATCAACAATGTGCAAAAGTAAGTCAGCATCTGATGCCTCTTCCAATGTTGACTTGAATGCTTCAATGAGTGTCGTCGGTAATTTTTTGATAAATCCTACCGTATCCGAAATAACAAGATCATGCCCATGCTCAATAAATAATTTGCGTGAAGTGGTGTCAAGTGTTGCAAATAACTTGTTTTCAGCTAATATTTTCTCACTTGTTAGTTTATTGAACAAAGTGGACTTACCGGCATTAGTGTATCCAACAATCGCAATAGTAAATACTTTTGACCTTCTTCGTGCGCTTCGTTGATTCGCTCTTTGTTTTTCAAGCTTTGTTAATTTAATTTTAAGCTGCTTTATTCTCTGCCCAAGCATTCTTCGATCAAGTTCGATTTGCTTTTCACCGGGACCACCCCTCACACCTATACCTCCTTTTTGCCTTTCCAGATGGCTCCACCCTTTTGTTAACCTTGATGACAGATGATTCAGATGAGCTAACTCTACTTGCATTTTTCCCTCATGACTCTTTGCTCTCATTGCAAAGATAAATAAAATCAAGGCTGTGCGATCATATACTCGCATAGAAGTTGCTTTTTCAATGTTTCTCTCCTGTGAGGGAGTAAGTTCATGGTTGAAGATAATTGTCTTTATGTTTTCTGCGGTCTTAATTTGAAGTAATTCTTTTAATTTTCCTGAACCGATGAAAAATTTAGCATCAGGGAACCTTCGTTGACTCTCAACTAATTCAGCAACTTTAAAACCTGCACTGGAGACAAGGAGTTTAAATTCACTCGTATTTTCTTTATGATCAATATCGTCAATATTAAGACTAACTAATATCGCACTTTCACCATTCTTGGGTCTTTCGAACATTTCTATGATTGAGTTATGCTCACTTTTTTGGATGGAACAATAGTTGAAATAGAATGTTTGTATATAAGCTGTGGGGCCTGGCCGTTTAACACGATGACAGATTGATCAAACGAGTGGATATTGCCTTGTAATTTTATTCCATTTAACAAATATATTGAGACAGAAATATTTTCTTCTATCACTTTGTTTAAAAAATTGTCCTGTAAATGCATATTAATATTTTCTTAGTTGAATTTTAAAGGCAGTCGCTGACCCTAACTTTTAACTCGTCAAGGCCTAAGACAAATATTATACTCCCTATGTTAGGTGTATTAAGATTTCCTGCTAACCTCACTCGGAGTGGCATTGCAATTTCAGGAAACTTTAACCCATTGTTTTTTACAAAATCTTTTATACATTGATTAATGTCATCCTCTTCCCACTTTATGCTTTGAAGGCTATCGACTAATGCTTTAATATTTTTTCTACTCACTTCATTTATATACTTTGACTCCAATTCGCTATCCAGATCAGGTTTTTTAAAAAAATAAACAATATTTTCAAAAAGTGTATTTAGGTTTGTTTCTCTGTCCTTATATAAATTAAGCGCATTACGAATAATTTCATTATTGTGTGATGGGCAATTAATTTGATCAAGCTTTAAAGCGGCCATTTCTGTTAACTTGTCTATGTCGTATTCCTTTATATACTCACCATTCAGCCAATCCAACTTTGCCTTATCAAACTGAGCTGAAGATGATGTGACATGCTCAAAATCAAACCATTCACAAAAGCTTTCCATAGAAAACTTCTCATCGTCACCATGTGACCAACCTAGTCTAGCAAGATAATTATTTAAGGACTCGGGTAAATAACCATCATCCTTATACTGCATAACGTTGACTGACCCATGTCTCTTTGAGAGCTTTTGGCCATCTGGCCCATAGATCATTGATAGGTGTGCGTAATTTGGAATTGGAGCTTTTAAAGAATTTAGTAAATTAATCTGTCTTGGCGTGTTATTGATATGGTCGTCTCCCCTGATTACATGTGATACATCCATATCCCAGTCATCAATAACCACACAAAAATTATAAGTTGGTGTTCCGTCTGACCTTGCAATAATAAAGTCGTCTAACTCTTCATTATTAATATTAATTTCACCTTTAACTAAATCAACCCACTTAACAATGCCTGTTTTCGGGTTTTTAAATCTTACTGTAGGAGCAATATCTTTGGGAGGTTGAGGTAAGGCTTTATCAAGCTCTGGCCTCCAACGGCCATCATAACGTGGCTTATCACCTTTTTTTATTTGATCATCTCTCAGATTATCAAGCTCTTCTTTGGAAGCATAGCAATAGTAGGCGTCTCCACTTTCAATCATGATATTTATATATTTTTTATATAAATCTAAGCGTTTTGTTTGGTATTGTATTGTTTTGTTATGTTCAAGTCCCAACCACTTCATGCCATCTAATATGGCATTGATAGCATCTTCTGAAGATCTCTCAATATCGGTATCCTCAATTCTTAATAAAAAATCGCCCTTATTTTTTTTCGCATAAGCATATGAAAATAGTGCCGTCCTGACACCACCAACATGCAAGTATCCAGTTGGGCTTGGGGCAAATCTAGTGACTACCTTCATAAAATAATCCTTATTTTAATGAATAGAATCATGAAGAAAATAAATGATAGCCACACCAAGCAATATAAACGATATTTGCTTGAGAGAATCATTTGTATCAGTTTTCTCATGAAGGTCTGGAATAAGATCTGATATTGCAACATATATCATACTTGAAGCAGCTATTGCTAAAACATAAGGAACGAGGTTCTCCATAACACTTAAAATATAAAATGATAAGAGGCCACCTAATAGTGTTGCAAAACTCGATGCAATGTTCCACATATACGCCTTAAACTTTGATAGACCTTGATGTAAAAGCACTGAAAATATGCTCATTTCTTGCGGTAAACAATGTAGTAACATGGAAAGGGCAGTAATCAAACCAAGTTTAATATCAACTAAAAATGCACTCGCAATTAATATGCCATCGACAAAGTTATGAAATAAATCACCAATAACAATAATACCGCTATTTCCACTGGGTTTACTTTGCTTTGATTGTGAATCGCATTCAGTATGTTTGTGGCAATGAGAACCATGGCAATGACGCCATATCATTAACTTTTCTAGAATAAAAAGTATCAGTATTCCAATCAATACCGTAAAACTAATATCATGGAAATTATCATTAGAAGCTTCCATTGCATGTGGAATAATTTCCAGAAATGAGGCAGCTAATAGCGTCCCTACAGCCAAACTCACTAAATTGTTTGCTAAAGCTGCATTAGCATTCTTGAAAATGATACTTGCAAGTAGGAGGCTCATTAGTCCTCCTGCGAATGAAACAGCTATGATCCAGTATAGAGCCATTGTTTATCCATAAAAAAAGTACTCTATTATAGTTTGAAGTTAGATAAGTTGAAATAAAATTATTCTTCTATCCATATTAAGGTGGTCATTCTCTCTTTAGATGCTTCTCTGCGATATGAGTAATAATTATTAGCATTTTTATAAGTACAAAAATTCTTCGTAATATATATTTTTTGAACACCTAGACTTAGTAACTTAAGCTGTGCTACTTTGAGCATAGAAAGAAAATATTTTCCATTCGCTTCATTTGTAAATGCTTCAGCGGAAGCTGGGTCATTTCCCAAAAAAATACTTCTTACTTCAGCACCTACCTCAAAAAATTCATGGCTAATATGCGGACCAATCCAAACTATAAATTTTCCTTTAGCATTAATTTTTTTTAAGGTATTTTCAATAATTCCAGATGCTAGCCCTCTCCAGCCTGCATGAATTGCAGCAACAAAACTTCCTCTTTCATCTGTGACAAGTAAGGGCATACAGTCAGCTGTTCTTATTGAGCAGACTACATTGTTCTGTTTTGTATATGAAGCGTCAGCATCGCATTTATCGGATGGTAATTCAATAGATATATTGCTATGTGATTGATTTAAACCTTTTCCTCTTTTATTAATAAATTCAAAACCAAAATTTGTTGATAATTTTGTTTTGTTTTTTTGTAAGGGCCCTTTGGTAAAGTTAGTATTTCTTGTTGTTTGTAACGCAAAAATATTTTTGGGGACAACCCATTCAGGCTCAAATATATTAGTGCTATCCATAGCATTAAGTAGAAATTGAGCTTTCATGTCTTATTAGATCAAGAAGGTTTTTCATATCTTCAGGGAGATCGATATCCCAGCGCATATGCTTCTTAGTCTTTGGATGAATTAAGCCCAATGAACTTGAATGAAGTGCCTGTCTAGGAAAGTTAATAGTCGCCTCCTTTAAGGCTAATGATATCTCTTTTGTAGGGATAATTTTCTTGAGTCCATAGGTCTGATCTCCAACTATAGGGGATGTATTGTGGTTCATATGAACTCTTATTTGATGAGTTCTTCCAGTCTCAAGCTTGCACCTCAAATGACTATGCATTATGAACCTTTCAAGAACTTCATAATGAGTGACAGCATTTTTTCCATTATTTTTATTTATGGCCATTTTTGTTCTTACTGATGGGTGACGCCCTATCGGAAGATCAATTGATTTATTGACAAGCACCTGTCCCCAAACAATCGCTCTATACTCCCTAAACACTTTTTTTGACTGCAGCTGTTTAATTAGATTTGATTGTGTGATTTCATCTTTTGCAATCACCATCAAACCAGTTGTATCTTTATCAAGCCGATGGACAATTCCGCACCTAGGTAAAGATTTATTTTTAGGGAAATGAAATAAGATAGAATTCAATATAGTTCCACTCCAGTTGCCTGCAGCGGGATGAACTACCGTATTCTTATCTTTATTTATTACAAATAAATTTTCATCCTCATAGATTATATTAAGTGGAATATTTTCTGCTTTGAATTGTAAGGTTTTTTCATCTTGTTGAACATCTACACTAATCCTCTCCCCACCAAGGACAATAACTTTTGGAGAAATTTTTTTATTTTCAAGTAAAATAAAACCTGATTTAATCCACGCTTGAACCTTTGCCCTTGAATAGTTTGACATTAATTCTTGAAGTGCAATGTCTATTCGTTTTCCAGTTGATTTCTTAGGGATGATTAGCTCTAATTTTTCTTGTTTCATAAGGTATAATCTACATCATCACAATCATTAATCAACCTATGAAATTTATTTCAATATTAATACTACCTTTTCTTCTATCAGGTTGCTTTTTCTTTGGTGATCCTGTTGAGTTCGATGAAACTACTGGGCAAACTCCCCAGTGGATTCTTTCAAGAGGTGAAGCTTACGCAAGTAACAATGATTGGCCTTCAGCAATTAGAGTATTAGAAAAAGGGGAGCAACGTTACCCGAATTCGAAGCTTGCCCCTCAGTTTAAATTAGATCTGGCTTATTCATATTATAGGTTTAGTCAAGATGCAGAAGCTATTGCGATGCTCGATAAATTTATTAGGCTCTACCCTAATCATCCTATAGTTGACTATGCCTTCTATTTAAAAGGAGTAGTACTGTTTATAGATAGAGGCTTAATGGACAAATTCACACTACAAGATATCAGTGACCGTGATATTGCTCCCCTAAAAGAAAGCTTCAAAGCCTTTGAAATTGTTGTAGAACGTTATCCTGATAGTAAATATTATGATGACTGTTTAATCAGAATGACATACCTAATGAATAAAATGGCTGAAAACGAAATTCATGTTGCAAGATACTACATGAAACGAAAAGCCTATGTAGCTGGACTTAATAGGGCACAGTATGTTCTGAAAGAGTATCCTCAAACCATTCACCAAGAGGAAGCTTTAATTATTATGATTAGTGCTTATGAGTTTCTTGGAATTCAAGACCTGCAGAAAGATACTGAAAAAATACTTAAATTAAATTATCCTAATAGCCAATTTCACACCATTGACCTTCAGGCTCAAAAAAAAGATTGGTGGAATATTTGGGATAGCCTTTACGACTAATTTGAATTATTTTTTTTATTCAATTTTTCTCTATACTCATTTTTAATTTTTCTTCTCGTCACAAGACCTGTTTTCTTTGGTTTTAAATCTTTTTTGTCAAAAGGATTTTCAGAATTTTTTAATAGAACTTTAATTGGTGTACCTACCAGTTGGAATGATTTTCTAAAAAAAGACTCCAGAAAAACAAGGTAATCTTTTTTTATTTCATTTAAATGATTACCGTGAATAATAATTTGAGGCGGATTCAAGCCCCCTTGATGTGCATATTTTAATTTTGGTCTTATACCCTTAATAATCTTTGGAGGATGCGCAATTAATGCATTTTCAAGAACAGAGTTAATTTGTGGCGTAGAAAGTTTTTTTTGCGATGATTGATATGCTTTTTTGATAGCTCTCATCATTTCTGAAAAGCCTCTTTTATTTATAGCTGAGATAAATACCACCTCAGCAAAATTGACAAATGAAAGTTTTCTATCAATCTGATTTTTTATTTTATCTTTTTCATAGTCATCCAACAAATCCCATTTATTAATAACGACAACCAATGACCTTCCAGTTTCGATTACAAATGCAAGAATATGCAAATCTTGAGCTGAAAGCCCATCCTTTCCATCAATGAGTAAAACTGCAATGTTTGACTGCTCTATTGCATTTAATGTTTTGATAATTGAAAATTTTTCTATCGTTTCAAATACCTTCCCTTTCTTTCTTATACCTGCCGTATCAGTTAAGGTATAAGTATCTTTCTTCCAAAAAAATTCTGTTGAAATTGCATCTCTTGTTGTTCCAGGTTGGTCAAAAGCAATAAATCTATCTTCCCCAAGTAAACCATTAATTAGGGTAGACTTTCCAACATTGGGTTTACCGACTATCGATATTTTTGGATGTTTTTCATCCTCAATTTCTTCATCACCAATTTCATCAAACGTTAATAAAAAATCTTTGAGGGCTGAAATACCCTCTCCATGGGCAGAAGACAGTCTAACTAAATTTGAAAATCCGAGTGAATAAAAATCTACGAATGCTTTTTCATCCAAAATACCTTCTGCTTTGTTTATCGCAATAATTTTTGGTTTTTCATTCTTTCTTATAATGTCAGCAATATGCTCATCGGTTGGATGCAATCCTTTTCTAGAATCAACCATAAAGACAATAATGTCGCTTTCATCAATCGCTTGTTTTGTTTGAAGAGCCATTTCCTGAACAATGCCCTCTTTATTTTTTGGCTCAAACCCACCTGTATCAACTAGTAGGAATTGACTATCTTGAATTTCTAACTTTCCATAATGCCTATCTCTTGTAAGGCCAGGCATATCAGCTACGATTGCATCTCGAGTTTTCGTTAAACGATTAAATAAACTTGATTTACCTACATTAGGTCTGCCAACTATGACGATACTCTTCATTTTTTATGACCATCTAATTAATTTTTAAACTAATCCTAGTAACAATTTTTTCTCTTTCTATTACCTTTATTTCTAATGTCGCCTTCATCAACATCACAAATTTCATTTGTTGGAGTTTCAACGACCTCATGAGTCTCATTAGGCTCATTAGGCTCATTAGGCTCATTAGGCTCATTAGGCTCATTAGTATTTTCATCGATGTTTTGTTGTCCATCAATGTTATCTTTTATTATCTCTTCTAAAATATTTTTTACTTGCATATAAAAAACATTACCTTCTAGATCAATTCCTAATATTTTATTATCTCCAATAGAATGAATATTTTTCCCTATAGGGACACCAGATGTAATTTGAGCTCGCCCTTCAACAATACCTGTTTCGGAATTTAAGAGGTGAACATAGCCATCAAAATCTCCCACAGCAATATATTTACCTACGATAATTGGGTTTGTTATTCTACGATATTGTAAATCAGCATTTCTCCAATTTGTTTTTCCATTTTTTGGATCTAAAGAGTAGATTGAATCACTCTTGTGCACTAAATATATATCAAAACCATCAAAAACAATGTTATTAAAACTTGAAATTTTTCGAGTCCATATGATACTTGCGCTTCTTCTATCTATTGATGTTAAATCACCTGAAGTTGAAACTGCGTAAACTTCAGAATCATTAATTAATGGCTTACTTAAGACATCAGTAAGTCTATCAATATCTGTCACTCCTTTTACTTGAGATATATTTGCTTCCCAAATGAATGCACCACTTTTTTGGTGGACTGCGACTAACTTTCCTGCACCAAATCCACCATAAATTACACCATCTGAGAAGGCTAATGGTGATGTACCATTGAATGATAAAGCAGGGGATGAATGAGAATATCTCCAGTCAATATCACCTTGCTTTAAATCAATTTGTAAAATTTCATAGTTGGCGAGTCTGACATAGGCTTTTTTGTTATTAATGACTGGTGTGGTTAAAACCTCACCATCAATAAATATCTTCCAAATTGCATTACCCTCACTATCAAAGCACCATAGATAACTTTTTTCAGTAATTAATAAAATATTCTCAAAATCTCCTCCTACACCCATCATTATTTCTTCAGAGATTTCTTTTTCCCAAATAGTTTTACCAGTTTCTATTTGCATTTTTCTTAAACTTCCGTCACTGGTAGCAACTATGACAAATTTTTCAGAAAATATAAGATTGAGGTTGTTTACGTCGTTATCTCCAACTTTATTTTCCCAAATTAACTCAATAGAAGATTTTTTTTTATAGGGTTTTATTTCAGTTGGGATGTTATTAAATTCATCTGAAAAGTATTGATCATCCATTTGATCAACAAAGTCTTCAACTGGCCCAATAAAGCAACCAACTAAGAGCGAGGTAAAAAATATAAGAGGAATTAACCTCATTGACTAATTGAATTTAATTTATTCTCAATAACTTTATGAAGCTCTCCTTGACCATCAAAGTAATTAAGAGCCAATTCATATGATTTGATTGCATTTTCGTTATCACCTTTGGCAAGGTAGATATCACCTTTTAAATCATTTGCTAAACCAATGTATCCATCAGTTATGATTTTATTCGCTACCTCAAGTGCCTGATCTAATTTTTTCTCAACTAAATATAAATTACCTAAGAGATAATTTGCCATAGATTGAATTGATGGCTCAATATCTTCACCTGAAGCCCAGATAAGCTCTTTAGCAGCAGCCGTATAATCACCAGTCTCAACTAAGAGTTTGGAATAATAAATACTGGCTCTGGCTGCGTAGGGCGAATTACTAAAGTTACTTTGAAGTACACCTACTTTCGATTTGACTTCATCAATATTGCTAATTTTGGATACAAGAATATCTTGAAAAAGTTGAGATGATTCTTCATCGTTTGACTGATTGATACTTTCAATGTATTGAAAAGCAAAAAAAGCAACTAGAAATACAGCTATTACTGAGAATATTTTTACTTTATGTAAATTATAAAAATTCTTAAAGTGTTCTGATTGTTGCTCATCATTATCAAATGCCATTTATTTTAATTCCTTTTTGAGATTAATCCTGGAATAGATTGGATTAAGTCTTTTGTGTACTGGTTCTTCGGATTTTTGAAAATTATATCAGTTTTTCCCTCTTCGACGAGCTTTCCATGTCGCATTACCATGACATCATCTGCAACGTGTCTTACTATCCTTAAGTCATGAGTAATAAATAAATAAGTGAGACCAAATTCTCTTTGCAAGTCTTTTAATAATTTTAATATCTGGGCTTGAACTGAAACATCAAGTGCGGAAACGGGTTCATCACATATCACCAATTTCGGTTCAAGGATGAGCGCTCTGGCAATACCAATCCTTTGTCGCTGACCACCTGAAAACTGATGGGGATACTTTTTTAAATCAGATGCTTTTAGTCCAACACGCTCAATCAAATTTTCAATTTTTTTTCTACGAGCATCGCTATTTTGATAATTATGGATAAAAAGCGGCTCCTCCATAATTTGTAGAATGCTTAATCGTGGGTTTAGAGAGGCATAGGGATCTTGAAAAATCATCTGAATATCTTTTCTAACACTTTTTAATTTTTCTCCTTCTATGTTAAGTAAATCAACACCATTAAACTTAACACTCCCTTCATCAAGATTTACAAGGCGGACTAGACTTTTTGCAAGTGTTGATTTTCCACTACCTGATTCGCCTACAACGGCCATTGTCGTCCCTTGGTTGATAGAAAAGCTTACATTATCAAGCGCATGAATCTTAGTCCTTACTCTAGAAAAAAATCCCTGAGTTTGCACATAGGTTTTTGATAAGTTATTTGTTTGTAGAAGCTTCTTCATAGACGTTGTATAGCCCTATCTAATTTTTCATAATCTATTGGAGTTAATTGTTTTTTTCCTAATGCATCCGGAACACATCCCAGTAAGGCTTTAGTGTACGGATGTTTCGGTTTTTTGAGCACTTGATTTACTTCCCCTCTTTCGACAATTTTTCCCTTAAACATAACAATCACATCATCGGCAATATCCTCAACAACACCAAAATCATGAGTAATAAATAACATAGACATATTTAACTTGCTTTTAAGATCATCTAACAACTTGAGGATTTGAGCTTGAACTGTTACATCAAGAGCAGTGGTAGGTTCATCAGCAATAAGTAACTGTGGATTACATGACATTGACATTGCAATCATGACCCGCTGTCTTTGTCCTCCTGATAATTCGTCAGGATAACTACTGAATCTTTCAACAGGAATCCCAACAAGCATTAACAATTCTACAACTTTATTATTAATCTCATTATTTGGTAAATTAGAATGCACAGCTATGGCCTCTTTTATCTGATAACCAATCGTTAAAACTGGGTTTAGTGAGGTCATGGGCTCTTGAAAAATCATGGCAATATCAAGACCTCTCTTTTCTCTTATTTCAGGCTCACTCATTTTGCAAATATCTTCGTTATTAAATAAAATTTCTCCAGACATTTTTAATTGAGGCGACAGTAATCTAATAATCGAGAGAGCAGTTAAGCTTTTACCACTTCCAGATTCACCAACAATACATGTTGTTTTGCCACTCTTAACAGAAAAGGAAATATCATCAACTAAATTAAGTTTAGTATCTACTTTAGTTCCTATTGATAAATTATTGATTTTTAATATATCTTTATTCATTTTATTAAATATTTTGTTTGATAAAGCTTAGTATATCTTTCTCTTTTACTTCCGTTTGAGAGCCGTCTTTACGAATAAGTTTCACTTGGATAAGATTGTTTTTTAACTCATCTTCACCAATAATGAGTGCAATTGTTGAGCTACTTTTGTCAGCTTTTTTCATTTGTGATTTAAAGCTTGCTGAATCAAGATTTACGCTGACTTTGTAATTTTGATTCCTTAAGCTTTCTGCAATAGTAAAAGACTTATCTCTCGATTCATTCCCTAAATTTACAATATAAATATCTGGGTTAATATCATTATCAAAATCTGTATTCTCAAGCAATAAAATAATTCTCTCAATGCCAATCGCAAAACCACATGCTGGCGTTGGTTTTCCACCCAATCTTTCAACTAAGTAATCATACCGTCCCCCACCTGCAACAGTTCCCTGACTACCTAAGTCACTAGTAATCCATTCAAAAACTGTTCTGTTGTAGTAATCCAAACCCCTAACAAGCCTTTTATTTAATTTAAAGTCAACCTGATTATTCTTCAAAATCTGACAAAGTGAATTAAAGTGCTTTTTAGCATCCTCATTTATCGAGTCAATTAATTTAGGTGCTTTTTCAAGCATGTCCTGCATGCGAGGATTTTTACTATCTAATATTCTCATTGGGTTTTTATGCAGCCTTCTTTTAGAATCCTCATCTAAGATCTCTGTATTCTTTTCAAAATAACCAATTAATTCTTTTCTGTAACACTCTCTGTCATCAATATCACCAATTGAGTTAATTTCTAAGCGAATTTTTTTCTCTAAGCCAAGCGATTTCCATAGCCTGCTTAACATAATTATTTGTTCGGCATCGCTTGCAGGGTCTGTTAAACCAAACGATTCAATACCTAGTTGATGAAATTGTCTTTGTCTGCCTTTTTGAACATTTTCGTGCCTGAACATAGGGCCTCTATAAAAAAGCTTTATAGGTCCGTTATAGGTTAGGCTTCCTTGAATAACTGCCCTAACGCATCCTGCCGTGCCTTCTGGGCGTAATGTTAACTTGTCGTCATTTAGCTTATCAGTCCAGCTATACATCTCCTTTTCGACAATATCAGTATGCGTCCCCACACCCGCCTCAAATAATTCTGTTGCCTCAATGATTGGGAGTCCAATCTCTTCATACCCATATTGATCAAAAATTGACAAGCACTTTGATTCAAAATAACGCCAGACCTTTTGAACACCTGGGGCAACATCGTAAAATCCTTTTATAGATTGAATCTTATTAACCATCTAAGAGTTATTTTTTCTCATAATTGTTTTGAATATATTTTTCAATGATACCTTTAAAGTCTTCACTTATTGACGAACCTTTCAATGTAACTGTTTTTTTTCCATTTTCATAAACAGGTGCCACAGGGATTTCACCTGTGCCTGGTAAGCTGATACCAATATTGGCCATTTTTGACTCTCCAGGGCCATTAACAACGCAACCCATTACTGCTACGGTCATATCTTCAACATTATTATATTTCTTTTTCCAATCTGGCATAGCCTTTCTTAAATGACCTTGTATTTCACCAGCCAATTCTTGAAAATAGGTTGAGGTTGTTCTTCCACAACCTGGGCATGAAATGACAAGGGGCGAAAAAGAGCGTATCCCCATGGTTTGTAATAACTCTTGCGCAACAATGACCTCTTTTGTCCTTGATTCTTCTGGCTCGGGAGTTAATGAAATTCGAATTGTATCTCCTATCCCGTGTTGTAAAAGATACCCCATGGATACTGCCGAGGAAACAATCCCT
>Ga0209534_10003536_pt1 | contig 14841 bp, 12 predicted proteins | sample COG_07_FD_184751 | JGI IMG/M metagenome (GOLD analysis project Ga0209534, IMG submission 184751) | Pelagic Microbial community sample from North Sea - COGITO 998_met_07 (SPAdes) (version 2) | ecosystem: Environmental > Aquatic > Marine > Neritic zone/Coastal water | place: Helgoland, sampling...
CAATGGTGTAATGATTTAAATAAAACATTTTTAGGGATTAAAGAAATTTTAAACTATGGCGGGCTATTTATTTTCAGTACATTTGGTCCTAAAACATTAACTGAACTATCAGCAATCAATAAAAAACTATCACAAAATAATACCGTGAATAGTTTTACCGATATGCATCAAATAGGGGATAAGTTAGTGGCAAATGGTTTTTCTGACCCCGTTTTAGATTCAGATGAATATACGCTTACTTATAGTAATGTTGAAAAATTATTTCTAGATATTAAAAGTATAGGCGCCACAAGCTCAAATGCTTTGCAAATGAAAGGCCTTAGAGGCAGAAATTACTTTAAAAGAATGGCTACAGAATATGAAAAATACAAAAAGTCTGGATTACTTCCTGCAACATATGAGGTTATTTATGGGCATGCTTGGAATATGAATAAAAACCAAAACTTCAAAACATTCGAAATAAAACATGAATAATACTTTTTTTATTACAGGAACAGACACAGGTATAGGTAAAACTTTTGTGACTTGTATTTTAATGCAATTCATTAAATTCCATCATAAAAAAGTCATAGGTATTAAACCAATTGCTGCAGGCGTTGATATAAAAAAGGGCGAAACTACCAATGAAGATGTAAATTTACTGCAATATGAATCATCCTTAAAATTAAAAGTAGGGGAGATTAATATATATTCATTTGATGAGCCTATAGCCCCACATATTGCCGCTCAAAAATATAATATTGAAATAGATTTTAAAAAAATAAAAATGCATGCAGCAACTTTAAAAAGAAGGACAGATTATCTTTTGATTGAGGGAGCAGGGGGATACCTAGTTCCGTTGGGCGAGAGCACTTCTATAGCTGATTTAGTCGACGAACTAAATATTCCAATTATTGTTGTCATAGGTATTAAATTAGGTTGCATAAACCATAGTCTTTTAACAATAGAAGCAATATTAAAAAGAGGGCAAAAAATATTTGGATGGGTAGCGAATATTTTAGAAAATAATATGTTGGAGGTTGATGCAAATATTTCTTCATTGAAACAAAGAATAAAGCAGCCTCTTATTGCTACCATCCCATACAGCATAGACCGAAAATCTGAAAATTTAAAACATTATGTAACCTGGCCAAATGATTTATAGAGATTATTAGCAGCTATATATCTTTTAATTTTCTCTGGCATAACATTGCTTACTTTTTTACCTTGATGGATTCTTTCTCTTATATCTGACGAGGCTATATCAATATAATCTATTTGGTGTTTATAAATATAACCGTTTCTTTTAAGCTTTAAATTGTTAAAATTCTCTTCTTCATGTTGCTCAAGAAATTCTCTTATTTCACTATCCTTAATAAAAGACAGACTTGAAATCTGCCTATCGACTAAAATAATATGTGCGTAATTAAGAAGTTTCTCCCAGTTTTTCCATGTGTTAATTTTTAAGAAATTATCACTCCCCATGATAAAAAAATTAATGGCATTATTGTTTTCAAAGAAGTATTTTAGCGTATCAATGGTATATGATTTTTTCGCGTTATGGCTATTGTCTGCTTCATAGGTGGACACATTTAACTTGCTATTTGTTAGAGCAAGTCTGATCATATTTAATCTGTGATCTACAGATGTTAAATTTTTATCCGTTACTGATATTCCGGTGGGTATGAAAAAAAATTGATCAAGTTTTAACTTATTGATCAAGCTATCGGCAATCATTAAATGACCATTATGAATAGGATCATATGCCCCACCAAACAATCCAACGAGAGGCATCGATTTTAAATTATGATCGAATTTCACCTTGACCAAATACAATATATTTTAGAGATGTTAATCCCTCAAGTCCAACCGGTCCTCTTGCATGAATCTTATCTGTTGAGATACCAATTTCTGCCCCTAGGCCGTATTCAAAACCATCAGCAAATCTTGTTGAGGCATTTATCATGACACTTGATGAATCTATCGATCTAATAAATTCAAGCCCATTAGCTTCCTTATCTGTAATTATTGCTTCAGTATGCTTGGACGAATATTTATTAATATGATTTATTCCCTCCTCAAGAGAGTCGACAACAATACATGAAATATACGGACCAAGATATTCTTCAAAGTAATCTTGATCAGTGGCAAGTTTTATTTGACTAATAATATCTTTTGTTCTTTTGCACCCCCGGATTTCGATATTTTTTTGAACAAATATTTCATAAATTCTAGGAAGAAACTCTTCAGCCATTTTTGATGATACAACAAGTGACTCAAGCGTATTGCATGTTCCTAGCCTTTGAGTTTTTGAATTGTCTACGATAGATAATGCTTTATTAATATCTGCAAATTCATCCACATAAATATGACAGTTCCCATCTAAATGTTTAATAACAGGTATTGTTGCGCTATCAGTTATCTTTTGGATAAGACTTTTACCCCCTCTTGGGATAATGACATCAACAAATTCATCCATCTTAATCAGGCTGTCAACTAACATTCTGTCTGTAGATTCAATAATTTGTACTGCTTTTTCAGGCAATCCTGACTTAATAAGTGCTTCAGTAATTAATTTTCCTAGATACTTATTGGAATTAATTGTTTCACTACCACCTCTCAAAATAATGGCATTACCTGCTTTGATAGCTAATGATGCCGAATCAATTGTTACATTGGGTCTAGATTCGTAAATCATGCCAACCACACCTATTGGGACTCTCATCTGACAGACCTCTATCCCACTAGGTCTTTTTTTTCTATTGGTTACTTTGCCAATTAGGTCTTCAAGGTCTTTTACTTGCAATATTCCATTGCACATACCTTCAATGTTAGATTTAGATAATGTCATCCTATCAATAAAGGCTTCATCAAAATTTCTTTTATTAGCCTCTAAAAGATCTAAAGAATTAGCTTCAATAATATATTCCTGATTATCTTGTATAGACTTTGCTAAAATCTTAAGAAAATCATTCTTTTGATTGGTCGTCACATAAGAAAGTTTATGACTCGCGTTTCTGGCATTAGCCCCAATAGTTTGAATATATTTATCCATTTTTTAAATTTATTCCTCTTCTCATCATTTTTGCTAATCCCATTGAAAACCTATTTATTTCTAACCAAGGGTCTCCCATTTTAATACCCTTACCTATTTGGTCTATCTCCTGAATTTTATTTAAGCAAGCTACTACTTGTTTTGCAGTTAATGATCTAATTGCTTGCGAAGCTAATTTCTGAGAAGCACCAAAAATTCTTAATTTCATTAAAACATTTGAGTTAATAGATTGATTGCTAGATAACTTAATCCTAGAAATAGCTTTGAAAAACCAAGCAAATAGGCCATTAATCATTAAGGGCTGTACACCTTCTTCTTTTAAAAATAGGGCTGCCTCATTTGTTTTTTTAATGTCTCCATTGATACAATGCTCGATAAAATTAAAGCCATCATATTTTGAGCCGTTAGTGATAAGATTTAAAAGCATTGATTCATCAACTTCTTGCTTATCATAGATTAATTTTAATTTTTTTATATCATTCTCAGCTTGCATTAGATTGCCCATTGAGTAATTGGTAAGATGTTTTTTCGCTTCATTTGTAAGTTTCACTTGATGAAAGTGGGCTCTCTCTTTTATTGCTTGCATGATTTGTTCAGTATTAGGCTCCTCAGCAATTATTGTTTGACTTAAGTACTTGAGAATCTCATACCAATTTTGTTTTTTGAACTCCTTAAAATCTTTTTTAAAATAGAAAACAAAATAGCTATCTGTGTGCTCAGCAATTTTTTTTAATATACTTTCCTTAATTTCTTTTTTGATGATCCCATCAGACACTTCAAATTCATATATTATTTGTGAGCTAAAAAGTGACTGATTATTAAACGTGTGATCAAGCTGATTTAGATCAATGCCATTTTCAACTTTTATTAGTATTTTATCTATTGAATCTTTTTGACAAGATTTATTGATGTCATCTTTTACAGTAATAATTTGTATCGGTTCTTTGCCAACTATGACCAAACAATTTTTTTTATTTCCTTTAAGTTCGGAGAGTATATTTATAGGCGCAAATTTTACTAGCATTTTATTTTGAGAGTGAAATTTGGGTAGCCATTGTTTTAATTAATTGATCTTCCATACCTGATACAAGCCTTTTTTCCTCTTCATCTTTAGCTAGAATATCTGAATCATCGTAAGTATAGCTTCTTGTAGCTTCAATCGTTACGGGGAGGTTCCATGATCCATCCTTACTTTTGAATCGATAGGTTACATCATAATCTAATTTGTATTCGCTTACCGCACCTGTTCCTGTCAAGGTTAATATTGTTTTAGTAAATTTATTTTTAATTATTTCTACAATTTTTTCTGCATCAGAAGCACTTGTTATCGTGATTCCAGACTGTCTAAATTTGCGTTGGAGAGTTTTATTGAAACTCGATGTCCCTCCTGAAATTGAAATAGAATCAAAATTTGCTTGGATATCACCTCTTAATTGAAAGCCACATGCGCTTATGGCTAGGATAAGCCCCAGGATAGATAATTTTTTAAGAAAAATTTGCATAATTAATTCTTAACCACAATATTCACTAATTTTCTTTTAACATAGATAATTTTTATTATTTCTTTATTATCTGTGTACTTTTTTATATTTTCTTGAGAAAGTGCTTTATTTTTAATTTCACTTTCTAAATCTTCAATTGATATTAGCATATCTGCTCTCAACTTACCGTTTACCTGAAGCACAATTGATATTTCATCCTGGATTAGAGCATTCTTATCAACTATTGGCCATTGTAATTTTTCGATTGAATTTTCAGGATTAAGTAACTCCCATAATGCTTTTGTAATATGAGGTACAAATGGATTCAACATCAATACGACGTTCTCAAACATTTCTTGCCTTAATCTAAATGATATCGTTCTCATATCAAGCGACTTTGTATAAGTATTAATAAGCTCCATAATTGAAGATATGGCTGTATTAAAGCTATTGCGTCTAGTTAAGTCATCTGTTACTTTTTCTATCGTTGAGTGAAGTTTATAACGTAGGTTGGTTATTTCTTTTTCACTTATACTACCTAAATCTTTATTATTATTTCGATGGACGAAGGTTAATGACCAAAGTTTTTTGAGGAATCGATGGGAGCCCTCAATACCCTTGTCTGACCACTCTAAGCTTTGTTCTGCTGGGGCAGCAAACATAATAAATAGTCTAGCTGTATCAGCACCATATTTTTTTATCAATTGATTAGGATCAACAGTGTTACCCTTAGATTTTGACATCTTGGTGCCGTCCTTAAGAACCATCCCCTGCGTTAATAACTTTTTAAATGGCTCGGCAGTGTCAACTAATTTCATATCAAATAAAATTCTATTGAAAAACCGTGCGTATAAAAGATGCAAGATCGCATGCTCAATGCCACCAACATAATAATCCACTGGCAGCCAATATTTTGCGCGTTTATCAAGCATTGCATCAGATTTATTAAAACTCGCATACCTAGCAAAATACCAGGAGGATTCAAAAAAAGTATCGAGCGTATCGGTTTCTCTTGTAGCCTTTCCACCGCAGGTGGGGCAAGTACAATCTGTAAAATCTTTTATTTTCTTTAAAGGTGATCCTTGCGCATCAATTTTAATATTTTCTGGTAACTTTATAGGAAGGTCTTTTTCAGCGACTGGAACGTCTCCACATTTATCACAATAAATCATGGGAATTGGACAGCCCCAATATCGTTGCCTTGAAATACCCCAATCCCTTATACGATATTGAATTTTCCTCACACCTTGCTTTATTGACTCAATTTTTTGAGTAATTATTTCTTGAGCACTCAAGCTCTCAAGCCCATTGAATTCATCCGAATTAATCAATTTTCCATTACCTGTATGGGGTAATTCATCAAGCCCCGAATCGTTTTTTATTACTTGAATAACGCTTAAATTATATTTATTTGCAAACTCAAAGTCTCTTTCGTCATGGGCAGGAACGGCCATAATTGCACCTTCACCGTATCCAGCTAAGACGTAATTTGCAATCCAAATAGGTATTTTCTTGTTTGAAATGGGGTGTATAGCGTATAGACCAGTAAAAATTCCCTCCTTTTCTGCTGAAGCTATATCGGCTTCTGAAACACTATTACTAAGCTTTTTAATAAATGACTGCACTTCAACATCATTAATCATTTGACATAATTTATGTTCTGGAGCAATTGCTAAAAATGAAGCTCCCATCAAAGTATCAGGTCTTGTGGTATAAACCTTTATGTTAGTGATCTTATTTTTTGCTGAGTCTTTTGACAAATTATCATTATGGATGATTTTAAAATCAATCTCACAACCCTCACTTCTCCCAATCCAATTTTTTTGCATTGTTTTGACTTGTTCTGGCCAATCATTCAAATCTTTAAGGCCGTCAAGAAGATCGTCTGCGTATTTTGTAATTCTCATGAAATATTGTGGGATCTCTTTTCTTTCAATCAGTGCACCTGATCTCCATCCTCTTCCATCAACCACCTGTTCATTAGCCAAAACCGTTTGGTCAACTGGATCCCAATTAACTGTTGATGTTTTTTTATAAATCATGTCTTGTTTATAAAGCTTTAAGAAAAGCCACTGCTCCCACTTATAGTATTCAACAGAGCATGTTGCAATTTCTCTTTGCCAGTCGACTGCAAGCCCTAGCTCTTTAAGTTGCTCTCTCATATGTTCGATATTTTGATACGTCCATTTTGCTGGCGCAGTATTATTTTGAATCGCAGCATTTTCAGCAGGAAGGCCAAAAGCATCCCAACCCATAGGTTGCATAACATTAAATCCATTCATTAATTTAAATCTTGAGATTACGTCACCAATTGTATAATTTCTGACGTGACCCATATGAAGTTTGCCACTTGGGTATGGGAACATAGATAAAACATAATATTTTTTGTTACTTGAATTTTCTGTGGATTCAAATGTTTGATTGGTATCCCAAAAGATTTGAATATTTTTTTCTATTTCTTTAAAAGGATATTCTTCTTGCATATTTATTTTAATTTATTTGCAATCTTTGAATTTATATTATCAGGTTTATCTACACCATCAATTGAAATAAATTTTAGTTTCTTTGTCTTATCTTTTTTTGCTAAATCTGAATAAAAATTAACAAGTGGCTCTGTTTGCTCATGATATGTTTTAAGTCTCTTAATAATCGTATTTTCTTTATCATCATCACGAATAATAAGAGGTTCACCTGAAACATCATCGAATCCATCTTTTGTTGGAGGGTTGTGAGTTATATGATAAATCCTTCCTGAAGCAGGGTGTATTCTTCTTCCTGTAAGTCTATTAATAATTTCATTGTCTGGAACAGCAACTTCAATAACATACTCAATAGATATTTTGGCGTCTATCATCGCCTGAGCTTGCGGAATTGTTCTTGGAAAACCATCAAGAAGAAAACCGTTTTTACAGTCATTCTCATTTATCCTTAATCTGACTAAATCTATTATTAAGTTATCAGGAACTAATAGGCCTTGATTCATAAAATCTTCAGCCTTCAAACCTAGATCTGTTTTACCTTTGACGGCTGCTCGAAGCATATCGCCTGTAGATATCTGAGGAATCTTATATTTATCCTTTAAAAAAGTTGCTTGGGTTCCTTTTCCGGCTCCCGGTGCACCAATTAATATTATTTTCATTTCTACCCCTAAAAAAACAGTTAAATTATATCAGTAATCAAAATTTATATTATTTTGTGTAAAGTAATTTTCTAATTTTACGAATTGTTCTATTTCAAGTGTTTCGGCTCTAATTTTTGGTGATATTTCAAGATTTAAAAAATCTTTATCAAATAAAATATTTTTAAAGTTGTTTTTAATTGTTTTTCTTTTTTGGGAAAAAGCTATTTTAATAATTTGTTCAAACTTTTCACAATCAATGACTTTTTGGGCAATCTTTTTTTTTCTAATCAACCTAATAAATGCAGATTTAATTTTAGGTTGTGGAGAAAACGCTGTTGGTGGTATCTCAAACAAAAGTTCAGTATCAAAATAATATTGAAGGATAACCGATAACCGTCCAAATGATTTATTTGATGGCTTTGCAGTTATTCTCTCAGCAACTTCTTTTTGAACCATAAAATATAATTCAAAAGAAGAGCTAAATATTTTTGTAAGCTTTAATATAATTTCAGTCGCAATATAATAAGGTAAATTTCCGATAATTTTATTAAAGCCTTTAAAGAAATCATTGTTTATACTTAGAACATCTTCAGCCAATATCGATATATGTTGAGGATTAATTTTATTACTTAAAATTTTTATCATATCAGGATCAATTTCAATAACTGAGATATGGTTTATTTTCTTTAATACTGGTTCCGTGATAGCACCTTTACCTGGTCCAATTTCAAGTATTATATTCCCTTCTTTTGGATTAATTTCATTAATAATTTTAGAGATGAAATAACGATCAATTAAAAAATTTTGACCAAATTTTTTTTTTGCTTTCAATATTGATTTTTAGCTAAGCTTATAGCTAATTCTATTGATTCAAAAAAACTACTAGGGTCAATTTTATTCGTGCCCACTATATCTAGACCAGTTCCGTGATCAACAGATGTCCTTATGATTGGCAACCCTAGGGTTACATTTACACCTTTTCCGAAAGTAAGAGCTTTAAAGGGTGCTAATCCTTGATCATGATACATTGCGAGATAACAGTCTGTTTTTTTCATTACCTTTGGTGTGAACGCCGTATCTGCAGGTATAGGGCCATTAATTGAAATACCTAATTTCTGCATTTTTTTAATAGCTGGCCTTATTATTTTTATTTCCTCATCACCAAACTCACCATCTTCCCCACTATGAGGATTTAGACCAGTTACTGTGATTTTTGGACAAAACATTTTAAATTTTTTCTCTAGATCGTGATGAAGAATTGAAATAGTATTGCATAAGCTTTTTTGAGTAATTTTGCTGGGAACATCATTTAGTGAAATATGAGTTGTAGCAAGAGCCACATTTAACTTTTTATTTGATAATAGCATCACTTCATTGCCCTTATGACAGCAAACATCAGCAATATATTCTGTGTGACCAGTGAATTTAATTTTTTTTGATGAAAGAATTTTTTTATGGATTGGGAGAGTAATTAAAGCATCAAATTTTTTACTTAAACATAACTCAATTGAATTTCTTAATCCTTTTAGCTGCTCTAATGAATTACTTTTATTAATTTTTCCAGAAACAACTGGATTTTTATAATCTATATTTATTATTTTAAGCTCTCCATTTCCTGAATGTGAACTCGATTTATTCGAAAAAATAATGTTTTTTTTCTGTTGTTTAGCTCTTGAAAGAATGGCATCTTTATTTCCAATAATTGTGATATTTGCTAGAAATTTTTTAAAAGCTAACATGACACAAAGATCAAGTCCAATTCCTGCCGGATCTCCAGAATTAATAATAAGATTGGGAAATCTTTTCATTAGTTTTCATAAAGCCATATTTCTATATGACCTCCTTCCCTTAATGTTTTAACCCAATCATTGAATCTGATTTCAGTTTTTTGCTTAAGTAAAATTTCTTTCACTCTTTGCCTTAATGATTCTGATGATAGATCTTTTTCTCTTCTCTCGTATACTTGGATTAAATGCCATCCAAGAGCTGTTTTAAATGGTGCGCTAATTTTATTTACTTCTAAATTATCCATTTCTTTTTCAAATTCAGGAATCGTATCTCCTGGATTTAGCCAACCTAAATCTCCTTTACTTGCAGCAGAAACATCTTCTGAATATTTTTCAGCAGCCTCAGAAAAACTCATACCCTCGACAATTAAATTCCTAATATTCGCTAGTTTTTTATTGATGTCATCTTCAGATACAATTTGATTCTTCTTGAGTAATATTTGTTTAACTTTTGATTGCTTAACAACAATTGTTTCTATTTCAAATTCTTCAATTTGATTTAATTTTATTAAATGATAACCTCCTTTACTTTTTATTGGCTCACTAATCCCTCCAATATCCATTGATTTTAAACTTTCTATAAATATATCTGGAATCTCTTTAATTGTTTTTGATCCAATTAATCCTCCTTTATTAGACATTGGACCATCTGAGTAATCTATTGCCACTACATCAAAATTATTTTTTTCAAGCTGATTTATTACTTTTTTTAATTTATTTTTTGTTTCTTCAACTTCAACATCATCAGCATCATTTTTAATATATTCTATTAAGATATGAGAATAATTATATTTAGTGGGAGTTCTCTCTTTTTGAAGCTCAATAAAGTTATCTATTTCAAATTCAGAAACTTTTAAGTTTGCGCTTATGATCCTTTTTTTAACTTGATCAAAAAGTAATTGCATACGAATATCATCTCTAAAGTCAGAATAGCTTGAACCATCTTTTTCAATTTCTTTAATAAGCTCTTCAATAGATATATTGTTATTCCTGGCAATATTATTCATAACATTATTGAGCTGTTCTTCACTAACGCTTATGCCTTGCAACAATGCATATTCAAAGACTAATTTTTCAGCAATCAGTTGATCTAGAGCTAATTTTGTAATTTTTTTATCAGAAGGTATATCTTCTTCTTTTTCCGAAAGTGCTTTTTTAATTTTTTTATTTTTTTTATTGAGCTCTGAATTTGTTATTGTTTGTGTTTCAACAATGGCGATGATCTTGTCAACTTCAATATATTTTTGAGCAGTAGAAACTTGCTTTATCAAAAAAAAATTTTGTAGGATTATTAGTACAAAAATAAAAATAACTTTATTTATCATTTAATAGCTATAACTGTCGTCTAAATTTTTCTCACGGTATTCATCAGGCAAATCACTTGCAAATGTACTACCTTGAACTGTTCTATTCATTTTTTCGAATAAGCTTGCCTTATCTCCCTGCCCAAAGGATCCAAGATCACCTATTTCGAGCATTAGGAAGAAAGTATCTGTTGCTTCTTCTGAGGTTGCAAGTTGAAGTCTATGAAACATCATTTGTGCAGACCAACAACCCGCATCATATTCAGCTCCGATCATTGACTCAATATCTTGACGTTTATATAAATCATAATTATAACTTGCAAGAGCTGACCAACCTGAAGAAAGTGGCCATTGGGTAGATAATAAGTATTGTTTAACATCATAGACACCAGAAGATGGATTTAAAACTTGTCGATAGGAAGCATTAAATACTTTACCTGGCTCGGGTATAAATCTTCCTGCTGCAGTAAATTTATTGGTTGTATCTTCGGAAAAGTTGTATTCATATTCAGAAGTTAACCTTAATGATTTTGTTAAGTTTGCTTGGGCGCTTACTAAGAAATCCGACTTATTTCCTTTGTATGATGAGCCATCAAATTGTGGTTCATCTAGCACCTTTCTATCAGACAGATAAAATCTTTGTGCCATCGTTAACAACATCCAATCATAACCTGAATCATCTAAAATTCTTGAAGTAAGAGCGGTTGTGATTGCATTGGTGTCCATTATTCTATCTTGACCAGAAAACTGATTTTCTTGGAAAATTGTTGTTGTATTTAATTCGTTCAATGAGGTGTCAAACATTGGAATCCTACTTTGATCTTCATAAGGTGTATATGTATAAAAAACTCTTGGTTCAAGCGTCTGAGTATAATTGTAGCCGCTTAGTTCAAAAGGTCGATCAAGGTATAAGCCAGAATCAAGCGATACGGTTGGAACAGCAATACTTTTCTGTGAGGTTTTGGCATTATCGAGATCGTAGTGCCTTAAATTTGCTATCAATTTGGGCTTAAGAAAACCAAAGCTGGTTTCCATTGGAAAAGAAATACTTGGAGTTGATGCGATTCTAGAGCCAGTAGCAATATTTTTTTCAGCATTATTACCAGTATCGAACTGATCATATAGAAAATTTGTATCTGTTTGTAAATATAATGATTGGTCAGCACTATCCTCCCAATCTTTTTTATAGCTTACATTAAAGCTTGGTTTTAGCTCATATGGTGATGCGGAAGTTAGATTTTGAAATTCTTGCACTTTCAAACTAGCTTTAATGTCAGATAAATCATCAGTTTTTATATAATCCAAATGTGCCGTTTGTCTCAAACTTACTTGACTGGTAACTGCAATGCTTGTTGACATGTCTGCAAAATAATCATTATCATTTTTTTTGACTTTCTCGTATTCAATGGTTCCAGTAAATCCATGACCAAAGTCATGCCTATGTTTAATGTCCAATAAATAGCGATTATCAATATTAGATTCGCTATCCTTATTTAAGTATTGAATTTGTGATGTTCCTTCAAAATTTTCCTTCATATATCTAAATTCACCACCAAACTGTAAACCTCTTTTTTCCATATAACGACTGGTAAGGGTTGCATCATAAGTAGGCGATAAATTAAAGTAGTAAGGGATAGAAGTCTCAAACCCAGTAGTGGTTGTTGTTCCAGCAGTTGGAAGGAGCCACCCTGACTTCCTTTGAGAGGTTAAGGAGAAATCAACATAAGGTGAGTACATAATTGGAAGACCCCTAAGTCTAAGGGTGGCATCTTTTGCTTTGATGTTGCCAGATGATTGATCAATTATCGTTTCGTCACTGGTTATGAACCATTCATTTTGGTCTGCTTCACAGGTTGTTACTTTAGCGAATTCCAGTTTCTTTCTATCTTCTCCCTCTAAAAATATTTTTGTAGCAGTTCCTCGAAGTTTGTTATTAAACTTTGAAGTTTTGACTTTGGTAATATTTGAGCCATCATCTGCTTGTTCTATACTAATAGTCTCATTTATATTCGCAACAAACGATCCATTTACAATAGAACCTGTATTTTCAGCTAACGACATTTCTAGCTCTGTACCCTTTAGCTCAAGTTCTGGGGTGGTAATTTTAATTTGACCTTTTGCATAGAGCTCCTCAGAAATTTGATCATACTCTATAAAATCAGCTGTTATTGACTGATTACCTTTTAAGATTGAAGCGTTTCCTGTGGCCCTAAGCTTTCTGTCAAGAATGCTTTCTAGAGAGTCTCCTTCAATAAGTATGATATCTTCGTCTAAGTTTTGGATAGGTGAGGATGTGCCCTGATTTTTTTCTTCAGCATTAAGAATTATGTTTTTAAATAGAAAAAACACAAATAAAAAAATCCATATTTTTTTTGTTCTTAAATTCAAATTATACGAAACCTGATATAGTCATTTTAAGCATTTAAATTTTTAATATACCTTTGTCTTTATTTAAAAAACTAATATATAAATCAGTGAGTTGTGGATTATAACTCATGTAAATTAAAAAAGAACTTATTTATTATCGAAGAGAAATTCATTTGGATAGAACAAAAAGAATAGATTTATTAAGAGATTGGCTCTCCAAAAAATTAGAAATAGATTTTTCTATTTCAAATGCCTCGAGTGATGCAAGCTTTCGCAGATATTTTAGGGTAAAAACTATTGAAGATAGCTTTATAGTTATGGATGCACCTCCTCAAAATGAATCAATTGAGGCTTTTTTAAAGATTAGCCAAATTCTAAACTCAATAAATGTAAATGTTCCAGATATATATGAAGAAGATGATGCGTTTGGATTTATCTTGATGGAGGATTTTGGAAGTGATACCTACCTAGATGTCTTAAATAATGATAATCAACAAATTTTATATAGTGACTCAATTGAATCACTAATTCAAATGCAGAAATTGGTTAAAAAAGATTTATGTCAAAGTTACACACAAAAAATACTTTTTGATGAAATGACTCTTTTCATAGAGTGGTACTTAAAAAAATATAAAAAAATTGAGCTAAATCATGAGGAATATAGAGAGTTATTAAACTGTTTTAAAGAAATTAGCAAAAAAGTCCTAAGCCAGGAGAAATTTTTTGTTCATCGTGATTATCATAGTAGAAACTTGATGAATCAAAAATCAAATAATCCTGGAATTTTAGATTTCCAAGATGCTTTAGAAGGGCCAGTTACATATGATCTTGTCTCACTTCTAAAAGATGCATATATTGAATGGGATGAAGAAATCATCCTAGACCATGTCGTAAGGTATTGGGAAAAAGCAAAGAGTAATAATCTCATTACAAATTTAGAATTCTCAACATTTTATAAAGATTTTGAATGTATGGGCATTCAAAGGCATCTAAAAATTTTAGGTATCTTCGCAAGACTTTCTATTAGGGACAAAAAAAATCAGTACCTTGAGAACATTCCATTAGTTGAGAAGTACTTAATGGATGCGACTGAGAGGTATCGAGATTTTCATCAGCTCAGAATTTTTTTGGATAAGGTAATCAAATGAAAGCAATGATACTTGCTGCAGGGAGAGGAGAGAGGATGGGTAATTTAACTCAAAACTGCCCCAAACCCTTGTTAATGGTGAAGGGGAGATGCTTGATAGACTGGCATTTGATTAAATTATGTGAAGCTGGTTTTAAGGACATTGTAATCAACGTGGCATATTTATCAAAAGAGATAATCGAATTTGTCGGTGATGGCTCTAAATGGCGATTAAATATATCTATTTCTGAAGAAGAGCAAGCATTAGAAACTGCTGGAGGTATAAAAAAAGCAATCAAGTATTTAGGTGATGAGCCTTTTCTAGTAATCAATGCAGATATTTTTTCGGACTACAATTACAAAAATTTAAAAATGACATCTTTACAAAAAAAAAGTCTAGGCCATCTAGTTCTTGTTAATAACCCGGAGCATAATCTTAAAGGTGATTTTGGCATAATGGATGATGGAATATTAATTATGAATTCTGAAAGACGGTTGACCTTTTCAGGTATAGCTATTTATGACCCTAAATTTTTTTCCGAATTGGCGGAGGGAAATAAAATTAAATTAGCACCCATACTAGAAATTGCAATAAATAAAAAATGCATTCAAGGTGAATTA
>Ga0209534_10003544_pt1 | contig 14808 bp, 15 predicted proteins | sample COG_07_FD_184751 | JGI IMG/M metagenome (GOLD analysis project Ga0209534, IMG submission 184751) | Pelagic Microbial community sample from North Sea - COGITO 998_met_07 (SPAdes) (version 2) | ecosystem: Environmental > Aquatic > Marine > Neritic zone/Coastal water | place: Helgoland, sampling...
ACGGAGTCTTGTTATACGAACTTTACCCAAGAGCTTCAAAAGCATGGCATGGACGTCACCTCAATCGTCCCAAATGTAAACTGGTTTATGAGTGTTCCAGTTTTAGGTGATGGATCAGCTGGTGTCGTTGAGGCGGTATTAAAGCCGGGTAGTTTTGTCAAGCTTCGGGCTGAATGTAATGTTCTGGCTGTCTTGTCAAATTGTCCACAAATGCATAATCCATGTAACGGCTATGACCCCACGCCAATTGAAGTTCGGATTGATTAACAACAATAAGAATAAATGGCCCTTTAGGCACCCTTTTGAAAACGGCTATTTAAAGAGGGTACTGGAGGTCTGTTTGTTGGCCTATGGAACCCTTTTTACCAAAGAAAAGCCCTCACTAAAGTTAATCAGCAAGGGCAAGTCTCAAGGGAATGACACCTTTGCGCAGGTGTCATTTGTTTGGCGTTTAGGTTCTTACATCCTCTATAGGCAAGAGTCGTGCCATGAAAGAAACTCTTCAACCTAGTTTAGCTATTATATTTCCTGCCCTCAGGTGCGTATATCGGAAAAGCATCTTTGCATCCTTATGACCTGATATCAGGGCGACCTCGGGAATACTTAAACCCATTTCAAAGAACCTACTTATGGCCTCATGACGAAGGTCATGGAACCTTAAGTCACACAAGTCAGCGCGTTTTCTGAGACGCTCCCACGCTGACCTGAAGGCGTTAGCATTAACTGGAAATGGAGTAGGGATGTCTTGTCGTGCCCTTTGGTTACTCAAGACTTGGACTGCCTTCTTTGATAGAGGAACTTCTCTGCTTGTCCCATTCTTGGTCAGCGGCAGATAAGCCAGTTGTTTCTCTTGATTTATGTTCTCCCAAGTCAGGCCAAGGATTTCACTTCTTCTCATGCCTGTTTCAATGGCAAAGGCAATGATAGGCCATATGTGAGGATTGAGAGTTAGATGAGACGCTTGCTCCAGACGCTCATATTCGCCTTTATTCAACCTTCGCTGTCTTGGCTTAGATGCTGGAGGCATCTTGATGAAGTCGACTGGATTGGAAGATAGCATCAAACCCCACTCATGAATGGCTATCTTGAGGCAGTGTCTTATCAAGGTAAGGTCATAATGTGTTGTTCTAGCTCCGTCAGGGAGCCTTCGGTCACGAAAGGCTGCAATAGCTGATGATGACAGCTTATCGAGGGTGAGGGCGCTTATGGGGTCTTTGATGAGACGATTTAGACGCCTTTCTTCGGTGTTTGCACTACGCTTTCCCTGGGTAATCTCCTCGCAGTAACGTGATAGAAGCTCGCCCAGTATAACACTGTCAGGCTTAAGCAATCCATAATGTCCAGCTTCAATTATGTTTTCTTGCTCATGCACCCATTTAATAGCGTGGCTCTTGGACTTAAATGATCTGGTTACCGTTCCAATATTCTTATGCCTGATTATTGCCTGCCATTTACTGTTTCGTTTTCTGTATGTAGCCACTTTTGCCTCCATAAGTGACACAGGAGTGACCAATTATAAGGAGTAGGGCGTAACATAATGTAAAACATAGATAAAACCTGGATAGAGCAGCTGACTTCTAATCAGCAGGTTGAGGGTTGGAGTCCTCCCAAAATCGCTATTTTGTTCGTTTCCATGGAAAATCTCAAAAAAAATTATTTTAGGGATTCACAAGTCTCGTTCTTTGTGATTCATTTAACATACGCTAAAACCGTCCGTAAAACATGGTGGTTTTGCCGTTTCGTTTTGATCATTTTTTTGAGGATACCCAATGTTTTTAGCGACAAATGCCATTTGCGAAACGCGTCACACACGTCAGGCTCGGCAATCGACAACAACGCAAATGCTGGATAAAGCCGTTCGGGCAATTTTGCTTATTGTGTTCATGTCGGTGGTTGCTGCCTGTAGCGGCGTTCCGCTTATCCCAGGAATCTAAATATTTTCCAACCTTTTCATCCGAATACCTTTTCATCGGATTGTCCTGCGATAGGATGGCCTTGCCATTTGATTGCCTTGGCATATGATTATGGGAATGATCTCGCCCGATGGAGTTCGTGATGATCGATGAGCACGCACCATGGCAAAGGCTTGGTTTCAAGCTTAAACTCGGCTTGCGGGCGCGATCTGAGGCGAAATGGCTGCCGTCAAATGATCTATTTGGCAATTGGACAGCTCGTGCTGAACAGATTGTTCTGAAGACACAATTGCTGGCCAAACATCACAAAGATGTATTTTCTGCAATGCTAAATACCAATGCGGCTGGCGATGAAGTTCTTGCAATGGTTCGGCAGCATTTAACAACATATCATCATGATCACGCCCATAATGATCGCATGGCAACGGCAGATGCTGGCCTTCATCCGTTGGATAGGGCGGCGCGGCTGGTTCCCGAAGATTTATTGTTGCTGGCACCTTTTGGCGAAGCTGCGTCGGATGACGCGACTGTGGTAAAATGGCATCTTGTGGCGGCGTCGCTTTGCTTTCCGGCGCATTGGGTTTTGGCCGAAAAGATGGGCAAGCCCTTGGCCGCGATTCATGATCCTGTACCGCATTATGATGAAAGGCTGGCCGGCCCGGTTGACCGGTTTTTCAATAAAATGAAGGTTGGCCCAATCAGTGCCCGGATGAACTGGTCTTTGCAGATTGGTACAGATTTATTCACCCCGCATCGCGCGCAAAGGCAGGCCGCAGCAGGTGACCTTGATAATCACCAGCTATGTTTGCGTCTTGAAAACCAGACCTTGCGAAAATTGCCACAAACCGGTTTTGTGCTGTTCACGATCCGAACGCATATCGAACCGGTTTCACGCTGGAAACATACCCCCAATGCGATTGACGATTTGGCGAAGATGCTAAATGACATGTCGTCCGAATCTCAATCCTATAAAGGCGCATCGCTCTATGCTGGCGCGCTTGCAAAACTAATCTAAAAATAATGCCGGTATCGACGCGGCTTGCGTGGCGTGCAGAGTGAGGGGGCGTGATGACGGCATTGGACGAGACATTTCGATCAAAATTCAAACAGCCATAATCTTTTGCAATTGCCTAGCCGGCTCGCGGCCAAAACCGACCAAGGCCGACCCTTAAGCGCTACCAAACCAAAAAATTGCGGTATCTATGCTGTTCAAGCCTTGACTTTACACCCCCATTTATGACCCTATTGCCATCTAAATTTTATCTTTATCAGGGGTTAATTATGAAGAAAACAGCAGTGACGATTGTTCTTTTGGCAAGCTGCCTCGCCTTTGGCGCATGTTCAAGCTATCCAACTTGGGTTCCAGAATGGGCGCAGGTCGGCGCCGAGTAACGCGTTAACCCCAACCCGTACCAGTAAGATGCCGTTGTTACCAAACGCGGCAGTGATGGCAGGTGGCGTTAAAAATGATTTCAATAGCACAGCATTATGTCTGTGCTATTTTTGTTTCAGGCTGCCATTAATTGGCGGCAAAGGCTTGCTTCATAAGGAAAAACACCATGTCAAAACAAACGATCTCGGTATTTGGGCTAGGCTCTATGGGCTTTGGCGTTGCCTGTTCGGCGCTTGCCGCGGGCCATCATGTCTATGGTTTTGATGTCAATATCGCCAGTCAAGACCGGTTTCTGGCCAAAGGTGGCGACAGGGCGGAGATTGCCAAGGCTGGTGCCGTGTCGGATGTGGTGATTTCGGTGGTGCTAAACGGCGCGCAAACAATCGATATTCTGTTTGGCGAGACGGGTATTGTGCCGCATATGCGGCCTGGAAGTGTGGTTATTTCCTGCGCCACGGTTGCGCCTGATCTGGCGCGCGAATTGGCGGTGAAATGCGATTCGTATCAGGTGCTGTATCTTGATGCCCCCATTTCAGGTGGGTCGGTCAAGGCGGCCGAAGGCGCGTTAACGATGATGGCATCGGGAAGCGCAGATGCCTTTACCGCAGCCAAGCCAGCGCTTGATGCGATCACTCGGACGGTTTACCAGCTTGGTGACACGGCGGGGCCAGGTTCGGCGATGAAGGCGGTTAATCAGCTATTGGCGGGTGTGCATATCGCCGCGATGGGTGAGGCGATGACTTTCGGTATCAGTCAGGGCGTCGATGCGGAACGCATTGTCGAGGTGATTTCTAAATGTGCCGGCACAAGCTGGATGTTTGAAAATCGCGCCCCGCATGTTGTCGATGGTGATTACACGCCGCATTCGGCGATCAATATCTGGCTAAAAGATCTTGGCATTGTTCTTGACGTGGCCAAGGGTTCACATTTTTCAGCGCCGCTTGCCGCTGCTGCCCTTCAGCAATTTGTTGCCGCTGCAGGCCAAGGGCTTGGCGGCGAAGATGATGCGGCTGTTGCCAAGGTTTATGCAAAAAATGCAGGCCTGACTCTGCCGAAGGCAAAAAAGATCGGGCCAAAGGCGAAATAGATTTGGGCTTATTTAACCTGATTAGATAGGTGAGGGCGTGCCGGTCTCGATGGGCGCGTCCGAGCCACCCCACTCGCTCCATGATCCGTCATAGACAAACACATTTTCATTGCCGAGAAGCGCCAGTCCAAGCGCAAGGCCACATGCCGTAACGCCCGAACCGCACGTGGTGATCACGGGTCGGTCAGTCTGGATACCGCCTGCGGCAAAGGCCGCTGCAATTTCGTCAAGCAAGCGCAGCCCGCCATCTTGATTGATAAGGCTGGCAATCGGTACATTTGAAGCTCCAGGCATATGCCCGCCACGCAACCCTGCTCTCGGTTCGGGGTCGATACCGGCAAACCGGCCAGCCGACCGCGCATCGGCAATCTGTCCGGCAACGCCAAGCTCGACAAGCTGGCGAAGGCTGTCCATCGGAATCATTTGCGCGCCAACCGGCGCACGGACGGTAAAGCCACCTTTTGGCGCATTAATCATGGGGCCGCTGTCAGTCGCGCCTGAACCTGCAAGCCATGATTTCAACCCGCCATCAAGAACGCTGACCTTTTCATGGCCGAATAAACGAAGCATCCACCATGCGCGGGCTGAACTCAAAAACACTGAATCACAATAGACAATCACATGATCATCATTCTCAAGACCAAGATCTTGCATTTGTGACTGAAATTGATCAGCCAAAGGCACCGTATGGGGCAGGGGTGATGATTTATCGGCAATCTTATCAATGTCGAACCGCAGTGATCCGGCGATGCGGCAGGCCAGATGTTCAGCATTGGCATCGCGTCCTAATGTCGGCAAATGCGATGTTGCATCAAAAACTTTAAGCACCGGGTTGCCTAAATTGCTGGCAAGCCATTCGGCGTTAACAATAAGCGGTGTTGATGGTGCGGTGGATGACATTGAAACCTCAGATCTTTGGTCATGCTTGGACAAAAGGGAAATAGCTTAAAGCCAGCTTGGCACTGGCAGGTTTTTCGAGCGTAAAAATTCTGGGTTCCAGACCTTGGATTGATAGCGCTGACCCGAATCACATAAGATCGTCACAATGCGATGACCCGGCCCCATTTCACGCGCCATTGCGACCGCGCCAGCCACATTGATGGCGGTCGATCCCCCAAGATAAAGCCCTTCATTCTGCATAAGGTCATAAATCAAAGGTAACGCGTCACTGTCGGTCAGGCAGAACGCCATATCAACCGGCGCTTCGGCCAGATTGGCGGTAATGCGGCCTTGGCCGATTCCTTCAGAAATGGAATTGCCCTCCGATTTCAATTCGCCATGGCGGTAATAATTGAAAAGCGCTGACCCTTCGGGATCAGCAAGGCCGATTCTAACATCTTTATTTTGTTCTTTTAAAAACTGACCGACACCGGCAAGCGTTCCCCCTGATCCAACAGCGCAAATAAACCCGTCAATTTGTCCATTTGTCTGATTCCAGATTTCAGGGCCCGTGGTCTGGTAATGGCCTTTCATATTGGCCGTATTGTCAAATTGGTTTGCCCAGATCACACCACCATTATGTGTTGACGCCAGCTCTTTTGCCAAAGCTTCGGAATAGCGAACATAATTATTCGGGTTTTTATAGGGGGCAGCAGGCACAAGGCGTAAATCAGCACCGCAAACCCGCAAAACATCTTTTTTCTCTTCGCTTTGCGTTTCAGGCATGACAATGACCGATTTATAGCCTTTGGCATTACCAACCATGGTCAGGCCAATACCGGTATTGCCAGCAGTGCCCTCAACAATAATTCCGCCAGGGCCAATCAAACCACGCGCTTCAGCATCTTCGATAATCGCCTTGGCTGCACGATCTTTGACCGATCCCCCAGGATTCATGAATTCTGCCTTGCCGTAGATCTCGCATCCGGTCATTTCAGAAACGGCTTTGAGGCGGATTAGCGGCGTGTTGCCAATGGCAGCGACAAATCCGGGAACATAGTTTTGCGACATGAATTCACCCTGTGAATTTGAAATTAACACCCGCAAGCTTGGAAACATCAAATTATATTTGTCGAAGACAAGGCGGTGCAAACCCAATGTAAAAGCCTCGTATAATTTGTAAATCGAAAACTTCATTGGCTTGGCTCTAACAAAGACAGGGGGGCGCAACATAAATTTCATTCTTGGCAAGCGTCGTTGTTCATGGCACGATTTTTGACTGCATAGAGCAAAAACAATGATTTGAAATGTCCGGTTTAACCGGCATAAAGGTGATAATGGCGCGCGTGACTCTCATTCGCCATGGCAAGGCTGAAACATCCAAGCTTGGGGTGCAGGATTTTGACCGCCCCCTGATTTCAAGAGGACAGATCAACGCGTCGGCGGTTGGTGCATTTTTGGCGACGCACCGAATGCTCCCCCAGCTTGTTCTAGTGTCACCTTCGGCACGAACCCGCGAAACCTATGATTTTATCAAACCGCACTGGCCTGACGAAATTGCGGTCCAATTTGTTGATCAACTCTATGAAGCCTCGGCAAGTACGCTTTTACAGGCGATCATTGATTATGGTGGTGATCTCTCGGATATAGCCGTTATCGGCCATAATCCAAGCCTTGTTGTGTTATTGAACCATATGGTAGGCGATGGTCATGCCGAACAGAATCTTGGCTATTTCCCAACATGCTGCATGGCCGATATCGGGTTTGTTGCGCCGAAAATCCGTGATTTGGTCTCGGATGGGGGAAGATTGCTGTCGATCAAACGCGCGCGCGACCTTTAGGCAATCACATTTGGCATTTTATCAGCCAACTCTACCTTTAAAAAACTGATGTTTTGGCAAATCATCCATCTTTGACGCTTGACAGGTTTGTTTTAGCGTATTAAACCGCTATCACATTGTAACGGGACTGCAAACAAGGTAAATGGCCTTTGAAACGTGACCAGATAGACACAATGCATGAAGATGATCTTTTCGACGCCATTCTTGCGTTGGACAGCCCAGTTGAGGCGCGCAATTTCTTTTATGATCTTTGCACGCCAGCCGAGCTTGAAGGGCTGGTTGATCGTTGGCGCGTTGCACAAATGCTGGTGAAAAAAGTGCCATACCGCAAAATTGCCGAAGAAACCAAGGTCAGCACGGCGACCATCGTTCGCGTTGCGCGGTTTTTGAATAATGGATTTGATGGCTACAAAACAATCATGCAAAGACAGGGTAAGTTATGAGTGAAGAAAAGCGGCTAAAAATAGCCATCCAGAAATCTGGCAGACTTGCTGATATGTCGATTCAATTGCTGGAAAAATGCGGTATTTCGCTGGCGAAAAGCCGTGATCAGCTTTTATGCCGTGCGCAAAATTTTCCGCTTGATATCTTTTTGGTTCGTGATGACGATATTCCGGCTTTTCTGGCAACGGATGTTTGCCAACTTGGCATTCTTGGCCAAAACGGTCTTCTTGAAAAACAGGCGCTTGGCAATGGCAAATTTGCCGGGCTTCGCCAGCTGTTGCCGCTTGGCTACGGCAAATGTCGTCTGTCGATCGCCGTACCGCATGATTTCGATTATCAATCAATCAATTCGTTAAATGGCAAGGTCATCGCAACATCGTACAAGGGTTTGCTAACACAATATCTTGCTGATCGTAAAATTGATGCTGATATCGTCACAATGGAAGGCGCGGTCGAGGTTGCACCAAGAACGCATCTTGCTGACGTGATTTGCGACCTTGTTTCGACTGGCAGCACGCTCGTGTCAAACGGGCTGGTGGAAAAAGATATTATTTTGCAATCTCAGGCGGTTCTGGTCACCAACCAGATTGATGACCCAGAAATTGCCACTTTGGCGGAAAAGGTGACATCACGTATCAAAGCAGTTTTGCGCGCTGAAAACAGCCGCTATATCATGCTGAACAGTCCAATTGATAGTCTGGAGGCAATCAAGGCCGTTTTGCCCGGTTCGCAATCGCCAACCGTTATGCCGCTTCAGGGGCGTGATGACATGGTTGCCGTTCACGCGGTTTGTGAAGAAGGCGTATTTTGGGACACGATGGAAGATCTGAAAGCCAACGGTGCCAATTCAATTCTTGTTGTTCCCATCGAAAAAATGCTGGATTAAAGCCATGGTGTCATCTTCATCATCTGACATGACAGCGATCTGTCAACGTGCACGCCCTGAAATTTTGGCAATGGCGGGTTATGTCTCAGCGCGTTCACTACAGTTACCGGGCAGTGAGACGGTTTTTCTAGACGCCAATGAATGCGCCTTTGAGCCTTTTGTTGGTGCCAGTGGTTTGTCGCGCTATCCGGCGCAGCAGCCATCCCAGCTTGTCGATGCTTTTTGTCGCTGGCTTGATGTGTCATCACGCAATCTGACAATCACTCGCGGCGCGGATGAGGCGATTGATTGCCTGATGCGGGCCTTTTGCATTCCGGCAGTTGATAATGTGGTCATTTGTCCGCCAACATTTGCCATGTACGCACAATCGGCCATGCTGCAGGGCGTGGCCGTGCGTTCGGCAATGCTGGACAGCAATTTCGGGCTGGATCTTGCCGCTATTGAAAAAGCGGTTGATGCCAGCACTAAAATGATCTTTGTCTGCTCACCAAACAATCCAACGGCCAATATTATGGATTCTGGCGCCATCCAAAAGCTTTGCGAAACCTATGCCGATACGGCACTTATCGTTGTTGATGAGACCTATATCGAATTTAGCGATCAGCCAAGTTTGATTGCCAAGCTTGATCAATATGCCAATCTGGTGGTTTTGCGGACATTGTCCAAATCACATGCTGCGGCGGGTTTGCGTTGCGGGGCGGCGGTGGCACGCGGTGACGTTACCAGCCTTTTGCAAAAGGTCTTGGCACCTTATCCGCTGGCAGCGCCTGTAATGCAGGCAGCCCTGACCATCCTCAAACCGGAAAATACGGCCAAGCTTGCTGAAAAACGCGCCGATATCGTGACGCGCCGCAATGGTTATGCGAAAGAATTTGCAAAACTTGACGATGTTCAATCGGTTCTGCCATCAGATGCCAATTATCTGCTTTTGCTGGTTCGTGATGCCGCAGGCCTATGCGAAAAAGCCCGAAAATCAGGCATTATCCTTCGTGATCAATCACATCAGCCCAGGCTTGAGAATGCGGTTCGTATCGCCATTGGCAGTGCCGAGGAGATGCAGCAATTGCTGGCGGTGATGGCGGGAGAAAACCCGCCAGCGTTACCAGCACAACGCCGCTTTAGTGTGACGCGCAAGACCAGTGAAACCGCCATTTCAGTTACCGTAAATCTCGATAAAACAGCGCCAGTTAAAATCAATACAGGTGTTGGCTTTTATGATCATATGCTGGATCAGATTGCCAAACATGGCGGTTTTTCGCTTGAGATTGAATGTGATGGCGATTTGTATATTGATCCGCATCATTCGGTTGAGGATTGCGCGATTGCGCTTGGGCAGGCTATTCGCGGTGCGCTTGGCGACAAGCGCGGCATTGGCCGCTATGGGTTTTTCCTGCCAATGGATGAATCACTGGTTCAGGTTGCGCTTGATTTTGGTGGCCGGTTTTACCTTGATTTTAAGGCTGATTTCCCCGAAAGCCATGTTGGTGATTTGCCATGCGATATGGTGCCGCATGTGTTTTATTCACTTGCCGAACATATGCAGGCCAATCTTCACATCGCGGTAACGGGTGAAAATACGCATCACATGGTTGAGGCTTGTTTCAAGGGATTTGGCCGTACCTTGCGCCAAGCCATTCGGATTGAGGGCACTGAAATGCCAAGCACAAAGGGAACGCTATGATCGCCATTATAGATAGCGGCGGTGCCAATATAGCATCGGTTCAATTCGCCTTGGAACGGCTTGGTGCGGAATCAATTTTGACCAAAGATGTCAAAATAATTCAATCTGCCGACAAAGTTTTGCTTCCCGGGGTTGGTGCCGCGCCAATAGCCATGCAAAATCTGGCCGAATATGGGCTGATTGACTGTATCCGCGATTTGACCCAGCCAGTGATGGGCATTTGCCTTGGCATGCAGCTATTATTTGCGGCTTCGCCCGAGGGGAATACCCCGCTTTTGGGCATTTTTGATGCTGATTGCAAAACCTTTTCCCCCGCGCAAGGCAGGTCAGTACCGCATATGGGTTGGAACCGGCTGTCAAAACAGCAAGACCACCCTTTATTGGCTGGGGTTGGCGAGGGGGCGCACGTCTATTTTGTGCATAGCTATTTTGCCCCCATAACAGCGCAGACTATCGCCGCAACAAACTATGGTGATGATTTTACCGCGATTGTTGCCGGAAATAATTTCATGGGCTGTCAGTTTCACCCCGAAAAATCGGGGCTGGTTGGCGCGCAAATTCTACGTAATTTTCTGGAGATGCCATCATGATCATTTATCCGGCGATTGACCTTATTGCTGGTGCCGTTGTGCGGTTGCATAAAGGTGATTTTGACCAGTTGACGACCTATGGCGATGATCCGGTTTCAGTGGCGCAATCCTATGCTGATGCTGGCGCAACATGGCTTCATCTGGTTGATCTTGATGGTGCCAAAAATCCAGATAACCGGCAAATTGATCTGATTGCCAAGATCATCAGCAGCACCGGCCTAAAGGTTCAAACAGGCGGCGGTATTCGCTCATTTGCCGATGTTCAGGCCTTGGTTAATGCTGGCGCAAGCCGGAGTGTCATTGGCAGTCTTGCCGTTCGTGATCCGGAAGCAACCAAAGCAATTTTCAAAGCTTTTGGGCCAGAAAAAATCTGTCTTGCGGCCGATGTGATCTGGCAAAATAACGAGTTTTACATTGCGGTTTCGGGATGGCAGGAAGCAAGCAGCCTGTCACTTTTTGATTTTATCGAAACCTATCAGCAAGATGGGCTTTTGCATGCGCTTTGTACCGATATTGACCGCGACGGCACCTTAACCGGCTGTAACCGTGACCTGTATCAAGAGGTAAAACAAAAATATCCGAAACTGCAATTGCAAGCCTCTGGCGGGGTTAGCATGCTTGCCGATCTTGACGGATTGACCGCCGATGGCGTGATCATTGGCAAGGCATTATATGAAGGGCGTTTTACCGTTGCACAGGCGTTGGAGGCGGTCGCATGCTAACCAAACGGATTATTGCCTGTCTTGATGTCAAAGATGGCCGTGTTGTCAAAGGCGTTCAATTTCGCAATCATGTCGATATGGGCGGCATTCTTGAGCTTAGCCAGCGTTATGCCGATGAAGGCGTTGACGAGCTGGTTTTCTATGACATTACCGCTAGCAGCGATGGCCGTGTTGTTGATAAAAGCTGGGTTAACCAGATTGCACGGCGGATTAATATTCCGTTTTGCGTTGCTGGCGGCATTCGCACCATTGCTGATGCCAAGGCAATTTTGAATGATGGCGCAGATAAGATTTCGGTGAATTCACCCGCTTTGGAGCGGCCTGACTTTATTTCCGAACTTGCTGCGACATTCGGCACCCAATGTGTTGTCGCTGGTATTGATAGTCGTCGCGAAGGTGATAAATTGCATGTTTATCAATATACTGGCGATGAAACTAAAACCATTAAATCAAAGCGCGCTACCGTGTCTTGGGCGCGTGAAGTCACCCGTCTTGGTGCCGGTGAAATCGTGTTGAACTGCATGAATAATGATGGCGTTCGCCAAGGCTATGATATCGACCAACTTGCTGCGGTTCGCGCTGCTGTCACGGTACCTGTCATCGCATCAGGCGGGGCAGGCGATTATGTGCATTTTGCCGATTTGTTTCGGCAAAGTGATATTGATGGTGCCTTGGCAGCATCGGTGTTTCACAGCGGAAAAATTCCAATCCCCAAATTAAAAGCCTATCTGAAATCTGAATCAATCGAAGTGCGAGTATAGCCATGCCAGATATCAATCTTGATGAAATTGACTGGGATAAAGGCGAAGGCTTAGTGCCTGCTATCGTTCAAAACAGTGATAACGGCCAGATACTGATGCTTGCCTATATGGATCATGCGGCCTTGGCACACACAATCAGCAGCAAAAAAGTGACCTTTTTCAGCCGGTCAAAAAACCGGCTTTGGACCAAGGGCGAAACATCAGGCAATTGGCTTGATTACATTAGTGGCGAAATGGATTGCGACGCTGACACGCTTTTAATCCAAGCCCGCCCGCAAGGCCCATCTTGCCATACGGGCAGCGTGACCTGTTTTAATGATCAGACGCCAAGCAATATCGGCTTTCTTGAACAGCTCGGCACGTTGATTGCCAAACGCCACAAAACCATGCCCGAAGGCAGCTATACAACAGGCCTATTTGCCGAAGGCAAGGCACGCATCGCGCAAAAGGTTGGCGAAGAGGGGGTCGAGTTGGCCTTGGCGCGGATGAAGGATGACAGCGCGGAAATGGCGAATGAAGCCGCCGATTTGCTGTTTCACATGATGGTCCTTCTTGAAGATGCCGGACTAAGCTTGGCCGATGCCATCAACGTTCTGCAAGACCGCCATAAATAGCGGCGCATATCGCCATCTGGCATAAACGTAAATGCTTGGCATCCAATTGTTTAGCGCCCAACATTGAGCCCCAAGCTGTTTGGCAGCAAGATATCTTTGAACGATGGTTGCTTTGATGCCACCTACTGGCTGAAATGGAACCAAATACCAATAGCTACCGCAGCGACAAACGCTGTTTTAAAGGGCAATTTAATGCCCTGTTTACGGGAATGCCTGCGTGAAATCGCATTTGTTACCAAAAAATTCATTACATGACCTTTTTTATGAGGGCTCGTGACCGACCTCAATTTCAATAGGTAAAACCTAATCACATTATCGCACAAAGAACTAATATAATCGCCGTATCGGGCGTCGATTTCGTGCTTTTGGGCAAAAGAAACATGTGATTGAAAGACATCGACGCCAAAGGCACGATGCCAATTAGATGTAATGGGAGGAAGTGGCTCCCCGGGACGGATTCGAACCGCCGGCCAAGCGATTAACAGTCGCTTGCTCTACCGCTGAGCTACCGGGGATTAGTGCCTTGCCAAGCGTTATACAGAACAAAAATTGATATGCAAGCCCGTTTTAGAGCAAAATCACTCAATGCCAGCGAAAATGGAAACCCAGCTTGTGAAAACGGCTTTGCCCGGAGCTATTACCGATCAAGAGTGCCAAGGGCCTTGGCAAGCCGCCCAATATCATCGTCGTCAAGCGTTGTTGCGCGAAGCGTTTGAATCTCAGTTAAGGGGCGTGACGCGGCTGATCGCGCATAGGATGGGTCATAATGCGTTTCTAGCAGATTAGAGACAAAACCGTGCCAGTCAGCTGCCTTGATTGCCGATTCCCAATGATCAAAAGTGGCAGCGCTGTATCGCTGGCGAAGCCCTGCCAGCAAAGCAATAAGATGATCAGGCTGTTCAATGATATAACGGTAATCGCGCTGCAAAAAGGCAATACGGGCGTCAATGGGGGCGGTCAGGCGCACGCGGCTTGCTTGTCGCATTGATGCCCACAATGCCGAGGGAACATGGATTTGCCCAATTTTATTGCTTTCAGCCTCGATAAAGACAGGCCGATCGGGGCTAAAATTCTGCAAAGCGGCACATAGGCGCGATTCAAACAAACGCTGGGCGGGTTGCGGTGATCCGGGTTCGCTGCCAAGAAGCGAGCCTCGGTGGTTTGCTAGACCTTCGAGATCAAGCACCTGAAGCCCATTTTCAGCCGCCGCACGCAAAATATGGGTCTTTGCTGTACCAGTTGGCCCGGATAGAACGATCAATCGAAATTTGGCAGGCAGATGATCAAGATCATCAAGAACCGCCTTTCGATAGGATTTATACCCGCCTTCAATCACGGCGCTATGCCAACCGATATCGCTAAATATTTTTGCCATCGCGCCGCTTCGTTGGCCACCACGCCAGCAATAGATCAGCGGCCGCCAATCGCGATCTTTTTTTGCAAGATCAGTTTGAAGATGACCAGCAATATTCTGCGCCACTAACGCCGCACCTGACCGTTTTGCCTCAAATGGATTGATTTGTTTGTAGATTGTGCCAATTTCAGAGCGCTGCGCGTCATTCAAAACGGGCAAATTGATTGCCCCTGGCATATGATCATCCAGAAATTCAGATGGTGAGCGCACATCAATAATACTGTCAAATCCGGTTTTCTTGAGCAAAGCAAAATCAGGCGCAATGCGGGTGATTGGTGCCGTCATTTGCTGCGCCGTTCTCCGGCATCTATTGCCGCGTAAATTGCCATTTTTGGTGAATTTGTGATCATCATGGTGTTTTTACATGCTTCCGGTTAGATGAACACCTGCATTGGTAAAATCAAGCGTGCCGATGATTGCCGCCGACTGCCCATCTTTATGCAGCGTCGTAACAAGCCGGTTCGCGGCATCCCGGGGAAACACGCCAAGCAAGCCGCCACTGGTCTGCGGATCAAACAGCATTTCAACATGCGCATCAAATTGCGTGCCAGAATCACCTCTCAACCCACTTGCATCAATCTGC
>Ga0209534_10003547_pt1 | contig 14805 bp, 10 predicted proteins | sample COG_07_FD_184751 | JGI IMG/M metagenome (GOLD analysis project Ga0209534, IMG submission 184751) | Pelagic Microbial community sample from North Sea - COGITO 998_met_07 (SPAdes) (version 2) | ecosystem: Environmental > Aquatic > Marine > Neritic zone/Coastal water | place: Helgoland, sampling...
CGGACATAAAAATCTAGACATCGCAAAATCTGTAGGTGGTCTATTTATTCTTTGTGTTTGTTGTATTGGTCTTTCTGATAAAGGTGGTCTTACATTTATAGGAGGTGCTATATTTGTAGGTGGTCTTACATTTCCAGCAGTTGTTTGTTCTATTTTTCTCTCTGATAAAACTAATCTTATATTATTTTGACTAGGAATACTAAATCTCGTATTTTCTTTGGGTCTTCTTCTACTTATTCTTTTTTTAGGTATTCTTATTTGCGGAGTTTGACTAACACGTTGATTCATTACAAATGGAGTAGCTATTGGATTTAAATTACTTTGAATTCGAATAGGTAATTCCTCTCTATTTAAATGTTCCGTATCTAAAATTAATGATTCTGGTCCAGGATTTGGTGGTAAATGATTATCGGGAGCAGGTGGAACAGCAGAAACAACTTCTTCCATATTTCTATTAGGACTACTGCCACCTCTTTGTTTTCTAGTTCTTAATTGTATTTTCATATATTATTATATTATATTATTATATTATATTATATTATTTATTTATTTCTTCCATAATATTAATATGTTTAAAAAACAAGATTCTGAAACATTTGTATTAAAATCTTGTGATCCTAAAAAATTTATTTCATACAAATTTAAAAATAGAAAACCACAAGATCCCTTTTATATTGAAGGTTTAGACCTTGGAAATCGTAAAATAAATAAATTTGTTGAATATAATGAATTTGAAAAAAAAATAACTAAAGTTGCGAAAAGACATAACAAAATAGATAAATCTTCTACTTTTGATAAATGTGGTAGTAGAAAAATAATTAATAAAACTAAACTTTCAAAAATAAAAGAAACAAAAGATAAATCATATAAATCTTATTTAGTTCATAACAATTATGAAAGGCCATTTTTAGTTTATATTAAAAATAAAGAAGTATTTATATATAAACGTAATACCGATTTATATTATTTTTTACCAGAATGTGATAGTAGTTTTAGTGTAAATTATAATGAATATGGAAAACATATAAGACATAATAATGGTTATAATAAATTGATTAAAAAATATAAGAATCTAAAAAATATATTTGTAGGAAAAAGTCCAAAAAACGAAATGACAATATCAAGTGGCGGATATGGGAAAAAATGGGACGGTAATACCATATTATTACATATTAAAAATAATGAATATGTTTTTATAGGAACAGTTATATTTAAATTTAAAGCTCTATCTGAAATTATCAAATATGTATCACCTATCGGAAATAATGACGTTCCTTGTCCATATGCCATAGATAAAGAAAATAATACTTATATATTACTTGGCGAATATTTATACATATATAAAAATCTTCCAAAAAGAATAAATCCTTATGATTATTATTATGATATTATTGAAAATGACTTTAAATTTACAGAAATAAAAACAGAATTAATACATAAAACAATATATGAATAAATTACTATAAGTATTATTTTTCAGTTATAATTTTATAAACTTCTTCATATGTTAAGTTTTTTCTATCATTTAACAACTTATAATTTTGATATTTCGTATAATTTTCTTCTCTTTCGAAATCGTTATTTCCACCAGCTCTCCTTAAAAAGAATTTTTTACTATATATACACATTGATATAAATTCCATATTACCCATTCCAATATATCTATAGAAAAAATCAATAAAATGCGGATAAAATTCCCTTAATTTAAATATCTGTTCTATATCCGTAGAATAATAATAATAATTAAAAACTATCTTAGTTTCTAAACTTTGATTTAATAAATATAAATCATATAATCCTTGAGGGATATCATATTATTCCTTTAATTCACTAACTTTTTCTTTAACTTTATTTTGAATAGGTAGTTTATTATCTTTCAAGTCTAACAAATACATATCAGCCATTTTTATATATTTTATTATAAAATTAATTCTTTTAAATTTCTTTTATATAATTAATGACTAAAAGTAAAAATAATTCTATAAGAAAAAGTCCTAGAACTAAAAAGAAATTATGTCTTTCTGGAAATATAGGGAAAATGATTTATAATATTAAACAAAATGGTGTTATGTTAGCTCATAATTATTCTGACCCAAAAACCGGTAAAAAGAAAAACCCGGTTAAAGGATTTCCACCTGCTCCTATAGGATGGTATTTATCTGAAAAATATGACGGATATAGGGCAATTTGGGACGGAAAGAATTTTAGGTCTAGAAGTAATAATATTTTTAAAGTACCCGAATGGTTTGCGAATTGGTTACCGCCTAATATTGCTTTAGATGGAGAATTATTTTTAGGGAGAGAAAATTTCCAAAAGTGTGGGATATTTAGGAAAAAAGTTCCAGTAGATGAAGAATGGAGGGAAGCAAATGTTAAATATCAAATCTTTGACGCACCGGGACACCCTGGATTATTCGAAGAAAGACAAGAATATATTAAACAAATTATATATACACGATGTAAATGTTTTGATACAAATTGTCCTCTCGTTTTAACTAAACAAACTCTTATTAAAAATGAAAAAGAAGTTAAAGAAGCTTTCCAAACCTTAACCAAAAAAGGAGCAGAAGGTATTATGTTAAGGGCACCTAAAAGTCCATATGAAGGAAAACGAACCGCACATTTACTTAAATATAAACAGTTGTTCGATGCCGAATGTATAATTATAGGATACAAAAATGGCTCTGGGAAATATAAAAATATGTTAGGGGCTTTTAAATGTGAATTGGTTTCTAATAAAAAAATTAAATTTGATATTTCAGGAATGAATGACGAAATTAGAAGAAACTATAGAGATACTCACCCTATAGGAACTATGGTAACTTTCACATATATGGGATTAAGTAATTCGGGAGTTCCAAGACACCCACAATATTCACATATTCGAGAAACTTTTTAAAAACTTTTTAGAAAAAAGTTTAGATCAAAAAAAAAACTTTAAACTTTTAGAAAAAAGTTTGACGAAATCGAAGATTTCTAATATAACGAAGTAATCCGATCAAAAAAAACTTTTTAGAAAAAAGTTTAGATCAAAAATCCCAAGAAAAAAAGAAACAAACTTTGACGAAATCAAAGATTTCTAATAGGACGAAAAAAATAAATATATTTAGGATTGAGATTTAACTATCAATAGAAATGTAATAACTGCCAAAATAAAAGTTAGGAAAAATATAATAGAAGTTATTAAAATATATGGATATAATCTCTGAAATGTATAATCTATTAAAGGATTTATTACATTAAGTTTAATAATTTCTAAATTAGGATCTTTTTTTATTTCATTTGTGAATTGTTCCACAATTTCTATAACAAATTTATTAAGTAACATTATTCTTACTTAATAAATTAATTATTAAAATTAAACAAAACTTTAAACTTTTTAGAAAAAAGTTTAGATCAAAAACTCCAAGCAAAAAGAAACAAAAGTTTAGATCAAAAACCCCAAGCAAAAAGAAACAAAAGTTTAGATCAAAAACTCCAAGCAAAAAGAAACAAAAGTTTAGATCAAAAACTCCAAGCAAAAAGAAACAAAAGTTTAGATCAAAAACCCCAAGCAAAAAGAAACAAAAGTTTAGATCAAAAACCCCAAGCAAAAAGAAACAAAAGTTTAGATCAAAAACCCTAAGCAAAAAGAAACAAAAGTTTAGATCAAAAAAACTTATTTGTTTTATTATATATTATTTATCAAATTAAACTTTTAATATTAGATTTATCAAATTAAAGTTTTTTTTTGATCTAAACTTTTTTTTTTAAAAAAAAAAGTTTGTTTGCGTTAGATAAAAATTAAAAAAAAATGAAATATATTTAAAAATGGACATAATAGACTATAGAACCCTAAATCTAAATAGAATTAACTTTTCTGACCCAGTTAAAGTAAAAGGAAATAGTATCTTAACGAAGGCAACATATAATTATAATAACTCCCAAATTCCCATTTATATTCAAACTCCGAAAATGACATCCATTAATGGAATAGTTATGAATGATACTCGTAGTTATATAGAATTAGAAATTAATAAGAATCATATTAATTTTTATGATTTTGTTAATAAACTTGATGAACACAATATACATATAACATATACCAATAGTGAAGAATGGTTCGAACAGAAATTGCCTATGGATGTCATTGACGATTTTTACAATAGTGCCATTAAAATGACTAAAATGAATACTTATCCAACTATTAAGTTTAAAATCCCATTGTATAAGAATAAGAAAGGTTGTGATATTTTTTCAGAAAATGGTATCCCAATTGACCCAAAGAATGTTAAGAAAAATACTGATGTTATTTGTATATTAGAATTAACCGGAATTAAATACTTTAAACACCGATTTGAATGCGAATGGAATGTAGTCCAACTTAAAGCTTTTACCAACGAAAATAATACCAGAGAATGCCTCATTGACGAAACACTTTTAAGTGATAATGAAGAAGAAGAAAATGTATATTCTATAGAAGAAAAGAAGAATAAAGGAAAAACAAATGAAGAGAATGATATATTCTCAGAAACTTCTTTCTCTAATCCAGATGTTGTAGAAGAATCTGTAGAAAATGTTGAAAATGTTGAAAATGTAGAAAATGTTGAAAATGTAGAAAATGTAGAAAATGTAGAAAATGTAGAATCTATAGAAAATAATGAACAATTAGAGAATAAAGAAGAATCTATTAATTTATCAGAAAATGAGAATAATGTTGAATCTGTAGATAATGTAGAAAATGAGAATAATGTTGAATCTGTAGAAAATGTAGAAGTAAATAATAATGTAGAAGTAAATAATAATGTCGAAGAAAATAATAATATAGAAGATACTGAGTTAGAATTAGAAGATTCAGATATAGAATTAGAGGAAACAGAATTAGAAGAATCCGATATGGAATTAGAGGAATCTGATTTGGATGAATCTGATATAGAATTAGAGGAATTAAAAGATTTAGATTGTTTGGAGGAAGTCGAATTAAATGACACAAATGAACCACAAAATATGGAAGAATTAATGGAAGAAATTAATTTACTTAAGAAAAAAGCATTAGAAAAGGACGAAGAGGTAATGAGTTTAAAGAATAAATATAAGAATTTATATCAAGAATTAAACTTGTAAAAATATATAATTAATCAACAATTATTTTTCTATAAAAATTTTATTTATAATATTATATATAATGGTTGATAAAATTGATAAAACAACTTTAAAAATTTTATTATTTATAGTATTTTTAGTAATTTTATATTTAATAGTAAATAGAAAGAAACAAATAAAAGAAGGGTTTCAAGTAGACGTTAATACATTGACTGAAGACGAATATATACTACATATATTTAAAACCCAATTTTTTCCGTATGCTTCCAACCCATGGGAGGATGGACCATTATTACCTATAAACGGAGTTAGATTTCAAGAAAAGACTAAAGGATCTAATGGTTTAAACTGTTCTGGTAAAATAAAAGTGACAGGTATAACTAACGCCAAAAATAATCTTTATAATTCACTAAAAACAAAAATAGATAAAATTAACAGTTCTGAAGAAGGCAAAATGAGTGAGAGAATAGAACAAGTTATAAAAGGTGATGTTTATGATATAGGTTCAACAGGTGGTGGAGATATAATCTCTCAAACCTTGGAAGAGCCATATTCAGATTACAAATACGCATCGAGAAAAACAAGTTACAGATGTGAAGCAGCAACAAAAATTTATAGTATTAATTATAATGGTCAAACACATAACTCTTACGCCACTTTAATTGCAGCAATAAAAAATGAGCACACGACAAAAATAAAACCAGGGCAAAAAACACAATCAGAAGATGACCTAAAATTATTAACTACTGCAAAAAAAAAAGAAGTAATCAAGTCATATTTAAACATTTTAGAAAGTAATAATATTACACTTACACAAAAAGATGAAAATATAATAATTGATCCAGGAGTTACAGGTGCGGAAGCTTTACAACAAAAATTATATACAGCTATGAAAGACTATACTGGTTCTGAACAACCTATAATAGATGCTGTTACTGTATTGCTCAACAGGAAAAAAGCTATCGATATAGGAATCGATATAGGAAAACAATATTTAAACATATTTGAAAAAATAATAGAAGAAAATGATTTTGGTGAAGAAGACAAAAAATATTTTGATCAAATAAAAGATGGACTAAAGAATGCATATTACAAAATTCCTGAATCAGGAGACATATATCCTAATTGTAAAGCCAATAACATGGTTTCATTAGATAAAGAAGAATGTTCAAATTTTAGGAGTAAATATGTTTCCGAAAATACTAACAAAACAGATACAAAATACGGATCTTTGGGGTCATACTCAGCTCTCTCCGAAGCGAATGAATATATGAGACAGGATAATACTACAAGGTGGTTGCCTAACGGTTGTAGTTATAGAAATCACGAGACGGATTTTGGAATACATTATAGCAATAAAGAACACTTAACAAATGAAGTTTTACCACAATTTAATTTAATTTGTAAAGATTATAATATTGATAATTTAACATTCTTATCAACACAAATAACGAATAATAATAATTTACGGGATTTTTTGAGTTCTATTTTGACACTTCTAGATACTAGAAAACCTTTAACTGTTGATAAAATAAATATTGAAATAACCAAATTACAAGGCTATGTTGATACACATATAGATAATGAAAAAAAAAAACTTACTAGTATAGAAAGAATAACATTAGAAAATAGTTTTAATTTAATTTAATTTCTTTATTATTTTATTCATTATTTTTTACCAAAATATTTTTGTTTTATTATATTATAAATGAAAAATATTAAAAATATAAAATATATAATTTTAGTAGTATTAGTGTTAGTATTAATATATATATTACTGAAATATAAAGAAAAATTTATAACACTAGCTGATTTCAATTCAAAACATGCTGAATTTAAAGAACATAACATTAAGTGTCAAGAGTTAATAACATTATTAGATGAAATAACTGACAATATTGAAGCTAATAATATACCTGAACTTATTAACCATTTAATTGATAATGGGGGCACATTAGGTGCAACTATCTCTGACAATATAAATACAGTATATACAAGTAAAAAACCTGAATTTAGTGATAGTGATTTCGCAGATATATTCAAAGCTGACGATTTTACCTCTAAAAATAAAGTATTACAAGATTCATTAACAAGTTTAGACAAACAAATAGAAATAATAAAAAAACAACTAGAAGGTCCCGGCCCTATAGAATCTATAGCAGTAACAGGAGACAGTCCTATCGGTTATGAAAAAAGTAATACTTTTAATGTAACTTCCAAAACTGGAGATGGAGCTAAAATAACTTTAACGCAAGTTGATAATAAGTGGGTTGCTGCGGTTTGGGCAGAAGGGTCTAAATATATTATGGGTGAAAAATTAACTCTACTCGAAACATCTGTTGGACAAGAAGGCCAATCTTCTTATGAAGATAATAGCGGTTTAACTTTTACTGTTAACACTTTAACAAATTTAGAGTTAAACACTATTGATATTACAAATTATAAATATGCGATAGATAGTTTTAAATCAGCATTAGACATTTTTAAAGATACGGAATTAAATATTGATAAATTAGTTGGAGACGAAAAAGCAGATACAGCAGCAACCGCAGGTCATATAACAGTAGACTTAACAACCAACTATAAAGTAGACCCTTTTTCAAAAAATTTAAATAAAATAGACCGACATTTATTATGGTCTAATTACACTATAGAACACGATTTAGAAGTACCTAATGCGACAGGTGAAGACCAATATGATATGGCATATGATAATATAAGCGAGAAAGGAGAAGTAAAATATTTGAAAGCAGAAAGGTCAGAAACGGAAGAGGTACTTACTGCTACATTTTTACAGAATGGTAATACATATCTACCCAATACTTTGGCTAATAATTCAATAATACTAATAGGGAGTATTGTTTTGACATTTACTGGTACTGACGAACCAGTAAAAAAAGAACCACAAACACCACTTAAAATAGATACTATTGATCAGTCAAATGTTAAAAATGTGAATTACGAGATTAAAGATATTAAAGATGATCTTACTAGGAAAATAATTATATTTAAAAAAAATAAATATATAAATATAAAAGACAAAGGGTTTACGAATGCAAATTTAAATAATTTTGACATTGAATTTAATTTTTCAGGTTTATATACTACTAATATAACTGCCGCCCATATGAACTATATTCTTATTAATCCCGAAACTGGTATTAAACCAAGTGAAATAATATATGATTTAATAAACGCAAATTACAATATTCTTAATTACAAAACCCGAATTTTAGTAAATTATTTAAAATGTCGAAACTCCGACACGTGGAACAAAAACACACAAGTATGTGATTTAATGGATGATGGTTTTATACCGTCCGATTTAGATTCGAGATTATATGGAGCATTAAAGGCGCCATTCGTTCCTTTAAAAGGTGGAAAAGACACGACTATGAAAGATTCGATGGATAAATATCAAAATATTATAAAAGCAATTATGGAACAACTTAAAACAGCAAACGCGGGAGATGGGAAAACTTTAACTCCGGCAGATGCTGTCGTAATTTACGAATTATTAGATGGTGATAAGTCTGATAAAGCATATACGGTTAACGATATTAAAGAAGCATTAGGATTAAACGAAAATAATAATTAAATGTATATGAAATAATGTATATGAAATAAATGTATATGAAATAAATGTATATGAAATAAATGTATATGAAATAAATGTATATGAAATAAATGTATATGAAATAATGTATATGAAATAAATGTATATGAAATAAATGTATATGAAATAATTAAATATAAATATAAATGAAATAATTAAAATAAAATATTTATTTTCAATTTCCAATAGAAATTAATTAAATTAATTAATAATTAATTTAATTTTTTTTTAAAAAATATTATATTTTCATTAATATATAGAATGAAAAACAACGAACTTGCGAGATTGGCATTAATTGTAATTGCTGCCGTTGTATTTATATTATTAATAAACTCATATAATACTGATAATGGAAGTAATGTGGTAAATAATATGGGTAATAATATGGGTAATAATATGGTTAATAATAGGGTTAATAATGTTGAAACTTTCTACGCCGATGGCGAAGATGTTGAAGACGCCCCAACTCAAAATGTTGTAGGAGCTAACGAAGTTGATAGCGAAGACGAGGAAGAAGAAGTTAATGCTTCTGAAGGAGAAGGTGACGAAAATGTAACCTTTAGAAATGTACCAGAGAATCAACCAGAACCACAACAAAATAATGCTGATAATGGAAGACTCCCAACTGAATGCTATCCAAAAGATACCCTCACACCACAAGATTTACTCCCACAAGACTCTAATAGTACTTGGGCACAAACTGTCCCTGCTGGTCAAGGTTCATTAGGTGACCAAAATTTCTTAAATGCCGGATTCCACGTCGGTATTAATACTGTAGGACAAAGTTTAAGAAACGCCAATTTACAATTAAGATCCGAACCTGCTAACCCACAAATGAAAGTTAGTCCATGGTTACAATCCACTATTGACCCAGATGTTAATAGAAAGGCTTTAGAAATTGGTGCTTAAATACTAAATGCTTTAATTAAATAACTTTTTACTTTTTTAACTAATAAATTTTATTATATTATTTATGTAATATTATAATATGAATTATATACTTTCTTTAAAAATCATAGCAGTTGCCATTGCTTTATATTTACTTTATTATTTTATTTACAAATTTGATATAGATATTTTTATGAGAGATATTTTGAAAAACTATAAAGTTAAGGAACATTTCTCTTTAGTATTCAAACCTAACAAATTATATAGAATGAATGATAAAATTTTTCTATTAGATACTAACAATATTAAGGTAAAAGGTAAAAATCCATTAATATTCAATTCATTTAACGAATATAAGGATTATATAATTTCTTTAGAAGGAGATATACATTTAAATAATATAGGAAATATCAAAGATATTAAAAATAAAGAAGAAATTAAAGAATATCATTACACTAATGAAGCAAAAAATAAATATAATTCCCCAGACTTTAGGAATTTTGATTATGCAAATAAATGTAAAGAAAAAGTTGCCTTTTGTAATAGCGAAGATATACCCTTTCAAGAAGATATATTAGATAAAGATAAAAGTGAAACATGTAAAGAAGAAATATGTAATATAAATCTTTTAAGTGATAAACAATGTGATAAAATAAAAAAATATAACGATAAAGAATTATTTATTAAGGCAATGTGTGAAGAAAATACACCTAAACCAACAGAAATAGAAAAAGAATGTAAGTCTTTTAAAAAATATACCAGATTAGGTAATAGGAAATTATATGATGAATTTTGTATTAAAGATAAAAATTTATCAATGGATAAGTGTTTATTAGGAGAATATTTTAAAGATAATCTATTGGAATTTGAATTATAAAATGTAAAAAGTAAAAAAATATAAAAATCTGAAATATAAAAAAATTATAATTTCTAAACCTATTATAATAGGATTAATGAATAATTTAGTTAAAAATGAAATGAAGCATAAAAATGAAATTAAGCATAAAAATGAAATGAAGCGTAAAAATGAAATGAAGCATAAAAATGAAATGAAGCATAAAAATGAAATAAATTATTTAGTAATTATTCTATGTGTTGTAATATTAATAATAACATTTTTATTTAAGAAAAATTTAGAGAGATTACAAGTTTATGGTATAGTAATAGTTTTATTTATTATTGTAATATCTACTGTATATACCTTATTTAATAATAAACCAGAAACTTTTATAAATCCAGATAGGACGAGACAATGTCATAATAGAAACAAAGAACACTTAGATTATAAAGATAAAATATATAATAGAGTCGAAGATTTAAAAGATATAGAGGAAAACGATAGACAAGAAATGGAATATGAAGAAGAAATAAATAAAGTAATAGAGATGGGACACCATAATTTAGATTATTTAGCGAATGGTGAAACTTTTTAAATTTTTTTAATTTAATATTTAATATGATTTTTACTAATAAAAATTATATTACTAATATATAATATTATAAATGAAAATTAATAGAAATAAAATAATTATAATAGTCTGTATATTATTAGTAGTTTTATTAATATATCTGAATAGGAAAAACTTAAAGGAATTATTTAATAACAATTTTTCAGAATATCATAATAAACATATGTACGAAAAAACACCTTTACATAAAAATAAATATAGATATGAACTCCCAGGAGCTGGTAAGGAAATAAAACCGTTTGATGACAATTTAGTTGTGTTTGCTAGACAAAAAGGATATGGTAAAACCTATCAAGCTTTTGAAAGTCCTGCGACTAAGAGAGGTGTAGATTATTTTGAAGAACTAGTATTTATTCATAATTCAGATGTAGGGTATATTGATTGTATATATAATGATAAACCTGTTGAACCTGATGAACCTTTAACTAATACTGAGAAAGCATTCTTATCAAATAAAGTTGACGAAATTCCAAATAATCAAATCTTTACAAGATTTTCTCTTTTTTATGATCAAAATGAAGAAGATAATAGTAATAATTCATTTCAAAATTTAATAGCAGAGGGACCTAATACTTATGATGAAGATGACACCGAATTAAAATATTTCCCAGACGAAGAAAAATTTGATTTTATTAAATGTAATATATCAACCAATAATCAGGAATACGGTTTTTTTGAAACTACCGATATTCCTTATAAATATGAGGTTGATAATATTACAAAAAAAGCATATATTGTAATAAAACAAAGTGATATTACGGAAGCAGGTACAACTATAGATTCAATAGCACCACCGAAAAATTTTAATATATTAAAAAAAACTACTACACGCTATACAGATATGACACCTGAAGAAAAAGAAAAACACGATAACATTTATTATTTAGAAAGAAAGAAACCTATAACATATGACGCTGACGCTTCTTTTTTTATTAAAGTGAATAAAAATAAAGGTATGAAACTAGATAAAACTACAGACCCTACAGTTCCAATTCTTGATATTAATATTCTTACCGATGAATTTGAAATACAAATTAATAAAAAACTTAAAGAATTAAGTGAGAGTGAGAGTGAGAGTGATTTTAATTATTTATTAAATTTAGAATTTTATGTCAAATTTACATCTGGAGAAATTAAAGAATTTATTCAATATGAAGCAGCAATGTATACCAATGGAACAAGTTCATATTTACAAATTAATGATAATATAAACTCCGAAGGAGGGAGAAGAATATTTTACGATTTTGAAAAATCCGCAAAAACCATAGGTGCTGATAAAAAGAATAAAATGAATAAAATAAATATTTATAGTATACATACATATAACGCAGAAACACCTACACCTACCGAAAATACACTTCCACTTGTTTCATTCCAAATTAATATAAATCAAGACACGAGTGTAATTGAAGAAGAAATGAAAGAAATAATAACAGATATACAAGATATAAATGAAAAATTAAAAAATATTGAGAATGAAATAGATAATAGAAAAATATATTTGAATACTGCTTCAACTACTTATTTGGACCAACATTTATTAGATACACCTTATACTAAAGATAAATATACAAATTTAAATGATTTAAAAAATAACGATAATATAACAAAATTATTTGGACCAAAACCTATAGTTTTAGATTCTAGTACTAATGCTCCTAGTTATGCGACTAATTTATTTGAAGAGTTAAAAACACGAGATCCAACAGAAAAAGAAAGAGAAATATTATCAAAATTAAGTTTATCAAATATTAGATTGGATGTATTAACAAACTATTTAGATTATAATAATGACGGACAACAAGGTGACATATTTTTAAATGCGATACGAAGTTATTTAAATTGGGAAACACAAAATAATATTGTTGGAAATTTACAGTTTAATATGAAATATATACATGAACAAGTTGATTCTTTAAAAAATGATAATACTAAAAAAATAAAAATGCCGAATACAGATTTCCCATATTTATTAAATAATGTAGGTGTTTTAAATTCTAATCCAAATAATCCACAACAACCTAATTTTTCAAGGGACGATTTTAAGGTAAATATAGAATTTCCTCCTTTTGAAAATTGGAAAGATATCTTTAAACATAACCAAATTGACGGAATACCTTATATTCTTTTCCCTCAAAAAAATGAATTAAATGACGAATTTATCAAAAAATGGGATTTAAATGATAAAAAAAATTATATTCAAAATTTGTATAATTTTACAGAATTAAATAATGATATTAATACATATTTTGTTGATAATTTATTTCTTTCAAAAGATAAATTAAAAGGTACTAAAAATGAAGATTATAAAGATTATAAAAGTATTTTAAATGGTGAATCTGGTGAAGATAGTGGAATCGGTTCTGTATTTAGTAGATTATTTAACTCATTAGGAAAAGAAGAAAAAAACAGAAACACAGCATATGGAGAAATGATACAAAAGGCTTTACGAGATTGTTTTCAGTTAATGAGAATTAATATCGAAAGATTATATTTATTATGTACTGATAATAGTAATTTATATATAGCAAGATATTTGAATAATAACGGTAATATGACTGCTGAAAATATGACTAACAAAATATTAAATAAATTTACAAAAAATCAATTAGATATTTTTAAAGAAATACAAAAAGTTATGTTAACTGCTTATAATCATCTTAAAATAGAAGAACCTAAATTTAAACAACTCAATGCGATTTTAAGTAAAAGTAGTATTATTATAGGTGATACAAATATTTATAAAGAAATGGTTACAGAGAGTATAACTTTTTATAAAAATATTGGGCCAATTCTTATATATAAAAAGGAATTAAGTAATGTTATTATTAATACTATTTATAATGCCACGCCGGAATTCTTAGAATATTATATGATTAAAGACGAAATGCTTTCACATATTAAAAGTAAATATGATGATTATGAAACTTTGAAAAATAATCTTGAAGAATTAAATAAAAGTAAAAAAGAATTAAATACGTCCTATCCAAATCTTAAATATTTACATTATCAACCTAGACTACCCGATGAATTAAAAATACCTAATCAAGGTATAGATTCTACTTTATTTATGGGTAAAATTAAATATACTTTTTCTGATAATTTTGGAGAGAAAGAATATCTATATCAATTATATAAATTTGATAATACTGATGTACCTATTTTATCTTCTAAAGAAGGTAATAATTTAATAGATATTGAATTTAGTTTAGTAAAAAAAATAAAAAATAAAAAATCAAAAAAGAAAAATCAAAAAGAAGAATTATTAAATGTTAAATTTATAAATGAAGCAGGCGTAATAATAAATACTGATGAAATAACTTTACCCTTTGATGATACTGTATTTATTGATTTTTCTTTTTATCCAACTACAAATAAAAAATTATGTCTAATAAAGAGAATTTTTAAAGAAAAAGAACAAATAATTAAAAAAAATAATATAGATGAACAAAAAGAATGTGCGAAAAATTTAAGGCAATGTACAATAAATATAAAAAATAATGTTTTAGAAACACATAAACATTTAGCACCAGGTGAGAGTGGGAGTTGCTATGAAGAAAAATGTATTATTGAAGGCTTTAGCGGCTATGACTATTCATTTACAGGCGGACCTTCTCCAGGAGAAGGAGAAACTGATGGGGGAGGTGGAGAAGGAGGTGGGAAAGGAGAAGGAGGTGGAGGTGGAGAAGGAGGTGGAGGTGGAGAAGGAGGTGGGAAAGGAGAAGGAGGTGGAGGTGGAGAAGGAGGTGG
>Ga0209534_10003562_pt1 | contig 14770 bp, 14 predicted proteins | sample COG_07_FD_184751 | JGI IMG/M metagenome (GOLD analysis project Ga0209534, IMG submission 184751) | Pelagic Microbial community sample from North Sea - COGITO 998_met_07 (SPAdes) (version 2) | ecosystem: Environmental > Aquatic > Marine > Neritic zone/Coastal water | place: Helgoland, sampling...
CATAGTTGGTGTGCCATTTTTTTCTTTTTGACCTATCAAACCTAAGTCTCTAATTGACTCACCAATTTGTTTTTTATTTAAAAAATTAATTATTTTTTTACCAAAAATAATTGAGAAAAATAATGAAAAAATAAATGCTAAAGATGATCTAAAAGAAATGTACTGAAATAAACTAGCTCCTGTTAATTGGAATTGATTTTCTAAATATTCAAATAAAAAATAAAACATTTTAATTAGTAGTTTTTAGTGATTCTATTAAAAATTTTTTGTCGTTAAATTCAATTTTTTTGTTTCCTGAAATTTGATATTTCTCGTGTCCCTTACCAGCTATCAAAATAATATCATTTTTTCTTGCTATTTCGCATGCTTCTTGAATGGCTTTCCTCCTATTTATTTCTAAAATAAATTTATGTTTGTCTTTCTTTTCTACTCCATTTTTCATTTGATCTATGATCAAAATAGGGTCCTCAGATCTTGGATTATCAGATGTAAAAATTACTTTATCACTTAGAGAGCATGCTATTTTTCCCATTAAAGGTCTTTTTTCTTTATCTCTATCACCACCACAACCCACAACAGTTATTAATGATTCACTTAAATTTTTTATATCATTAATAGTGTTCAATACATTTTTTAATGAATCTGGACTGTGAGCATAATCGATTATTCCAATTTTATCACTATTCAAATTCACTAACTCAAATCTTCCCTCAGGTGAATTTAATGAGCTAATTTTTTGTAAGATTAATTCATCTGAAATATTAAAAACTTTAGCAATACAAAAAAGTGTTAGTATATTGTACGCATTAAAAGTTCCAGTTAGCTTAGTCCATAATTCAGTGTCATTTATTAACAATTTCATTCCATTAAAATCTTTTTCTAAAATTTTTACAGAAAAATCTGAATTAGATTTTAAAGAATATGAAAAGATTTTACAAACTGCATTTTGAACCATATAATTACCATTCTTATCATCAACATTGGTTATTGCAAAACTTGATTTAGGTAAAGAATCAAAAAATATTTTTTTAACATCGCGATAATCTTTAAAAGACTTATGATAATCTAAATGGTCGTGAGTTAAATTTGTAAAAACACCCACATTAAAATTCAAATTATAAGTTCTCATTTGTGATATTGCATGAGATGAAACTTCCATAAAACAATATTCGACTTTTGAATTAACCATTTCATTTAAAATATAGTTAAGAAATAGTGAGTCAGGAGTAGTTTGGCTAGTATTAAATTCAATATCATTAACCATTATTATATTAGTTGATATTAATCCTACTTTTTTATCAAGACTTTTAAAAAGCTGATACATTAATGTAGTACAAGATGTTTTGCCATTCGTTCCAGTAACTCCAATAAGCTTTATTTTTTGTGAGGGATTATCATAATAATTTGAAGATATTAAGGATAAAGTTTTTCTTGAATCAAAAACAATTATATAGGTTACATTTTTTGTGATTTGACTAGGAACTGAATTACATATAATAGCATTTGCTCCGTTAGAAATAGCATTACTAATAAAACTGTTTCCATCTGATTTATAACCTTTAATAGCTATGAATAAATCATTTTGTATAATTTTTTTTGAGTTAAATTCTATTTTATTAATTTCAATATCCGTATTTCCGATAACAGATTGTATTTCTACTTTATATAATATGTCTTTTAGCAACTTCATGTAAGACTTATAACTATTTGTTTTTTCGATTTATTAATTAATTTGAAATTTTTAATGATCAAACCACTTCCTTTAAAAGAAACTTTAAAACCCTTATTCTCCAAAGCAGGTAAAATATTTTTGAAGTTTTTTCCTTTTATAATTGATAAATTATTGATATTAATTAAAGGGTAATCTTCCTTGTTATAAATTTTAGAAAGATTAAATTTTTCTGTTTTATTAAAATCAACAGATTCAGGGGTTAATGAATATATTTTATCAGCAATTTTCTTAAAAACCGGAGCAGCAACTGTAGCTCCATAATATCCTTTTTTCTTATTTGGCTTATGGATTACTACAATACATGAATATTTAGGTTTATCAGCTGGAAAATATCCAACAAAACTTGAAATATATTGCATATCATCAGTATTATAATCAACTTGACCAGTTCCAGTTTTTCCTGCAATTTTATAAATATTTGATTTTATATTGTTTCCTGTTCCACCTTTTTCATTAACAACATTTTCGAGCATAAGTTTAACCTTGTTCAGCGTATCATCTGAACAAATTGATGGATTTAAAATTGTTTTATTGTTAACCATACTACTTTGTCTTGTAAAAACTGGCTTAACCATTTCTCCGTTATTAGCAACTGAATTGTAAAATGTTAAAATTTGTAGTGGCGATAATAATACGCCATATCCGTAAGCCATCCATGGTAGAGATAAACCATTCCAATTTTTATCATTTGGGTGAGGAATTCTTGGATTTGACTCCCCTAGAATCGAAACTCCTAACTTATTATTTAAACCCATATTATAAAGTCTATCTGAAAATTTTCGAGGTTCATCACCATAAGATTCACTAATAAGTTTTACAATTCCCGTATTTGAAGAAAATTTAAAAGCATCATTAAGAGAGATTTTTCCATATCCACCCGGTTTTGAGTCTCTTACTTTATTTCCATAAAAAGAAAGTATACCATTTTCTGTATCTATAATTGTACTTGGTTCAACTTTACCATCTTCAAGTGCAGCGATTATTGACATCAATTTAAAAGTAGAACCCGGTTCAAAATATTCTCCAACAGCATAGTTTAACTTTTCATAGTACTTTCCCTTGGATGTTCTTCCTAAATTTGAAATTGCTTTAATTTCACCTGTTTTAGTTTCCATTACTACAGCAGTCCCGTGGTCAGCTTCAAAATCTTCTAATTGTTTCAACAAAGAATGATGTGTTATATCTTGAAAACCAACATTTATTGTTGAAATAATATCATTTCCTGGAATAGGTTCAATTTTACTATTTGAAGAGATTGGTTTCCATTTTCCATTTGAAATCTTTTGCATTAATTGTAAACCGTTTTTACCCCTTAATTTTGAGCCAAAAGCGTGCTCAAGTCCTACTCCACTAAAATTGTCATCTTTTGTCATTCTCTCATACCCAATGGTTCTTTCTGCTATCTTATTTAATGGATAATCTCTTGAATTCTTTTTTTCAATAATTAAACCTCCTCTAACTCCACCCATTTTAAAAAGTGGCATTTGTTTTATTTTATTTAGATTTTCTATTGAAACTCCTCTTCTAATAAGATGATATCTCTTGTTATTATTTTTAGCAAAAATTAGTCTATCTAGAAATATTTCTTCAGATTTATAAAAAGTTTTCGAAAGTTCTTCTGAGAGTTTTTTTGAATATTTTGAAAAATTAGCATCAGAAACAGTTACAGCATCAAAATATATATCAAAACTTGTAGTTGAAGCTGCTAACAAACTACCATCATCAGAAAATATGTTACCCCTTTCTGGTGATATCGTAAAGTTTTGTAAAGTATTATTTTTAGCCAGTTTTCTATAATCATTACCATCAACATACTGAATATGGAAAATTTTATAACCTATTCCAAAACCCAAAAACACCAATACACCAGCTACTAAATAAAGCCTATATAAAAATTGTTTTTGATTTGTTTCCATTAGTCAATAATTATTTTTTTTGGTGGAGTACTAGAACTTGTAATGCTTCTGTCAATCATTACAAGTGAAACATTGGATTCCATTTTTAATTTCATAACCTCTTTTCTTTTATTTATGAACCTGCTTTGAAGTACTGAAATTTCATTTTTCAAATCTCCTATTTTTATGATCTTACTATCGACTGAATGAGAAGAGTAAATCATAATTAAACAAATAGTAAACAAAAAAAAGATATAGCTCCAGTTTTTAATTGACCCTTCATTAATCAAAAACTTACCTAGCAATATTTTTTTTAGACTCTCTTTCATGTTTTTACTGCAGATCTTAATTTTGCACTTCTAGCTCGACTATTTAACTTGATTTCTTTTTTAGTTGGAACCAAGAATTTAAATGTTCTTTTAAAGGGAATGTCAGCTACACCAAATTCATTTTTTAATGGTTCAGATTCAAAACAACCATTTTGAATAAATCTTTTAACGATTCTATCTTCAATAGAGTGATATGTAATAAATGAAATAATTCCTCCCTTATTGACCAAACTTGGAAGTTGCAACAAAACTTCTTTTAATGCATGCATTTCTTGATTAACCTCAATTCTTAAAGCTTGGTATATTTTAGCTAGGATTTTATTTTCAAATCCTTTTGGGAGAAAAGAACTAAGTATTTCATTTAACTGGCTAGTTCTTGTTATTTTTTTAAAGGTCCTTGCCTCAACAATAGTTTTTGCAATATCTTTTGAATTTCTTAAATCAGCATATTCAAATAAAATATTTGAAAGCTGACTTTCTGAATATTCATTTAATATTTCCTGAGCATCAAGTGAGGAGTTAGTATTCATTCTCATATCTATTTCAGAATCATATCGAATAGAAAATCCTCTTACAGCACTGTCAAATTGATGAGATGAAACTCCTAAATCAGCAAATACCCCATCGACATTTAAAATATTATTGTATTTCAAATTTTGTTGTAAAAATTTAAAATTTTGATTGATCAAAATAAATCTTGAATCATCAATTTTATTTTTAATTGCATCTATATCTTGATCAAATGCTATCAATTTTCCATTATTACTTAAATTATTTAATATTAATTTTGAATGACCTCCTCCACCAAAAGTTAAATCAACATAAACGCCATCGCTCGAAATTTTTAAACTATCAATTGATTCTTGCGGCATAACTGGACTATGATACATCACTCGACTGATTACCCATTACACTTTCAGATAAATCTGCAAAATTTAAATTTGGATCGTTAATAAATTCCTCATAAGAAATTTTATCCCAAACTTCAATTATGTTTATAGCAGAAGTAAGTACAATCTCATTATTTGAGAAATATAATTTTGATAAATCTTTTGGAATTAACAACCTTCCACTATTATCCAGTTCAATAATTCTAACTCCTGAATTATATCTTCTAATGAAATCATTATTCTTTTTGACAAACCTGTTGAGTTTATTAAGCTTCTGCATAGTATATTTCCATTCCGAAAAGGGATGAATTTCTAAACATTTTTGAAACACTGATCTTTTAACAATAAAGCTATCGTTCAAGTGTTCACCTAACTGCTTTTTTAAATTGACTGGAAGCATCAATCGTCCCTTGACATCAATTTTGCACTCATATGTTCCTATCAGATTAATCACTATAATTTTGGTTTAACTCAAATATATCGAAATTTTACCACATTTTACCACATTTTACCACATTGTTAATAATTTTAAGCCAAACAATAAAACATAGTATTAATTAATTCATTTACAGTATTTTATGTTTGTTAAAAAGTGGGTTAATAAAAAAATAAAGATGAATTTATTATAATCGTAAATAACTATATTTGCGTGAACAAGTCTTAAATAATCATAAATAAAAGTGAGCACTCTAAAACATATTGAAAAAAACGGATTTAAATATACAGTCGGAGGCAAAGGAAATCCTATAATTGTATTACATGGACTTATGGGAGGTTTAGGAAACTTTAAGAATTTTCTAGAAAAATTCCAAAATTTAGGTTATCAAGTATTTATGCCTGAGTTACCTATTTACTCTGCTTCACTTCTAAATACGAATGTTAAATATTTCGCAAAGTATATTAATAATTTTGTTCAAGAATTAAAGTTAAATAAAGTAATTCTAGTTGGTAATTCTTTAGGTGGACACGTTGCTTTAGTACATGCAAAATTATTTCCCTCAGACACAAAAGCTTTAGTCTTGACGGGTAGCTCTGGATTATATGAGAATGCAATGGGAGACACTTATCCAAGAAGAGGTGATTATGAATTTATAAAAAATAAAACTCAAAATGTTTTTTATTCACCTGAAATAGCAACCAAAGAAGTAGTTGACGAAATATTTGAAGCGGTTAATGACAGAAGAAAAGTTTTAAAAATTTTAGCAGTTGCAAAAAGTGCAATAAGACACAATATGGCTAAAGACCTTCCTAACATTAGTATCCCAACGGCACTTATTTGGGGTAAAAATGACGAAGTTACCCCTCCAGATGTAGCAAATGAATTTTACAACTTACTGCCAAATTCTAAACTTTTTTGGTTTGAAAAATGTGGTCATGCCCCAATGATGGAACATCCAGAAAAATTTAATTCGACTGTCCATAATTGGCTCATAGATAAAAAACTATGATAAATGAAAATAACGTCATCTAGCTTTGTTAAAAGTAGTTCAAAATCAGAAAATTGTCCTGATCAGAAATTTAAAGAATATGCATTTATTGGAAGATCTAACGTTGGAAAGTCTTCACTAATAAACTCACTAACAAATAGTAAAAAATTAGCTAAAATTTCTGGTACGCCAGGAAAAACACTTCTTATTAATCATTTCTTAATTAACAGAAAGTGGTTTTTAGTTGATTTACCAGGTTATGGTTTTGCCAGAAAATCAAAAAAAGAAAAAAGAGTAATTGAAGAGATAATAACAGACTATTTCTTGAACAGAAACAATCTCAGTTTAACATTTATTCTTGTAGACATTAGACTAAAGCCACAAAAAATTGATCTAGAATTTATGCTATGGCTAAACCAGAATAATATTCAGTTTAAGATAATATTTACAAAAGCTGATAAACTAAACAAAAAAGAATTCATTGAAAATCCGGATAAATATCTAAAAATTTTATTTGATGAAATTGGTATTCATCCTGAGCACTTTATAAGCTCTTCAAAATCAAAATTAGGTCGTGAAGAAATTCTTAATAGTATTTCCTTGCTAATAGACTCTAAGAAAGTTTAATATTCAAATTTTCAGCAAAATAATCACAAAATTGCTTAAAAGAATCTGTCATTTTTTCGTTGTTTGTAGATCTAAAATATGTATCACTCATACTAACTAATGTCTGATGAAAAAATACATTCATTTGATCTATTGGCATATCTTTTGTCCATAAATCAATTTTTAAAGTTTCTTGAGGCTTATGGTCCCAGACTGACAAAAACACAGCTTTAGATTCTTTATTAGTAACCCCCCCATCAGTGGCTGACCAATTAATTTTTTCAGGGATTTGATTTTCATCCAATTCCACATTGAAAGTGATTTGAGTTTTTTTCATTATTTAAATGGTTTATATTTTGAATTTTTAAAGATAGTATAATGATCTAAATCTATTAACTCATTAATAGTAGTCTTATTGTTATTCATATAAGAATCTACAATTTTATAGCCTAACCAACGTCCTACAGCACCAGGAGATTCTTTATCAATATCAAGATTGAACTTTGAATAGGGAGATAATGAAATAAATCTAGATCTTAAATCAATATTAGTATTAAAAAAATATTCATTTTCTACAAAATAAGACCAAATTTCAAATTCATTGTCATTAGTCCATTTCATTTTTTTTGGATTAGTATTAAAAATGACCCAATCTTCTTCTTCATTATTTAATAATTTATTCAAATACAGAATTTTACCATATTGAATCATTTTAGAAAGTAAAGTTCTATCATCTTTACTCTGAACATATTTTTCAGAAATCTTAAATGCAATATCATTAGGAATGAATAATTTATTCATTTTAAGCGAAAGATAATTAGGTGTATTCAAATAATAATTTGATCCGAAATACAAATTCAATGAAATAAACAAATAAGGTCCACTATAAATTATTCGTTCGTTAAAATCACTTTTAGAAATAAGTGTAATTAACTTTGGAGGTTTAAAGTTTTCTAAAATATTCTTAGCGTTATTAAAAATTGATTTTACTTCACTAGAATTAAAATTATAATCTTTAAATTCAATTAAGGAATAATTGTAAAGATCATTTTCAATTGAATCATTAATTTTATTAATCCATATTGATTTAGGGAATTGATTAGGAAAAAGAAAAGGATATTTAACTATTAAATTATCTAATTCTTTTTCGTTTGAATTATAAAACTCCTTTTCAAATCTTATTATTTCAATTTCATGGTAATTAACATTATCACACCCTATTGTAAAAAAAACTATAAAAATAACTATGTATATCTTATTATAATCCATTAATTTTGTTGTGTAATATTTTATCAAATTTAACATAAAGTCTATAAATATTTACCTATGAAATATGATATAATTGCAGATAATATAATTCAATGGCTAAAAGCTTATTCTAAAAAATCTAAAACTGATGGCTTTGTTATTGGAATTTCTGGAGGAATAGATTCAGCCTTAACATCAACCCTTTGTGCAAGTACTGGTCTGCCAACAATATGCATAGACATGCCTATTATGCAAAATAAAAATGAAGTGAATAGAGCTTCGAATCACATAAAATGGCTTCAAAAAAAATTTAATAATGTAATTCATAAATCTATTGATCTTAATAATGTTTTCAATTCATTTAAAAATACAGTAGATCAAAAAAATGATAAAAATAATTTTTTGTCATTAGCGAATTCAAGATCTAGACTTAGAATGACTACTTTATATTATTTCGCTGGTATAAATAACTGTTTAGTGGCTGGCACTGGAAATAAAGTTGAGGATTTTGGAATTGGTTTCTATACAAAATATGGAGATGGAGGAGTAGACATAAGTCCAATTGCAGATTTAAATAAGACAGATGTTTTCGAGATTTCAAAAAAACTTGGAGTATTAAATGAGATCGTTAAAGCTAAACCAACAGATGGTTTGTGGGATGACGGTAGAACAGACGAAGATCAAATAGGTGCAACCTACAAAGAATTAGAATGGGCTATGCAACAAAAAGTTCTTAACAAAAAATTGATTGATTTTACTGGAAGAGAGAAGGAAGTTTTTCAAATTTTGAAAAACTTTAATAAGCAAAACCTTCATAAAATGAATCCTATACCAATTTACAAAGTTCCAGAAAATCTAAAATAATTACAAAACCCTGTTTAGTTTTTTTGATAATAGTGTTTTTAGTTTGTGATATTCTCCGATTTCCTCTAGAATTTTATCATTCTCTAAGCTACCTTTAGTTTCTTCTTTTAATTCTTCAACCTTTTTATTTATTAAAAAAGTTCTTAAACTAAGGATAGTTTCAGAAACAAGTTGACTTATGACTTTATCTTTATGCTTAACAAATATATCTTTACTTAACCAATCATGTAACTCATATTGGTCTTCGTTCATTAAAATTCCAGTAACATGATTTGCCAAATCTTGATTTAAACTATTTAAAAAAACTTCCAAAATTAACTTTTGATTTTTCTGAAATTCATTAATAATTTTTTCATAAATAATTTTGAAAGATTCGTTAGTAAATTCAATTTCATCTTGTTGAAGATCAAGAAATATTTTTTCATAAACTAATGAATTTACTGTTGTAGGTTCTAAAATAACATTACCATCTTCATCATTTTTCAATATCAATTCTTCAAAATTTTCTTGTTTACTTCCGTATAACAAAAGTATTTCAATGATTTTTTTTTCTAATTCAAATAGTAAATTGACATCTTTATTTCTTGTTGTTTTTTGGACCTTAGCAATTCTTTTTTTAGAAATAGAATGGATTTCGTTTTTCGTTTTCTGAGCTAACGAATTAAATAAAACTTCCTCTGAAATATCCATAATGGATGAGCAGTGCTTCACATATATTTCTTGTTTGATTCTGTCGGGAATAATAGAAATACTATTTATAATTTCATTAATAGTATTTGCTTTAGAAATAGGATCATTTTTTGAGTTTTGAGCTAAAATTGATGCTTTAAATTGTATGAAATCTTTTGAATTATTTTTTAAATAGTCATCAATTTCATCAAAAGACTTGTCCTGACTATAACTGTCAGGATCCTCACCATTTGGAAAAGAACATACATTAACATTAAGGCCTGCTGTCAAAATAATATCAATTCCTCTTAAAGTTGCGTTAACCCCGGCTTTATCACCGTCAAACAGCATAGTTACATTTGATGTCAATCTTCTAATTAATGTGATCTGATCTATAGTAAGTGCAGTTCCAGAAGATGAGACTACATTTTTAATTCCTTTTTGATGCAACTGAATAACATCAGTATAACCCTCAACAATAAAACAATTATCAAGTTTTGCAATATCCTGTTTTGCAAAAAATATACCATATAATATTTTACTTTTATTATATATTAAACTTTCAGGTGAGTTTAAATATTTTGCTGTTTTTAGTTGATTGTTTAGAATTCTTCCCCCAAAACCAAGTATCCTGCCTGACATACTATGAATTGGAAATATCACTCTCCCTCTAAATCTATCAATTGATTTTTCATTTTGAAAAATTGATAACCCAGATTTTTCTAAAAAAACTGGATCATAACCATTTGCAATCGCTTCTTTTGAAAAATAGTTTAATTTGTCTGGTAAATATCCTAAATCATACTTTTTAATAGTTTCATCACTAAATCCTCTTTCTTTGAAATAAGAGAATCCAATAGATTTACCTTCACTTGAGTTAATCAAAGTGTCACTAAAGAAATCTTTAGCATATTCAGATACTATAAATAAACTTTCTTTTTCAGAGGCTTTTTCTTTATCCAAAGAACTTACTTGAGTTTCTTCAATTTCAATATTGTATTTTCTGGCTAAATATTTAATAGCTTCAGGATAAGTAAAATGTTCGTGCTCCATTAAAAATGCAACTGCATTTCCTCCTTTTCCACTACTAAAATCTTTCCAAATTTGTTTAACAGGCGACACCACAAAACTTGGTGTTTTTTCATTAGAAAAAGGACTTAATCCTTTATAGTTTGAACCTGATTTTTTTAACTGCACAAATTCACCAACAACCTCTTCAACTAAAGATTGTTCAAAAACTTTATCTATTGTGGTTTTAGAAATCAATTTTTTTTATAAAGCATTAATTTAATCAAAAAAAATTATTTAAATAAATTAGTATTTTCTTTCAATTACGTATTTAATTAATTTTTTTAAACTTTCTTTAAATTCGTTATCATCAAAATATTTTAAGTCTTCAATTGCAGAGTTAAAATATTCTTGAATTTTTTTTTGAGTATAGTCGATACCTCCAATTTCAGTAACATAATTTATAATATCTTTTATAACATTATCATTACTATTTTTAACAGAATTAATTAGCCATTTCTTTTTTGATTCTGAAGAATTATTTAAAGCATAAATCAGAGGAAGAGTTAATTTTTTTTCTTTAATATCAATTCCTGTTGGCTTGCCTATTTTTGTGTTGCCATAATCAAATAAATCATCTTTTAATTGAAAAGCTATACCAATTTTCTCGCCTAATTCGTAAAATTTATTAATTTGAGATTTAGAAGAATTTGATGCAGAAGCTCCAAGTGCACAACAAGATGCAATCAAGGATGCTGTTTTTTTTGTAATTATATTAAAATAAGTTTTTTCATCAATATCTAGTCTTCTCGCTTTTTCTATTTGCAAAAGCTCCCCTTGACTCATGTCTTTTACAGATTTAGAAATTATTTTAAGTAAATCAAAATCATCATTATCAATACAAAGCAACATACCTTTTGATAATAAAAAATCACCTACCAAAACAGCAATTTTATTTTTCCATAAAGCATTTAAAGAGAAAAACCCTCTTCTTTTGTCACTAGAATCAACTACATCATCATGAATTAATGTTGCTGTATGAATAAGCTCAATAATAGAGGCTGCCCGAAAAACTTTTTCATTAATAGTTCCATTACCTGACATCATTTTAGCTGTTAAAAAAACAAACATTGGTCTCATTTGCTTGCCTTTTCTTTTAACTACATAATGAGTGATTCTGTTCAATAAAGGGACATCAGAAATCATAGATTTTGAAAATTTCTCCTCGAAAAGATCCATTTCTTGTTTGATTGGCAATTTGATTTTCTCTAAAATTTTCATATAAATACTACTCTAACTTATTAGCTAATTGTCCACAAGCTGCATCAATATCTTTTCCTCTTGATTTACGAATTGTAACTGGAATTTTATTTTTTTCAAGCTTATTTACATATTCATCTATAGCTTTATTTTTTGCAGATCTAAAAAGATTATTATCGGTTGTATTGTACTCAATAAGATTAACCTTAGATGGTGAAGATTTACAAAAATTAACTAGAGCATTTATATGCTCATCATCATCATTAATCCCTTCCCAAACTATGTATTCATAAGTTACGATTTTATTAGTTTTTAAATACCAATATTTTACAGCTTCTAAAAGATTTTCTAAAGGAAATTTTTTAGAAAAGGGCATTATTTTATTTCTAGTTTTTTCTATAGCTGAATGAAGAGAAATAGCTAAATTAAATTTAACATTGTCATCAGCCATTTTAATAATTAATTTTGATATGCCTGACGTTGATACAGTTATTCTTTTAGGCGACATTCCTAAACCTTCTTTGCTAGTAATTTTATCAATTCCTTTGATTACATTGCTATAGTTTAAAAGAGGTTCTCCCATGCCCATAAAAACTATATTTGAGATAGGTCTTCCATGGTATTTTACACTTTGAGAATTAATAGTAACGGCTTGATCATAAATCTCATCTGGATTTAAATTTCTTATCCTATCCATTTTTGAAGTTGCACAAAATTCACAATCTAAACTACATCCTACTTGACTAGAAATACAAGCAGTAGTTCTTGATTTTGTGGGTATTAAGACAGATTCAACTAAAAGATTATCATATAATGATATTGCATTTTTTATAGTCCCATCTTTGCTTTTCTGTAACTTATCAATTTTAATATGATTAATGACAAATTTACTTTTCAATAGATTTCTTAATTCTAAAGAAATATTTGTCATTTCATCAAATGATAAACAAGATTTTTTCCAAAGCCAGTTGTAAACTTGCTTAGCCCTGTAGGAGGGCATATTATTGGATTTAAAAAAAGAAGTTAGCTCTTCAATTGATAAAGATCTAATATCTTTTTTTTCTTTCATTTTAAAAATTTATATAATCAACATAGCATCTCCGTAAGAATAAAAATTATATTTTTCTTTTATTGCAACCGAGTAAGCTTCTTTAATAAAATCAGGTCCAGCAAAAGCTGAGGCCATCATTAATAATGTAGATTTAGGTGTATGAAAATTAGTAATCATGGAATCAGCAATTCTAAAATCATAGGGTGGAAAAATAAACTTATGAGTCCAACCACTATATGGATTTAACGTTCTAACTGAGGATACTGACGATTCAATTCCTCGCATTGAAGTAGTTCCAACTGCACAAATTCTTTTTTTATTTGACTTTGCTCTATTAATTATATCACAAGCTTTTTCATTTATAAATAATTCCTCTGAATCCATTTTATGTTTAGATAAATCTTCAACCTCAACAGGGTTAAAAGTTCCTAAACCAACATGCATAGTTATTTCTGCAATATTGATTCCTTTAATTTCTAATCTTTTTAATAAATGTTTTGAAAAATGCATTCCAGCTGAAGGGGCAGATACTGCACCTTCATGTTTTGCATATATCGTTTGGAATCTTTCTTTGTCAAAACTCTCTTCCTCTCTTTTAATAAATTTTGGAAGCGGAGTTTGACCTAAATCAAATAGAGCTTTTCTAAACTCATCATAAGAACCATCGTATAAGAATCTTAATGTTCTTCCTCTTGAAGTGGTATTATCAATAACCTCGGCAACTAGATTGTCGTCATCTCCAAAATATAATTTATTACCAATTCTTATTTTTCTTGCTGGATCAACTAAAACATCCCACAGTCTTTGATCGTCACTTAACTCTCTCAACAAAAACACTTCAATTCTTGCACCAGTTTTTTCTTTGTTTCCAATCAATCTAGCAGGGAATACCTTAGTATTATTAAAAACAAAAGCGTCTCCTTCATCAAAATAACTGACTACATCCTTGAAAGTTTTATGCTCAATAGTTTCTTTTTTTCTATCTAAGACCATTAGTCTAGACTCATCTCGGTGATCTGCTGGATATTCAGCTAAGCGTTCATCTGGAAGCTCAAAATTAAATTGTGATAGTTTCATAATGTTATTTAAAGTTTGCAAATATACATTTCTGCATACCCCTATGTCAAGTATATTGGCAATTAATTAAATTAAATTTGGGATAAGGTAAAATTTAAACTCTTTAAATCCTTCCAAAAATCCTTATATGACTTTGTAACTACATCTGGATTGTTAATGATTAATGGAGTCATTAAAGCCAAAGGAGCAAATGCCATTGCCATTCTATGATCATTATAAGTTTCAATTGAAATACCAGTATTTATTGAAAAAGAAGGAGCTAAATGAAAACTATTATCAGTAATCTTAACAATAGCCCCCAGTTTAGATAATTCAATTTTTAAAGCTTCTAATCTATCAGTTTCTTTAATTTTTAAAGTGTGTAATCCAAAAAGATCACAACTAATACCTAATCCAAAACACGTAACTGCAATAGTTTGAGCAATGTCTGGATTTTCTGTTAGATCGAGATCAATATGATCTGGCTTAGTAAAATCATTAATTTTTTTTAATGAAATTCTTGATGAAGATTTTATAAATTTTGTTTCAACACCAAGTTTTGTATAGATTTCACATAACCTAAAATCTCCTTGAATTGATGATTTGTAAAATGTACCTATATTTAATTCAGCCGCATTAGAAAGAGCTACAATACTATAAAAGTATGACACTGAACTCCAATCAGATTCAACAGAAATTGAAGAAATATTAATTTTTGAACAAGGTTGAATTGAA
>Ga0209534_10003588_pt1 | contig 14720 bp, 14 predicted proteins | sample COG_07_FD_184751 | JGI IMG/M metagenome (GOLD analysis project Ga0209534, IMG submission 184751) | Pelagic Microbial community sample from North Sea - COGITO 998_met_07 (SPAdes) (version 2) | ecosystem: Environmental > Aquatic > Marine > Neritic zone/Coastal water | place: Helgoland, sampling...
TTTATCTCTTACTAAAAAAGGGTTCATATTAAATAGAAAACTTGAAATTAAAACATTGGGGCTTTATTAAACAAAAAAAATTCAAATTAAATTAATTTTCAGCTGAAAAATCAGTTCTTTTGATATTTTTGTGAGATTGATGGCTCTTAATTTTGTCTTTATGCTTAATAATTTGTTTGTCGAGTTTGCTAATTAATAAATCAATTGATTGATACATATCGGAACTCGAACATTTAGCATGCAGATCAGTCTTGTGAAGGTAAATATTACCTTCAGCATTATGAGTGATATTATCAACACTCAATATAATTTTAATTTCTGAAATTTCTTGAGAATGCCCCTCTATTTTTTTTAGTTTTTTCCCGATATGATCTTTTAAGGCGCCAGTAATCTCGAGGTGATGTCCTATTATGTTAATTTTCATACAAATATTTTATACTTTTCTTTGGTTAGAAGGTAAGATTTTTAATTTGATACGGTACTTTGCAACAGTTCTTCTGGCTACTTCTATTCCATCGTCGTTTAGAATCTTACATATCGCAGAATCTGAATAAGGCTTTTTGGGATTCTCTTTGCTAATTAGGGTATTTATCTTACTAAGAAGTGATCTTGATGAAATATCTGGTGTTTCATTTCCAACCGAAGAGTTAAAGAAGAACTTAATTTCGAATATTCCATGTGGTGTAGCAATAAACTTATTTGAAGAAATTCTCCAAATAGTTGATTCATGCAATTCAAGATCAGATGCAATTTTCTTTAACGTTAAAGGTTTGATGCCAGACTCTCCATGTTCTAAAAAGCTAATCTGATTTTGCATAATTGCTCTAGAAACTCTTAAAATTGAAATTGATCTTTCATTTAAATTCTTTATCAACCATTTTGCTTCTTGAAATTTTTCTTTCAAATCTTGTTCAAGTGAAGTACTCAAAAAATCTTGAGCATTTTCTACTAATTTCAGTTTAATATAATTATCTTCATTCAAAGTTGTTATCCACTGACCTCCCTCTTTTTTAACAAAAACATCCGGTGCTATATATGATGTTCGATCAGATTTTTGAAATATTAGCCCAGGTTTTGGATTTAAATTTTTAATTAAGGAGACAACATCCGCTAGTTCTATTTCACTACACTTTAGATTCTTTTTTAATTCCTCATAATTTTTGTTTCCCAAGACGTGTAAATGATTTTTTATTAATTTTTTAGCAAGATTGCAAACTTTTTCTTGATTATTGATAAGTTTTAATTGAATAGTTAAACATTCAGTTAGATTCCTTGCACCAATACCAGGGTGTGTTGAATTTTGTATTATTTTTAATAACTCCTCGACTCGTTGTATTTTTGGTTTTTTTTCAATAGGAATTGAGTTCCTAATATCTTCTGTAGAATCAATTAAATATCCATTTTCATCAATTGAATCTATTAAGTAAGACAGGGTTAATTGGTCCTCTTCGCTAAAGTTAAAAATAGCAATATTCTCAACTAAATACTCTCTAAGAGTTTGGTTTATTTCTTCATTATTTAAAATATCATAATAATTTTCATCTGATGAATACTTAGATTTTGAACTTTTATTAGATAATAAATTTGTATCTTTTACTTTAAGAAAAATATTATCTGATAGATATTCCTCAATCAGGGCATTTAGTTCTGATTGTGATGCGTGAAGAAGTTTTATTGATTGCTGGAGCAGGGGGGTTAATTTGATAGATTGGGATAATCTTAAATTTAAACCTAACTTCATTTTAAAGTATAAAGTTCTCGCCTAAATATATATCTTTGACGCTTTGGTTTTGAGCGATAACTTTAGGTGTGCCTTGTGCAAAAATTTCACCTTGGTTCACAATATATGCTTGATCGCAGATACCTAAAGTTTCTCTAACGCTATGGTCAGTGATTAAGATGCCAATTCCATTAGAGGCGAGTTGTTTGATAATTTTTTGAATATCAATGACGGCAATAGGATCAATTCCGGCAAAAGGTTCATCAAGAAGAATAAATTTTGGTTTATTGGCCAGGCATCTTGCTATTTCAACCCTTCTCCTCTCTCCACCCGAAAGGCTAATAGCTGTATTATTTTTAATGTGCTGAATATTTAATTCTTTTAAAAGGCTTTCAAGCTCTAATTTTATTTGATGCTTACTTAAATTTCGAAGTTCTAAAATGCTAATGATATTTTCACTGACATCCATCTTTCGGAAAATTGATGGTTCTTGTGGTAAGTATGAGATACCTTGTTTTGCTCTAATATGAATAGGAGTTTTTGTTAAATTTTTCTGATCTAATAAAATGTTGCCATGATCAGCTGCTATTAAACCAACAATCATATAAAAAGTGGTTGTTTTTCCTGCCCCGTTAGGGCCAAGAAGACCTACTATCTGTCCACTTGCTATTTTTAATGAAACATTTTTAACAACAATATTTTTTTTATAACTTTTTCTTAAGTTTTGGATTGTTAAAGTAGACATTATTTTTTAGGCTTTATTATTGCTTTTGTGCGCCCTTTTTTTGTCTCTGAACCACTTTCATCTTTTCTTGATAGTGCTTGGGCAAATTCACTAGTGGCATCATACATAATATAATCTCCCCATACCTCGTCATCACCTCTTTTTACAAAGGCTTTTTCATACAAGTGGATTTTGTCCATATGACCATCGTACTCGATACGAAGCGCCTTGCCTTCAATATATTCATCAGAACCTTCCATTTTTTGTCTAAAAGTTGTTGGATTGCCAATGGAGGTACTATGTTGAAAACCTTGTCTATCTTCTCTAATAATAAGTTTGTCCGCATTTATTAATAGTGACCCCTGGGTGAGAATGACATCCCCTTCATAAGTACTAGTATTTTTTGTTTCTTCTACTGTCATTGTGTCAGCTTCAATTTCAATAGGTTTATCATTATCTGCCTCCTCTGAAATAGCAAAATGACAGACTAAAATTGATATTACGAAGACATAATATATATATTTATTTTTTGTACTCAATATTTGAATCTTTCATCACCTGTTGGTTTTTCATAGCGTACTTTAACATTGCTTAAAAGTTTTAAAATTCCATCTTTATTATCATACTTCATTCCAACTCCATCTATTTCAATATTTGGTTCTTGAATCATTTTTACAGCTTTTTGGCTTGTGACAACATCTAATTCTGAATATATATTTAGTTCATGAGTATAGAGTTTTAAAGTCTTTTTTGTTTTTGTAGGAAGCCTTATAAGAATAGCATTTTCTTTAAGGGTTATTTCCTCCCCCTTGTTGCTGATCACACCAACATCACTATAAATAGTCGAATGTTTTTTCTTATTTTTATATTTTGTATAGAGGGGTTTAAATAAGGAAGTTTTATCTTCTTCTTTAAAATGTTTCATATAATCAGCTTGAAGGGAAGATTGTAAATTCCCATCTTCATCTGTTTTAGTTGAATCAAAATCTTTAAGGAAGAATGATGGCCCACTATTTTTACTTATCGTAAAGTTTTTATATTCATTTATAACCTCTTCTTTAAGCCAAAAAGATGCTAATGCAACAATAGCTATAAAAATTAAAGCAAAAGCCGTTGAAAGTAAATTCATATAATAACTATAAAATTTTAGCCTTGAAAAGGCTTTGAAGTGTTAGAGAGCCAACTAAAGAATTATCTGTTTTAATGATTAAAAAAGATGTTATTTTTTTATTTTCCATAATCTTGAGTGCCTCTATCGCCATTTGTTTTCCATTCAACGTAAAGGGTGAGTTTTTCATTACATCAGAAATGGGTGTATCAAGACTAAAATGACTTAAAAGTGATCTTCTTAAATCACCATCAGTGAATATTCCTTTCGGTACATTTTGTTTATCAACAATGGCTGTAAAACCTAATTTTTTGTTTGTAATTTCCTTTATTGCATCATTAATAGTAGCTTCAAGATCAATTTTTGGTGTAGATTCTAAATTAATCATAATATCTTCAATGTGAACGATCTTACCAAGGGAACCACCCGGATGCGACCTTGCAAAATCTTCCGAACTAAAATCTCTTTCATTAAGTACACAGACGGCAAGTGCATCACCAAGTGCTAACATTAAGGATGAACTAGCTGTTGGCGCAAGACCCAGAGGGCATGCTTCTTTTGTAACTGAGGAATTAATATGAATATTACTTTCATTAGATAAGGTAGAGTTAGTATCACCGGTAATGCTTATTATTTTTGCTCCTATCCTCTTAATAAGAGGGATTAGTAGAATGAGTTCTTGGCTCTCTCCTGAATTTGAAAGAAAGATAACAATATCTTTATCCGTAATCATACCTAGGTCACCATGACTAGCCTCACCAGGATGCATAAAGAAGGAAGGCGTTCCTGTACTTGAGAGAGTAGAAGCTATTTTTCCTGCAATATGACCTGATTTTCCAATACCACTTAAAATAACTCTTCCTTCGCAGCAGAGGATACGTTCCACCGCATCAGAGAATTCATTTGATATTTTGTCACTAGCTTTTAATATTTCATTTGCTTCAACTTTTAAAACATCCTGAGCAAGTTTAATTCTTTTTGGGGACATAATTTCGGCTAAATTTTAATTACAATTACATAAGTATAGTGTGGTTTGATAGTAGAATAAAGAATATAAAAAAAGGTTTTATAGTTTATGTTTGAATCTCTTCAGTTAATAATATTATTATTAGTAAGCTCTGTGTTCTTAGTAGCACTTTTTAAATATTTATCATTACCCCCAATGATCGCATATTTTGTCGTAGGGCTTGTTCTTGGTCCTAATGCCTTAGGAATTCTTCCAGATTCTGAATCAAGTCGCCATTTTGTTGAATTTGGCATTGTATTTTTAATGTTTACAATTGGCTTGGAATTTAGTTTACCTAAGTTAAATTCAATGAGAAATATATTATTTGGTTTAGGAGGATCTCAAGTCTTAATAACACTTTTCGTTGTCATAATGTGTGGTATTTTTTTTGGATTGCAATTACCTTCAGCATTTATTATTGGCGCAGCACTTACGATGTCATCTACAGCGATAGTTTCTAAGATATTGATTGAGAGATCTGATTTAAATAGCCGGCATGGAAGACTATCTATTGGAATTCTATTGTTTCAGGATATTGCGGTGATATTTATTTTAATATTGATCCCTGTATTTAATAATTTAGAAGCAGATTTATTTAAATTGATTATCTTTTCAGTATTAAAAATTGTTTTTTTATTATTTATTGTATTTAAGGCAGGTAAACCAGTGATGAACTTTTGGTTCGATATTGTTGCAAAAAATAAATCTAGAGAATTATTTGTTTTAAATGTTTTAATGATAACTCTTATTTTCTCTTATGCCACTAAATTGGCTGGCTTATCTTACGCTTTAGGCGCATTTCTTGCTGGCATGATTATCTCCGAAACTCGATATAGACACCAAGTAGAATCAGACATTACTTCATTTAGAAATATTTTATTGGGCTTATTTTTCATAAGTGTCGGCATGATGTTAAATATCGCGATATTAAAAGATAATTTCTCGTTAATAATTTCATTATTCTTAATTTTTACAGTTTTTAAAATTATTCTTATCACAGCTTTAACAACCCTGTTTAAGTATGAGCTAGGTGTGGGTATTAGAACAGGGGTCATTTTATCTCAGGCGGGAGAGTTTGGTTTTGTGATTTTAGCCCTAGGCCAAAAAAATTCAATTATTACAGGGGATATATTCCAAATAATATTATCTGTATGTTTATTATCTATGTTGATAGCACCAATATTAATCCCATTTAATGGCCGAATTGCTAGATGGATTGCGAAAGGATATTCCAAAAAATCCGAAACTCTTGTTAAGCAAATTGAAGGGGTAGGCCATGATTATTCAGATCATGTGATTTTATGTGGTTATGGGAGAAGCGGACAATATCTTGGAAGATTTTTAAAAGAAGAAAATATTAGTTTTATCGCTATTGATATGGATTTAAATAGAGTAAGTGATGCTTCTATAGCTGGTGAAAATGTTATGTATGGGGATGCTAGCAGGAGGATCGTACTCAGAGCAGCAGGGATTGAAAGAGCAAAGGCAATAATCGTTGCCTACACAGACGATAGGTCAACAGAAAAAGTGCTTAACGTTATTAGAGAGTCTTATCCTATTCTACCAGTAATTGTAAGAACTAAAGATGAATCGTCTGTAGATAAATTACAAAATGCAGGAGCTACAGATGTAGTTCCTGAGGTACAAGAGGGAAGTTTAATGTTAGCGTCACATGCACTTGTTTTACTTGGAATACCCTTGAGCAATGTAATTAAAAAAATCAGAATCTTTAGAAGTGAAAGATACAAAATGTTTAGAGGATATTTTGCTGGAGCAACGGATGTAGATCAAGATGCTTTTAGTCAGGACTTACCTCAACTTCATTCAGTTGAAATAAAAGAATATTTTTCTATTTGTAATAATTCAATTGCAAACTTGTCTTTGAGAAATTTTGATGTTGATATCCAATATATAAGAAGGCCTAATATGTTGGAAAATATTGAACCAAGACCAGATATTGTATTATCCGCCGGAGATATATTAGTAATTATAGGCACTCAGGAAAATCTAAATTTATTTGAAAAATATACCATTAATGGAGAATAGTTAGTGGCTGTAAGAGCCGTAATAATAGGAGGAGGCATTGTAGGTTGTATAACTGCAATTAAACTTAAAGAAAATGGGTATGATGTCACAGTGTTAGACAAATCAGTTGTTGGTGAAGAGTCATCAGCAGCTGGAGCAGGCATTTTATTTCCATTAATGCCATGGAATTATGAATCGAAAGTATACCAATTATGTTCCGGAGCATCAGTTTTCTATAAGAATTTATCAGAAAAATTAATAATTGGTGGGTTTGGAGATCCGGAATTTATTGAGTCAGGAATGATTTGTATTGAGCCATCAGATAAGAGTGAGATTGTGCAATGGGCTATAAAAAATAATTTTAAAATAAACGAGAGTTTATTTAACAATAGACCATCATTTGAACTTGAAAATGTATCACAACTTAACCCAAAAAAATTAATGATATCGTTAAAGCATTACATGAAAGCGCTTGGTATTAAATTAATTGAAAATTGTAACCTGAAAAAAATTCAAAGAAAATCTAATTATTTAAATGGGTGGGCAACTGTTGAAAATGATTTAATTGAAGGTGATATTTTTATTATTACAGCAGGGGCATGGAGTTCTCAAATAATCAATAATAATGCAGATGAGATTTATCCTGTGAGAGGGCAATTAATCAAATTTAAGAACACAAGCATAAATCTTGACAAAATTTTATACTCAGAAAATTTTTACTTATTGCAAAGGAAATGTGGAGCCATAGTTGCAGGGAGTACTATTGAAAATGTTGGCTTTGATAATACAACTACGATTCAAGCTGCTTATGACCTAAAAGAAAAAACAATTAGCCTTGTACCTGAATTAAAAGAACTTGAGCCTTACGAACAATGGGCAGGATTAAGGCCTGGAATAAAAAATAATATTCCACTTATAAAAATGGATAAGTTTCATAAAAATATTTATATTAATTCTGGCCATTATCGATATGGAATAACAATGGCGCCAAAATCGGCTGATGAAATATTAAAATTAATTTAAATTTAAGAAAAAAATGAAAAAAATTAAAACTATTTGGAGACTTCTTGATGGAAAGATAGGTCATGAAAAACAATCTTTAGCTTTAGTGAAAAACTTAAAAAATCAAACTAACTGTAAGATATTTAATATCAATATTCAAGATCTTGAAAATCCCTTCTTAGCTTTAATATTAAAAAAATATAATTTAAATAATGGTTTAATTCGGCCAGATATTGCTATTGGTGCAGGTCATAAAACTCATTTTCATCTATTAGCTATAAAAAAATATTTTGGTGCAAAGATAGTAGTAATAATGAAACCAAGCTTACCTCTTAAGCTCTTTGATTTGTGTGTTATCCCTAAACATGATGATGTTAAAAGTGGTACTAATGTCATTATCACGAATACCCCATTAATAAACTTTAATTTAAATATGAAAAAAAAAGAAAATATGGCTTTATTTTTAATTGGAGGTCCATCTAGACATTTCCATTGGGATTCAAAAATAATATTAGATCAAATTAAAAATATTTCTAAAAAGTTTAAATTTAAAAAATTACTTATAACGACCTCAAGAAGAACTCCACTTGATTTTATTGATGAATTTAACAGGTTAAATATTAAAAACATACAGCTATACGAGCATACAAAAATAATAAATAATTGGCTTGATAAAAATATTATTAAGGTCAAAAATATATGGGTTACAAATGATTCATATTCTATGCTTATAGAAGCAATTGCTTCAGGGGCTTATACAGATATTTTAGAACTTAAAATTAAAAAAAATTCGAAATTATCAAAGGAAATAAATTTAGTTAAGAAGAAAATAAGAAATAAAATAACTATTCAAAATGAAGCTGAAAGAGTTGCAAGGTTTATTAAGAAAATATGGTTTTAAATAAAAAAATTACAATCCTACAAGTTTTACCTGATCTCAATTCAGGCGGTGTCGAAAGAGGTACTCTAGAGGTAAATAAATATTTAGCAAATAATGGCCATAGAACTTTAGTTGTGTCCAATGGCGGTAGAATGGTTGAAGAGTTAAGGAAAGATAAGGGCGAGCATTTTAAACTTGGAGTAGGTAAAAAAAATATATTTGTTATTTTTACTGTTTTTAAATTAATCAATTTTATTAAATTAAATAAAATCGATATTGTTCATGCGAGATCAAGGTTACCAGCCTGGATATGTTTTTTGGCTATAAATTTAATAAAAAAAAATAATAGACCTGTCTTTATTACTACAGTCCATGGACCTTACTCAGTTAATTTCTACAGTAGTATTATGACCAAGGGAGAAAAAGTAATTGTCGTTTCAGAGATGATTAGAGAGTACGTTCTTAAAAATTACAATGTTGATAGAAAAAAACTCGTGCTAAATTATCGAGGAGTATCGAATAAAGGTTTTCCTTATAACTTTAAGGCATCACAAAAGTGGTTAAGAAAATGGCATAAGGATTTTCCTCAAACAAAAAACAAAATTTTATTAACTCTTCCAGGAAGAATAACTCGGTGGAAAGGTCAAGATGATTTTTTAATTGTACTCAAAGGAATTATTAAAAAAAATCCAAATGTTCATGGATTGATAGTTGGAGATGAAGATAAGAATCTAAAATTTACAAAAGAACTAAAGGCTTTAGTATTAGAGCTTGAGTTGAACCAAAATATTTCATTTGTTGGTAATCGTAAAGATATAAAAGAAATAATGTCTATTTCAAGGATAGTTTTTTCTTTATCAAAGGAACCGGAAGCTTTTGGGAGGGTATCACTCGAAAGTCTAAGTTTAGGAATCCCTGTTATTGCCTATTCACATGGTGGTGTAAAGGAGCAACTAATAAAACTACTTCCAAAAGGATTAATTGAGGTTGGGAAAATTAATGATGCAGTTAACTTGGCTTTAAGATGGATTACTAAACCTCCTAAAATAAAGAAAAATAATTTTTTTACATTGAAAAAAATGTTGCAAAATACTCTTAATGTATATGAAAAATCTATTAAGGGGTAATGGGAGGATTCACTTGATAAAAAAAGAAAATGCCAATTTAATGATTAATTTAAAAGATTATGCAAGGCCTCGATTAAAGAATTTTTTTAAGAAAAAAAATTTTTTATCTATAGAAAAATTACAAGGAGAAAATGATTGTCTAGTCGCAGGCCCATTTCTCGGTGAGTTTGGATGGGAGTTGATGCAATGGCAAGGATATATAAGGCAGCTTTCAAAATTTTATGAACATGTAATTGTTTATGGGAGGCCGTCATCAGCATTCTTATATAAGGATTTTGTTTCAGAATTTATAGAAATAGATATTCGGTCTTGGGATACTGATGCATATCTTCTTCGAGATTTTAATTACTCTGAATGGGCAGCCCAATTTAAGGATCAAGATATACTTATTGCAGATAATAGATGTAAGGAACTGCCTGGTTTAATGAATCAAGACTTTATTTCTTATGGCGATAAAAAAAAAGAAAATGAATATGATTTGATTATTCATGCGAGAGATATCCCATTGCTTAAAGGAAATAAAAAGAAATCATTAAGAAATTGGTCAACAGAATCATGGGACTCATTATGTGAATCATTAGAGCATCTAAAAATTGCATCTGTGGGGATTAAAGAGCTTTCTTATGCTCCACAAGGGACTGAAGATTTAAGAGGTATAGAATCAGAAGAGCTTTGTTCTATTTTAGCAAGTTCAAAATGTTGTGTAGGTCCTTCATCCGGATTAATGCACCTTGCAAGCTTATGTAAAACACCACATTTAGTATGGACTTCAAATTATAATGGGTCTAAAAGATTTGGGGGAGTTGCATATAGATATCTTAGGAGCTGGAATCCTTTATCTACTATGGTTAAATTAATAAATAATGAGGGTGAGCAACCTTCATATGATTATGTTAAAAATGAAATATTGGATTTTTTAAAGAATTTTTATGAAAAAAAATGAAAATATTTTAATTATTAAGCACGGTGCATTGGGTGATCTTATTCAGGCTGAAGGCATTATTAAATCAATCAGGTACGAACATAAAAATGCGAAATTGGTACTATTAACCTCAAAAAAATTTATTAATTTAATGTCATTGTGTCCATATATTGATGATCAAGTAATCGATAATAGATCTTCATTTTTAAATATTTTTTCACTCATAAATTTATATAAGAATTTAAAAAAATATAATTTTAAAATCATTTATGACTTACAAAATTCACAACGTACATATATATATCGTAAGTATCTATTTAAAAAAATAAAATGGTTAACTACTGATAGAAAAGATCATCCAATATCGGGTCTTCGAGGCCTAGAAGAAATGTTAAGAGAATATCTTGTTATTTCCAAAGATATTTTCAGACCAGATATTAGTTGGTTAGCAACAGATACTAAAAATATTATTAAGAAAAACAGAATTTTATCTAAATATATTGTATTGCTCCCTGGTTCATCGAAAAAAAACCCATTAAAAAGATGGCCTTATTTTGTAGATTTAGCAAAACTTCTAATTTCAAAAGGGTACGAAGTAATAACTATACTTGGTCCAGAGGAGTTAGAAATGAATCGTTCATTTCCAGGCCATATTCTTAAAAATTTGGATTGGTCTCAGTTGTCTGGGATCATTAAAAATTCATATTTTGTTGTTGGAAATGATTCGGGGCCGTCTCATATAGCATCATGTTTAAATAAAAAAGGTCTAGCTTTATTTGGACCCTCAACCTCCGCAGTCAGATCTGAACTTAAAAGGGGGAAATTTGAAATTTTAAAAGTAGATAATTTAGCAGATCTAACTGCTGATAAAGTTTTAAGGATAATGATTAAAATTTTAAATAAAAATTAAATTATTCAACACTTTTTGAAAAAAGCCTATTTGTTGCAAGCATCACACCAATTAACAACCAAATAATAGCGGCATATTTATTTGCAAAGAAACTTGTATTGGATGCTATAGGTAAAAAGCAAGTAAAAATGATGTTAAAAACTAAAGCAAATGAAAGCCATAACTTTTCGTTGTAAAAAGTTTTAAGTGATGAAAATGTAAGAGCACATACCATAATATAAAATAATAAAAATCCAACTATCCCCGTCTCAGAAAGTAACTGAAGTGAAATATTGTGAGGGTGAAAGCAAACTCCCGATCCAATTGCATTTAGGTATGATGATCCATAGGTACCAAGATTTTCGCAAGCTTCTCGGTATTTATGCAGGCCAACACCAAATACAGGCGATTGCATCCAAACGTCGTAAGCACTTTGCCAAACAAGTCCATAATCTGATGTTCTCCAATTAAATATTTTCTCTATCGAGGAAAAATAAGCACGTTGCGTTGTATCAGGAAAAGTGTAGGCAAAATATAATATTCCACAAAAAGAGATTAATAACAGTATCACCATTTTTTTAAGCGAAAACATTTTATCAAGGATGATTCCGATAAACATAATAAAAATATTTGCAAGGATTAGTAAAAGCGACATTCTTTCACCTGTTATAAAAACTGACAGAAATAATATAGAGGAGACTATAAAAAAAGTATAAGTTAGATGATTTTTATAATTTTGTAATTTAAATTTTTTATATAAAACTAAAAACATGGGAGGTAATAAAACAATCTTAGCTATCCAGGCACCAACATGAGGATTATTTTTAAAAGGCCCAGTCAATCTATCTGCACTATATTTTTCAAAACCAAAAATATCTTGTTCAAAAAAGAACTGCCACCAGGTATCAAAAACTATAAATAATGAGATAACTGTCATTGATACAAAAAATTTCTTAAGTAATTGAATATCATTCAAGATCCAGTATGATAAAGCCATTGCAAATATTGGCCATCTTATAAAAAATAACGAGTAAGCTAGAGTCTCAGTGGGTTCAATACTAATTGCTGAGTTAATTGTCAGACAATAAATTGTAAAAATTAACGCAAAGCAAAACCATTTTTCTTTAGCCCAATGCCAACCTATATGCTTTTTTGAATAGTATAAAAATAAAAGACTAATTATAACAATCGTGATATCTGCCAAGCTTCTGGAGAACACTAAAAGCAAAGGGAGAAGATATGGGAAATAATTTTTTATACTAGCAGTCATAACTGAAGCTCGCAAATTAGTTCTTCCATTGGCTTCTTCCAATCTCCTAAGGTCGATTGTCTAAAAATTTTAATTGATGGATACCACGGCGAATCTTTTCTTTCATTCATCCATAAAAAACTTGATTTCTCCGGAAGCAATAAAAAAGTTTTCTTACCTAATGCACCTGCTAGATGTGCGATTACTGAATCAACAGATATTACAACATCTAACATTTTAATTAGTGATGCAGTGTCAGAGAAGTCACGAAGTGATTTTTGATGATCAATAATTTTAGAATTATTAAGAATCTTTAAATCTTCATTTGGTACCTCCTTTTGAAGAGAATAAAAGTCAAAAGGAAGAGATAATAACTCAGAAAAATCGTCAAGTGACATACTTCTATTGTGATTATTTTTATGTAAAGGATTTCCAGACCAACTTAAACCAATTTTCAAATGATTACTATTTATAAATTTTTCTTCCCAAACTTTATTCTTATTTAAATTTGTTTTTAGGTAAGGACATTTATTTGGAATATTAGAAATTTCTGTTTTGAATCCTAGAGGGAGGCTCATAATAGGTGAATAAAAATCAAATTCAGGAGGTTGAGTTTTTGGGCCAATAACCTCTATTTCTAGATCCTGATTGGTTATTAACTTGAAAAAAGGTTCAGTGACCTCTAAGATTATTTTCTTCGGATTTAAGTCTTTTAATAAAGCTATGTATCTAAAACAATGAATAAAATCGCCATGGCCTTGTTCGGGATATATGAAGATGACTTTATTATCTATAGATTCATTTCCCAGCCATAATTTTTTAGGATAATCCCTGACCCATTCTTTTGCGAAGCTTTGCCACCTATATTCATAAAGTTTCCATCCGTCTTTAAAATTTCCTTGAAAAAGATGGAGTAATGATTTATTCCAATAAGATTCCGGGTGCTTTGGATCAAGGGAGATACATTTATTATAATCTTCCATAGCTAAATTTAATTTTTTTAATGCCTGAAAAGATAAGCCACGATTACTATAAAAATATCCTATCATCGGAGCATTTTTAATACACAGATTGAAGTAGTCAATTGATTCATCGAACCTATTCATTTTAAAAGCAGCTAAACCAGCATTGTTATATAAGATTGCATTGTCTTTATCTACTTTAATGCACTGAGTAAAATATCCTAAAGCATTTTTTGCTTCACCAATTTCTAATAGATTTATCCCCATAGCGTTTAAAATTTTTAAATTTCCAGGAGCTAGTTCTAGTGCATTCTTAAAACAATCAATTGCTTCATTATGAATTTTAAGATTAGTTAAAAGCTCTCCTTTTTTTATATAGGCTTCTAAATATTCAGGAGCTTTTGTAATTGTTGTTGTATAAAATTCAAGTGCCTTTGTGAAATTTTTTTGATTTAGATAGGAATTCCCAAGATTAAAGCTAATCATAGGTTGGTTTTGATTTATTTGAAGTGATTTTTCAAGCAATGAACATCCTTTTTTGTCATTACCTAATTGGAGATTTAAAGTACCAAGACTATTGCATAAGTCAGCACTCTCAGGATATTTAGCAATTAAGTATTCAAATCCCTTTTGTGCTTTATTTAAGTCTCCAGATTGATGAAGCTGGAGACTTTCTTGAAATATATCATCATCATTTTTCTGTTTATTCGAAACCATTAAATTATGTATTCATTTAGACCAATTGCCTGACTTACCACCAGATTTTTTTAATAGCATAATTTGTGAAATAGATAAATTTTTGCTAAAAGATTTACACATATCATATATTGTAAGTAAGGCAACAGAAACAGAGGTGAGTGCTTCCATTTCAACTCCAGTTTTACCAAAACACCTAACTAAACCTTTGCAATTAATTATATTTTCTTTAGCATCAATAAAAAATTCAATTTCAATTTTAGTAAGATTTAAATTATGTGCTAATGGAATTAAATCTGAGGTTCTTTTTGCTGCTTGGATACCTGCAAGTCTAGATGTTGATAGCACATCTCCTTTCTTATTTCTATTTTCAATAATAGCATTAATTATTTCTTTATTGAGTATTATAG
>Ga0209534_10003590_pt1 | contig 14715 bp, 13 predicted proteins | sample COG_07_FD_184751 | JGI IMG/M metagenome (GOLD analysis project Ga0209534, IMG submission 184751) | Pelagic Microbial community sample from North Sea - COGITO 998_met_07 (SPAdes) (version 2) | ecosystem: Environmental > Aquatic > Marine > Neritic zone/Coastal water | place: Helgoland, sampling...
AAAAACTCTACTCTTGACCTTAAGGTTAGAACCGATTTAAGACCTACTCATCACACTAAAGTCTGTGGTGAGGTGATTGGACTTCCAAGGGCATACAGAGACGATGTAATGCCTGATGGGGACGTCCTGTGGTATTCTGAGGGTATTGAGGACTTCTTTAAAATTGGTGATAAGGTATACTTCCATTACAACTGTGTTTTGGATAAACAGAAAATGATTGAAGATAAGATCTTCTTCATACCAGCCCGACGAATCTTCCTTAAAGTTCAATGCGATAATATCATAATGGCTCCAAATTTCAGCTTGGGAGATAAAATCTATGGTGATAATGTCAAAGAGATAGAATTGGATGGGAAGAAGACTATGGCTGAAGTATTGCCAAACACTGAAATAATCACTGATATCTTCCCAAAGCCAATACCAAAGAATTTATTCATTAGGCATAGTAGCGTACATGATAAAATGAACACAAGAGTATTGATGCTTGATGATTCAAATATGGAGATAGAAGTTGAGGGGAGTACCTATTGCTTACTTGAAAACAGAGATATCATTGGAACGTATTGCGTCAACTAAATAATCAAAGAAATTATGATTACAAAAGATTCAGGAAGACTAAGGATAGCGGAGAAACTATGTTCTGAGAAGGGATTAAATACAGTTTTACTTGTATTGGCTAATGGAGAGGACTCATACTTTGCCTCTGAGACAGTCAGCTTTACTGCGATTGAGAATTTATTATTTGAGATGGCAAAGACTCCTGACTCTAGCGATAAGGCTACTGTCTATGTCAATACTAGAATTAGACCGATAGAGTTATCCGATTTGGATAAGCTTATTGCTGGTGGAATTACAAGAGTTATTACAAATGAAAAGGTTGGAGAGGGATTATTAGAATCCTCAAAGGATCTTGACATAGTTATAGTTTCTGAGAAGGATGCCTGACAATTACTTAAATATTTCAAAAGAACAATTGGATTCAATGGTATGTAATACTTGTGACTTTAAAGGAGCGAGAATAGAAAGAACGGCTGATTTTGATTGGGCAAACATTACTGAATGGAATTATTCTGATGATGAATGGGAAATAATAGTTTGTTCGAAGTGTGGCTCACAAGATGTCGAGGAGGAATAATATGAACCTACTAATTATTGGTCATGCTAGACATGGTAAAACAGAAGCAGCTAAGATTTTAAAAAGAGAAAGAGGTTTCAAGTTTAGAGATAGTTCAAGGGCAGCAGCAGAAATATTTCTCTTTGAGAAATTAAAAGGTAAGTATGGATATAAGGATTTTGAGGAATGCTTTAAAGACAGGATTAACCATCGTGAAGAGTGGTTTGATAATATCTGCCTATTCAATGAGGAGGACCCTGCTAGGCTGGCTAAAGAGATAATGAAGGATGCCGATATCTATTGTGGAATGAGAAGCAATAGAGAAATCCAAAAATGTATTGAAGACAATGTCTTCGATCATATTATTGAAATATATAATCCTCGGCTTCCAAAGGAATCATCAGAGTCTTTTGACATTGATTTTAACACTTTACCTCAACGATACACCATATACAATGACAGAGATTTAGAATCTCTGAGACTTAGGTTAATGGAGCTTTATATGAAGCTCAATATAATAGAGCTACAAAAGGATATAGTGTGACATTAGGTTGTAAGGTTATAATAGTAAGAGGCTATTGTCGCACTTTTTAAAAGTAAGGATTAAGCGTGGAGAGAATATTTAAGAAAGAACAATTTGCTGGTATGATTCTAAATCCATTTGAGTTATCAAATGATGAATTAGATATTGAGATTCGTAGTGGTGTTTTATTTGAAGCACTAGGATCCGAAATATGGGATTACCCCAACAAATACAGGTTTTATCTCATTCGATATATTCTATATCTCTATGACAAGGGATCCGAGCTTAGACGATACTTTCCAGACATTGAAGAGCGTAAAAAAGTATGTGCTGAATTGGCTGGTTTTGATCTAACTCATAAGATTCATCAAGACAAGGCTGAAGAGTTCTATGTGCTCTCTAACAAGGCTTCTAGGCAATCAATGATAAGTTTTATCAAGTATCAAAATAATGTCATATATGGCTTGTATTGGAGTAATATAGAGCACCTATGGAAGCTTATCTCTGATGTTTCAAAGCAGTTTAAGGAGTTCTCAAATGACAAGGCTTATCTCGAAGGACAAAAGATAAAATCACAGATGCTTGAGCTTGCCGAGGAGACTCTAGGTAGGATTAAAAAGCATGAACTAGAGCTATTTCAGGGTGACGATTTAGCAAAGGAGTTAACAACAAAAACAAGACAAGGATCATATCCTGAAGATATGGCTACGTTATCAAATGTTTATTAAGCACGAGGAAGGAACTACTGAATTAGTATATGAAGTAAAGGTGAATATACCACCTGTAGGCATGGTCTACGACTATGTTGAGAAGGAATGGATAAAGGTTCCAGTATTCAAAAAATCAAAGGTTAAGGTTAATCAAAAGTGGTTTAGGCATATCCCAGCCTTTGACTATGATGTGGAGCGAGAACTAGAAAAGGATAAGCAAAAATTTGATAAGCTATATTTTGATCCAAAGCTCGAAGGATATCGAAATGAGGAATGGTTTAACAGACTCAATGGAGTTTGGTTTATGTGTAAAGGTGTTCCAACCTACATCACAGGACTCCACTATATGTACCTTAATTGGTGGAAGATTGACATAGGATACCCACACTATAGAGACAGCGATAGAAGGACTTGGTTGTATTGGCAGTGGTGTGTAGAAAACCCTGATAGCTATGGTCTAATCGAATGTACTAGAAGACGAAGTGGCAAGACAGCTCGTGCTGCGTTAGCTGCATTTGATCCACCAAGTCGAATGTTTAATGTACAATCTGGAATACAATCAAAAACGAGAGACGATGCTAAGTCATTCTTCACAAAAGTTATTGGTAGTTTTAAATACTTACCTGACTTCTTCCAACCAGTATACGACTATAAGAAGATTCAATCTACTCTAGGATTTAGATTCCCAGCCAGTGCTCAAAAGCTTACTAAAGGGGCAAAAGAACTAAACTCTGATGTAACCTTTAAATCTAGCGATAACCTAGCCTACGATTCTCAAAAGCTTATTAGATACATAAGAGATGAGTTTGCAAAGATTGATGTCAAGGACCCAAAGGCAAATATTGTAGAGGGATGGAGTATTGTCAAACCTACTATGTCTCTGGGCTCCAAGAGTATAATAGGTAAGGCATACTTCACCTCCACAGTAGAAGAGGGAGGAAGTGCCCCAGCACAAGAACTATGGATGGGTAGTGGATGGCAAGAGCGAGACAAGGGTCTCAATAGAACGAAATCTGGCTTATGTAGACTATTCACTCCAGCATATGAAAACGATGAAGATTTCATGGATGAGTATGGTATGTGCAATAGGTTTAAAGCCAAGCCATACCAACAGCAAATCAGAGATAGTCTTGCTGGTAGCCCTAGACAACTAGCCAGTTACATAAGAAAGTTTCCTTGGACCATAGAGGAGGCATTCTATCGTGATGCGGATCTATGTCCGTTTAATGTGCTCAAGTTAAATGAGCAATTATCGGTGATCTCTTTCTTATCGGAACCCATGTACATCCAAGGCAATTTTGTGTGGGAAGATGATGTACAGGACACTCAAGTTAATTTTGTCGAAAGCGAAAATGGACGGTTTTTACTAAATAAGAGTGTAGATCTAAACGAAGATTGGAACCACGTTGAAGGAGGTGAAAAGAAGCGTCCATTGAATACTAACGTAGTTATTGGAGTAGATCCATTCGATCATAAGGCTGTAGATATTGTCGATCAAAAGCGAATGTCTATGGGAGGCTGTTATGGCTTTCATAAGTTCGATGGATTGGATAATGAGTTGAGCGAAACATTCTTATTTGAATACCTCGCAAGACCAGATGATCCAGATGATTTCTACGAGGATTGCTTAATGGCAGCTTACTTCTTTGGAGGTAAGGTATTGGTAGAGAATAACAAGAGTGGTTTTTTAAACTACTTCGATAGAAGAGGATACAGCTCTTGGTTAATAAGACCAAAGGGAGGAAGAAAGACACAAAGAGGTATTGCAGCAGGAGTTGCCTCAAAGGAGCAGTTGGCTGGTGCTTTTGCCAGTTATATAGACAAGAATACACATAAGATTGTGTTCCCTAGACTGCTAAACGATTTACTGGATTTTGATATCCAGAACAGTACTAAAAATGATGCAACTATGGCAAGTGGATGGGCAATAGTGGCAGCTTATAGGTTGAAGAGAAATAAAAGAGTGATACAAAATGAAGAGGAGCAATCTGAAAATGAAGATTACAACTTTGATTTTAGTGGTATCTCAATGATATAAATATGAATCAATATACTAACGACTCCCATGATGTTCCATTTTCGGATAAGAAGAAAAAGGATTGGATAGTAAGTCAAGCTAGAAAATTCTGGGATGTCTATAAGAGCACCTCAAAAGCATTCTATAACGATAGGTACAAAGCTGTGGAGCGAACACTTCATATGCTTGGTAGACCTGACACCAACCAATTCAAGAAGATATTAGTACCTAAAGAACTAGCGAATGGTGATGCTAGTCAAATGAGAATTGACTGGAGTCCCTTACCTATTGTTAGCAAGGTATTTAAGATGATCCATTCAATCATTGAAAAAGCAGGATATGACATAGATGTCCAAGCGATAGACCCAGTAGCTCAAGATGATAAGGAAAAATACTACGCTGAGTTGCAATCAAAGCTTATAATGGCAGCAGAGTTAGCGGAAGCTGGAGTTAATCCACAAGAAGTAGGATTATCAAAGGAAGATCCACAAACATTAGAGGAGGCAGAATTGCATATGAAGTTTGGCTATAAGCACCAAGCTGCATACGAATGCGAGAGTGCCCTTAATCTAATCCTTACCGATAATAAATACGATGAAATAAGGTCGCAAGTAATTGATGATTTAATCACTCATGGTGCTGGAATCGTGATGGATGATCTTGATTTTGATGGGGAGATTAAACCTAAGTATGTTAGGTATGAGGATTTCTTCTGTGATCCTACCAATGATCCCTACCATAATAATATCACTATGGCTGGACATATTGAGGAGATGTCTATTGGACAAATCAAAAACTTCTCAAGCCCTGAAGAGTCTGAAAGTGCTGAGTTCGAGGCAATGGCTCAATCTGGTACATCTAAACAGAGATACAACCATACTAGAACTGAACGAGCTATACAGGAGAATAACGTAATGAAGCACGTTGCTATAATGCAGTTTATTTCTCACTCTGAGATACCCTATGAAGCCATCAAGAAGGAGGATGGTAAGACAGTATTCGGGCATAAGACTAGAGGCAAGAAGAATAAGGAAATCATTAATGCTAACTACGATTTAGTATACGAGGTGAGATGGGTACTTGATACCGATTATTACTTTGGAGCCAAGCTCGTTAGCAATATGAAGCGAGATGCTAATGATTTAAAGAAAGGGTATCTCAATTATCACGTTGTCGCTCCTAAATTATATGAGAACAAAACCTTTGCTTTTGGAGATCAAGTCATAGCCATTGATAAAGCCCTCCACATAGCCTGGTTCAAACTACAAAACGTAATAGCCAGAGCAAAGCCAAAAGGTATTTTGATTGAGGCTAATGCGATGAATGATGTCACTGTGGGAGGACAAAAAATCCCTTTCAAGGACAACTTAGCTATGTATGCCTTTAGCGGTAATCTAATGTATCGTAAGGTAGATGACGATGGAGAAGTAGCTGGAGATATTCCAATTAGAGAGTTGGATAACGGTATTAAAGATGAGGCTGATAGATACTTTGGCATTATTCAACAAGAGATGCAATTGCTCCGTGATATCACTGGCTTCAATGAAATTACAGATGGATCAACACCTAATGCTAGGATGCTAAAGTCCATAGGACAAATGGCACAGCAAAGCACTAATAATGCTATTCAGTATTTAATGACTGCCGAGCAAAAGATAACTGAAAAGTTATGTAGATCCTTAATGATGCGTATTCAAGATGCAGCCGAGGATGGTACAATAGAGGGTTATAATAAAGCTCTGGGATCTAATTCAATGGAGTTTTTCAAAATATCGAAAGATGTCAGCTTTAGGAATCTGGGAATATACTTCAACAATCATCCAGATATGTATGAGAAGGAGCTTATGGTTCAACGACTTGAAACAGCATTACAAAATGGACAAATAACACTTAGCGATGTCATATGGATTGAGGGGATGACTAATCTCTATCAACAAAAACTATATCTCGATTCAAGGATCAAAAAGAACGAGGAGCGTAAGGCAATGCTCGAAAGGCAAAATATGGAGGTAAATGCTCAATCACAACAGCAAAGCTTACAGATGAACCAACAAGCGGATCAGCAAAGGCTACAGATGGAGCATCAATCTAAGATGGAGCAGATCAATGCAGAAGGGCAGTGGAGGATGGAAATAGAGAGATTGAAAATGCAAGGATTAAATATCCAAGAACAAGAAAAATCTAGGGCAAGAGCGTATCAAACCGATAAGAATGCTGATGCCAAGATTGTCTCAACTGAAATAAGTGCTAATAAAAACCAATCATAATTATGCCAGTTAAAAAACAAGGAAAGCGATACGTTAAAGTAAAAGGATCAAAGAAGAAATATTGATTTACATGATGAGAAACAAAAGGTGTACTAGGTGTGGAAAAAAGAAGTCAGCCTGTGGCTGTATGTACTAATGAATTTTTGGGATCCATTAGATAACGCACCAATCTCAAGCGATAATAGTGTGTATTGGATAATAGCATTAATATCTATTTTATACTTGATAGCAGTGAATTGGTGAGAAATTAAGGGCAACATTTAATTTGAACCCATAATCTTTCTATAAGAATTATTCTTATCCTCAATCATGAAATTATATCGGCTAGAGGGTTGACGACCTGTATGGATAAAGAATTTAGTTGTTCCACCTTTTAATAAAAGTTCATGCAACTTTCTTGATTGGCTTTTATTGAGGGGCAGTCGATCACCTTTATACACTGGTTGAAATTTAAGAGTAGTATTATTTGAGCCTTTGATCTGCACGATATAGGTATAGGGTCCACTATCTTTAACTGGATTATCTCCTGCATATTCATAAAGTTGGATTGCAATATTTGAGGAGTTATTTATCAATAATTGGACATTCAGTGCTGAATTTTCGGTGGCACTATTACTAAATGTTCCTTTTATATAACTAGTATTAGTTACAAATGATTGATTTGTTTTTTCTCCAAATTTATTATTGTAATACCCCTTTGACCACATTTCAGGCTCACGTCCATAAAAATCATCAGGATATTCATCTCTTAATTTTTTCACTCTGCTCAGAATTTTTTCATATGATGACAATAAGGGAGAATCAGGATATTTTTCCATTAATGATTCTATATTATTTAAGACAGCAGGAAAATCTTCTTCATTCTGGGCTTTTTTAATTTTGGCTGGTAGAGAATTGGGATTTGCCAATAATAATTTGATGTACTTTTCTAAAGCATCAAGATCGACTCCAAATGTTTCTTTAATTTTATCCATTAGTTCTTTTTCTTCATCAACCACTTCAACATCATTTGAGGTAGTTTTAGAAAGCTTTTGATATTCTTCCAATTGACGCTTTAACCTAGCGTTTTCAGCTCTCAATGAATCTTCTTGGGCAAAAGAACCCAACACTAAACCCACCATAGCTAATCCCAAAAAAAACTGTTTAACACTCATATCGTTGCTTTTAAAATAAAATAAAGTTAACTGATTTTTTTACTTCACTCAACGACCCTTACTGGATTTGTGAGAGAAAGGCTTCTTCATCATGCCCTAAATATTTTTGCAATACAACCAAAATAACCAACATGATAGATGAAATACAAGAGGGAGTCGGCACTCAAACTATTGATTACGACAATCTTACTTTACCTGATCCAGACGCTAAACAAGAAGAGCCAACGGATACGGAAGAAAACAATGAAGAGGTTACTGATGAAGCTCAAGAGGAGGTTACTGAAGATACTACTGATAGTGATCAAGCCGAGGACGAAGCAACAACGGATACAAGCGAGGAAGTTCAGAGTGAGACTGTTCAGGCAGATGAACCAACAGAACCGATTCAGGAATCCAGCCCAATCTTCGATGTCGGTGCGGAAACGGAAGGAGTAATACAAGATATAGACCAACTAAAAGAAGTTAGTAAAGTACTAAGTGATCCATTCTTTAAAAAGATGTACGATTACTACAAGCAAACTGGAGACATAAAACCCTTCCTACAAGCAAACAGTACTGACTATTCAAAGATGAGTGATGTCGAAATACTTCGCATCAAGCATCAAGAAGACTATAAAGATCTTGACCTAAGTCAGGATGTAATGGATCATCTCTTTCAAGAGGAGGTTTTAGAAAAATTTAATGCTAGAGACGATGATGGTCTTGAAGGCAAAGTAGCTCTAGCAAAATTAAAGAAGGAGGCAAATCAAGCACGATCAGCTTTCGTCAATACTCAGAATGAGTTCATGGCTCCAACCCTTGAAGGGCAGCCCAAAGTAGACGAAGCAGAAATGGTCAAGCAAAGAAATGAGCAGCGAAGATTTGCAGCCGATCAACTAAAGAGTATCGTCAAAGACAATAAGCTCTCGGTTGAAATTGCTGAAGGAGTCGATGCCTTAAAACTAGATGTCGATCCAAGCAAGATAATAGAGGCAGCGATTAATCCTATGGATTGGATTGCCAAGTCTGTTGTCAAAGATGGACAAACTGATTGGAATAAATTATCCCAGCTAGTTGCGTTCTCAAACAATCCTCAAGGGTTTCTAGAGAATTTGTATAAGCACGGAAATAATCTAGGTCAAAAAAAGTTTGTCGAAAAGAATTTGAAGAATAAACCTAAAGCAACAGGAAGAAAGCCTACAAATGGTACGGCTGGATTAGACCCCTACTCTTTAGAGGCATTTAAAAATTCAAAAAGAATCAATTAAAAAACATTTAAAAAAAATATAATAAAATGGCAAATTTAAGATTATCAACTATTCCCTTTTATACAGATGGATTAGATAAGAGGGAGATTCTCTCAAAATATATAGATGTCAATGACGAATTCACTGGCATCATTGAACTACTTGAGATGCTTGGGCAATTTACTCCAACTGACAATAAGGAGTTCTTTAATTACACTCAAGACAAGGTATTTCAATCAGCTACCGTTACTAGTAGTGGAGGAATATCAGCACTAGCTGCTGCTGGAACTGCTACACTCACTTTAACTGGTGGACATGGTGTTCGAGCCAAAGTAGGAGATTTTGTTGTAGGACCAGATGGATCAATAGGATTCGTTCAAGCAATCTCGACAGATGCATTGACTATTCAGAATCCACATCCTACCGCAGCTCTAACAATTGCAAACTCTGCCGTTGTGACATTCCCAACAAGTGGTGTTGCTGAAGGTAGTAATGCTACTGAAATGGGTGTTTCATCTGTTACAAAGCGTAGTAATCAACTACAGTATTTTGAAACCTACACTGAGGCAACTGATATCTCACTAGGGTCAAAGATTGAATTAGACTTTAATGGTGTCAACCATTACTTTCAACTTCAGTCTCATTTGGCTTTTATGAAGCATAGAGCCTCTATTAGTAACGCTTTCCTTATGGGAAAGAAGGTTTCTGCTGTTGATGCTGCTGCTGGAGTAGTCCCAATGACTAGAGGTTTGAATAGTTATGTTGATGACTTTGGTGTAACAACTACAGCATCAAATAGCACAGCACCAGTAAACCTTGATAAAGGTGATTGGAGAACATTCTCTAGAGCATTAGATGCTGCTAAATCACCTGATGAAGGTATGCTATGGTGCGGAGGAGATATGTCAGCTTCTATAGATGATGTGTTTGATGGATTACTTGCCTCTGGTGGAGTTAAGTATGATGCATTTGGAAAAGGGTCTTCTAAAGCTAAAGCTGTAGATATGGGAGTTCAGTCATTTACAATCTATGACAGGACTTATCATAAGTCTAAGTTATCTGCTTTTGAAAACTCAGGAACAACTTCTGCTGCTGGTAGCGAGTACCCAGACATAGCATATTTTGTACCTAGTGGTCAAGTGGCTACTATGGATGGCACAAGCGTACCTCGTATTCAAGGTAGATACTTAAATCTTCCTAATGGATTATCTGGTCGATATATGGAAATAGAGACAGGAGGATTGGCTGAAACACCAACCGATAGAACGGCTGTACTTGGTTATACACACAGAAGTTATGAAGGACTTGATATTACAGGACCTGAGCACTTCGGTAAAATCAAGCTATCTGCTTAATAATTAATAATTAGGGAAGTCTTCTTCGGAGGGCTTCCTTATTTTTCAAATACAAACAACTAATAATATGAAAGCATCAGATTACAATAATTATCCAGAGTGGATGAAGAAGCCGTTTAATAAAACGGTTATATATACTTTTAATAATATTACAAAAGACCCTGATAATGCAGGGAGATACATTATTCCAAATATTTATCGATTTAAGTTAACAGATCAAATAGTGGTTACCGATGAAGATGGTACTAACGCTAGACCTATTCACATAGCATATACAAATAGATCAAATCCAGATGGCTCAATAGTAGTTGGAGAGGATTTGTATTTTTCAGCAGAGGGATTTGGTAGGATAGTATTAAATCCTAAAAGGGCTAGTGATCACGCTAAGTTTATGTTTATGGAATACTCAAACATGAATGTCTCCAATCCTAATAGAGACGAGAGTATTCCTATTATATGGAAAAAAGAAGATCTAGAGGTAAAAGCAAAGGCTTCAAGAGTTGATCGTAAATCAAGGAAGGAAGCTATGCTAGAAGCAGTTCAATTATCTCCCTATATGGTAGAGATACTTATTGATGTACTTGGATCAAGTAGCGATAAGGAAAAGAGTGAAGAAGAGCAAAGAGACTTGATAGAGGACATTGCGGAGACTGATCCAAAAACATTCTTAGCTGCTGTTAAAAGCACCCTATCAGAGATAATTTCAACAACCAAAAAGGCAAAGGATCTTGGAATCATAAAGAATGATTTTAAGAAACAAGCATTTATTTCCCAACCTGATGAAGAGGTGATTTTCAGTACCAAAGGACTTGACAAGAAGAAGACTTACGAGTTATTCGCTAAGTTCCTTCAAGAGAATCCAAAGGTGCTAAAAACCATTGAGTCAAAGGTATTAATGGAACAAGAGCTAGTCTAAAGATTCCTTATTTGGTTGTTTGGAAGTTTGGGTAGGGGCAGCGATTTAGTTGTCCTTACTTTTTTGAAAATAAAGAATTAGATGAGTGGTAACGTAGGATTAGTAACAAATAAGGGAAGTTGGAATGCATTATTAAATGCACCAGCGATTAGTAATTCAACTCAGAACAACAGTCCTGGGGATTACTACACTTGTTCTGTTGCTGGTAAATCCGCATTCTCTTCAAGATCAAAAGGAGAATACTTTGCTATTGGAGACATCATAGTCTACAATGGTGCGGTATGGACTAAGAATGATCAATTCTCCGTAGAGTCTGGTTTTGGTACACCAAGTAATTGGAATGAGGCTTATAATAATTACATAGTAAGCGGATCATTTGCGAGTAATGTAATCACCCTTAACCAAAGAGCTGGTGGTTCATTTGCAATTAATCTTACAGGGACGATTACCAACAACACGAGTGGAAACGCTGCGACTGTTACTGATGGTGTGGTGACTACTGGTTTATACAGTAATCCTAGTTGGATAACAGGCTTGGATTGGAATAAGATTAGTAGTCCTCCAACCACATTAAGCGGATATGGTATTACAGATGCTGCTCCCATAGCTAGTCCAAGTTTTACTGGTGGAGTGACAGTAGGTGGAACGGCTGTTATAGATAGTTCTGGTGCTTGGGTAGGATCAAATAGTGGTCTTGTGGGTGCTACTGGTCCCCAAGGTGCTCAAGGTATTCAAGGAATAACAGGTTTAACTGGACCTACTGGTGCCGCAGGTGCTGCTGGTGCTCAAGGTATTCAAGGATTAACAGGTTCGACTGGACCTACAGGTGCTGCTGGAGCTGCTGGTGCTCAAGGTATTCAAGGATTAACAGGCTTAACTGGACCTACTGGACCTACTGGTGCTGCTGGTGCTCAAGGTATTCAAGGATTAACAGGTTCGACTGGACCTCAAGGCATACAAGGAGCAACAGGAGCAGCAGGTCCAACTGGTGCTACTGGTCCAGCTGGTTCAACATCTTATAGTGCAGGTAATTTAACATCTCAAGGTTATGGTTCGTCAAATTTTACATGGTTACAAACCCCAAGTGGTTTATCACCATTTTCAGGTGGTTGGGCTAGTTTTTTAATAAGCAATCATGGAAATGGTTCTAATTATTATAACCAAACTATTATTATGCCTTTTTGGGGACCTCCTCAGTATAGTAGAAAAGAGAATAATAGTAATCGTGGTCCTTACACTTTTTGGACTACAGAAAATTTGACTCCAGTAACTACTTCTAACTACAGCTCTTACGCTCTACCACTCTCTGGTGGAACAATTAGTGGTAATCTTCGCTTGTCTGGCAGTGATAGCCACATATACGGAGGTTCAATAACCTCTAGAAGTGGAGCAAGAGCAATACACATGGGATACAGTGGTAGTTGTGTTTTTACAGGAGAAAGAACCGATAGCTCTTCATCAGCTTTTCTCATAGTAGCTTCAAGTAATCAAACATATTTTTACTCTAGAGTATCTGATGGAAGCACTACTGGAAGACGTTTTTTATTTACGCAGGGTAATACTCTAGCATTTGCTTGTGAGGCAAGTAGATATGTAACTTTTTACAATGGTCATGGTAACTCATCTGATCGATTATTCAAGAAAAATATAGAGGATAGTAGCTATGGTTTGGAAGAAGTAAATAGTTTAAAACCAAGAAGATTTTATTGGAAAGATGAAACTAAATCTAAAGTAAAACAAATAGGTTTTATTGCTCAAGAGCTTGAAGAGGTATTGCCAGAAGCAGTTCGTGGGCATGAGGGCAATAAATCAATAATGGACAATAGTTTGATACCAGTTCTCACAAAAGCAATTCAAGAATTATCACAACAAGTTACCGATCTAAAAGCAGAGGTCGAATCATTAAAAGAATAAAACAATGGCAATAACATACGAGCTATCAATTAAGAATATGGATGCAGCACCCACAGAGGGTGACTTACAAGATGTAGTTAAAATCATTCACTACATGTATATAGGTAAGGAAACCGTAGATGGTAAAGATTTTCATGGATACGCTATAGGTGCAGTAGAAATTAACGCACCTAGCTCTGATTCATTTACATCATTTGCTGACTTAACCGAAAAACAAATTAAGGCATGGGTAGAACCAAAGTTAGACTTAGTAAGCATTAACGCTGATATAGCTTCTCAAATAGAATCACAAAAAAATCCACCAACAGTAGTAAAATCAAATCCTTGGGGTGGTGAGGATGAAGTTTAAATAACAATCAATATGGAAAATAAAATAACAGAAGAGCAGCTAAAAGACCTACAAGAATTAGTGTCAAAGATCAATCAAGCATCTAGTCAAATAGGTGGACTTGAATTGCAAAAACAAGCATTCGTTGGACAAGCAGCGGAGCATCAAAGAGATTTGAACAAGCTACAAGATAAGTTAGAAAAGGCTTATGGTAAGGTTCAAATTGACATCAATAATGGTTCGTTTAAACCAATCGAAGAAGAGGCTGAAGTAGCAGAGGAAGTCTAAGGTTCTAAGCAATTATTTATAGGGAGAAAGCTCTCGTATGTTGTTGGTTAGTTTTGCGTATGGTGCTCGTATAAAGCACTTCTAACGCAAAAAAGACCTTAAATGCTAGTAAGACTTCATACATTTATTCGTTCTATTTTAAGAAAGAATAGGAGTGCTTTCGTTCCCCCTGCTTTAATTACAGAAGCTATAAATCAAGCTAGTTTTGATCTATGGAGGGAGTTGATTCAAGACTTCAGAACCACAGGAAAACAATCTGATTTATTAAGTGCTTTTAAAGCATCAAGCTCCCCAGCGGTTGGTGGTGGAGTTTTTACCGTTGCTGGTAAATCAGAATCCGTAGTAGCTGGTATTTCAATATTGGATTCTAGCAGTAATGAGTATCCAACGAGATTGCTTACAAGCGATAGTGATTGGGTATTACGGAAGAAACTACCTGTAGAGGATATAAGTGAAAGCCTTGTAAAAAGGGTTACTGTAAATACTACTGTAAATGATCCGAATGTAGCATTACCTACGGACTTCATGGCTCATAAGGGAGCTATATATACCTCCGCTAATAGGAAAGGTAAGATTGTCCCTAGCGAGGAATTTCTAGAGCAAAAGCATCCAGTAGATCAAAAACAAATAGATTTTCAAAATATCAATGAGGATCTAATTAAATCGGCAAGTATAAGCTGTTCTGGAACCCCATCGGTAGGAACTCTTCCAGAGGATTACTTGAGTAATACTGGTGTCTTTTATAATGCTGAAAAAAGAGAAGGTAAAATATTAAGCCCACAAGACTTCTTAAACAAGAAGAACAGAGTCACAGATATCGTTGGATTAGAGGATACTTACACTGTCCAAGCCACGATAAACGCTGCTAGTGGAACGGCTGATCTTCCTGATAATTATGCTGCT
>Ga0209534_10003593_pt1 | contig 14713 bp, 11 predicted proteins | sample COG_07_FD_184751 | JGI IMG/M metagenome (GOLD analysis project Ga0209534, IMG submission 184751) | Pelagic Microbial community sample from North Sea - COGITO 998_met_07 (SPAdes) (version 2) | ecosystem: Environmental > Aquatic > Marine > Neritic zone/Coastal water | place: Helgoland, sampling...
GTATAATTCTAAAAATTTTACCCTCTCTTATATTAAAGTGATAACTAGTTCACTTTTTGCTGACGTTATACATAAGGAGTCTCTGCTGAGTATCCTGTAGGAATGTATTCAGTGTCCTTATTATCACACAGTACTCTAGTAGGGTAGTCTATTGATACTAGTTTATCACTCTCAACATACCAAGGGCATATATCCCTTTGGAAGACAGTCGTCTTACCTGAGCCAGTCCCAGCAACTACAGCAACCCTATCTCCAGTCTGTTCTAGAGCCTTTTTAAGCTCTTCTACAGCGGTCTTATCTTTGCCTATGTGCTTTGTGTAGTATGTGATATTATAGTTCATTATAGATTAAATAATTGTGCTTGGTAGTTATTGATTATTACCTGTAAATCATCTAGTGTTTGTTTCTTACTGTATCCCTTGGCCTTCCAGTACCAATGTGAATACTTTAGGTTCTTTAAGACCCCTCTGTATCTTGAGAGGCCTTGACAGATTAAAAAATTATGATTCATTGTTAATTCTTTCTAATTCGGTTACATAGTCAGCTCCTAGTTCTTCTAGCTCTTCTAAGCAGATGTTTAATACCTTTAGTTCTCTAGTGCGTTTATCGATTCTGTTTAGTTCTGCGCTCATTATTTAAGATTTAAAGATTTAAGTGCGTTTTGATTCCAGATGTAAGAGTTCCTATAGTATAGGTGATACTTCTGAGGCACTCCTAGGTTAGTTAGTTCTTGGACAGTTAGCATTGGTCTGTCTACATTGATTAGTTTAATGATGTCTGTTGATTTCATGATTAATAGATTAAGTGTGATAGCCCAGCGAAGTAGGCGATTAATAAAATGATTTCGAGTAGTACTTTTAAAGTTGTCATAATTGTTATAAAAAAAGCCTCCTAGTACTCTAGAGGAGTCTGGACTCTCGCTCTATTTCCTAAAAGGCTAATTAGTTCTCAGTGTTATTGTCCAGATACACTGTTGTATTTATTTAAAAACACACACCTCTACAGAGGGGGGGGTGCTATTTACAGTGCTTTTACTGATAATCAAGTAGTTACATAATTAGGTTACCCCAATGTGAAGAATTAGACAGTTATTTTGATAGTATAGTACACTAAATAGTTTGGAGTGGTGGAAAAATGTTTACTTTTATATAAGTAGAAGTAAAGAAAGTTCCACGAAGTATATAGTGGGGGAAAAATGTTCTACAACAGTATAAGTAAATGTAGAAGAAAGTTCCCCGAGAATAGTGTAGAGTTTAATTCAGTTCAATAAACAACTAATAGGTAGAGTGAAAATGGCCTCTCATAGCCCTTTGCAAAGTAGGACTGAAGAAAAACAGCACAGAAACACCCTCCTTAACATATATAATGAAGAGGGTAAAGTTGTGCACTTTTACACTGGAGTTAATTCTGATACAATAAACAACCTACCTGCTTAATGATGTTCATGTTGAGAATGCTATATTGCATGACCCAAGGCCGTAAGAGATACAGTCCTTTGCCGAAGTGCTCCGTTGAAGTATTCCGATTGGATTAGACACCCAGTTGGACACCTAAAAAGAAAGAGGGAGCGTTAACCCCCTCATTATCAGTGACCTCGACAGGATTCAAACCTGTAACCTCTTGAGCCGTAATCAAGTGCACTATTCAGTTATGCTACGAGGCCGCATTTTGGCAAAACTAAGAAATTATAATTTTATTTTCATTGAACCTGTGGGCTTTTCGCTAATAATTTTGAATAATAATCAAAATCAATGTCAGCATATTCCTAATGATGTTATTTTATTTTGAAATAGTTTGTAATTTAAAGACAAAATCTACCGTCATGTTATCTCAATCCACCAAAATATTCTTAGTTCTGATTTCATACTTATTGATTATAGGATGTGCCGAATCTAAAAAAAACATAACCTACCAAACCCTCTGGTATGACGAAGCCGCAGCCGTTTGGGAAGAGGCACTTCCACTTGGAAATGGAAGGTTGGGCGTTATGGTTTTTGGTGATCCTAGGAGTGATCGTATCCAATTAAACGATGATTCGCTATGGCCTCACGATCTTCAGTGGGAACATCCACCTGGTGGGCCCGAGGAATTAAAGTCCATTCGAGAAATTCTTTTGCAAGGAGATGCGAAATCTGCAGATTCTCTGATGGTTCACTATTTTTCCAACAAGTCCATTACCCGTTCGCACCAAACTTTGGGGGACTTGTATCTAAACTGGGACCATCGTGATGTATCAGACTATAAACGTTCGTTGGATTTGAGTACTGCTATTTCGCATACCCAATATAAAGCAGAAGGTTATGACGTTGAACAAAAGGTTTTTGTATCTCATCCACATCAAACCATGGTCATCACCCTTAGCTCCAAGCATCCAAAGGGATTGAATGGAAATATCAGATTGGATCGTCCCCTAGATGAGGGAGAAAAAACGGTTACGGTCAAAAGTTTTGATCAACAAATTCTTATGCAAGGAGAGGTGACCCAGCGAGCAGGGAAATTTAAATCTGAACCACATCCCATATTGTCGGGGGTTAAGTTTGAGACTCGACTTTCCGCCCAGCATACAGGAGGTAAGATTACATCGGTGGATAATGGGCTAGCATTGGCTGGCGTGAAGAAACTAACCCTTTTTATTGTGAGTAATTCGGATTATTATACTCCACAGTATGCAGAGAAAAACAATAAAGAACTGAAAAAAGTATTGGCAACCAACTTGAAAGAGATTGAGAGTTTACACATCAAGGATCATCAATCTTATTTTAACAGAACCCAACTAGAATTGGGAGGAGATAAGGCTCTTAGTCTGCTTACTACCGATGAAAGATTGAAAAGAGTAAAAGCAGATTCGTTGGATCCGGGATTGAGTCAACTTTTGTTTGACTATGGTCGTTACTTACTTATTGGATCTTCACGACCTGGTACCCAACCTGCCAACCTTCAGGGCTTATGGAATAAACACATCAATGCTCCTTGGAATGCTGATTACCATCTAAATATTAATTTACAGATGAACTATTGGTTGGCCAACCTTACAGGTCTTCACGAATTGAATGAACCATTATTTGACTATCTGGATCGCTTGTTGGAGAGTGGAAAGATCACTGCTCAAAAGAATTTTGGAATGCGAGGCAGTGTTTTTCCCCATGCCACAGATCTTTGGGTCCCTTCGTGGCTCAGAGCTGCAACAGCCTATTGGGGCGTTTCATTTGGAGCAGGGGGGTGGATGATGCAGCATTATTGGTATCACTATCAATTTACAAAGGATGAGAACTTCCTCAGAACTCGAGCATATCCCGCCATGGAACAAGTAGCACTCTTTTATTCGGATTGGCTGGTAGAAGATCCCAGAGACCAAACATTAATTTCGTTACCATCATCTTCTCCAGAAAACCGATACATTAACCAAAAAGGGGAATCAGTTGCGCTGTGTAGGGGCAGTGCTATGGATCAGCAGGTGATTCATGAAATCTTTAGCAATTACCTTGAAGCCAGTGAAATTTTAAAAATCAGAAGTGAGCTGACATTAAAAATCGCTGAACAACTCAAAAAACTGAGACCCGGTTTTGTATTGGGGAAAGAAGGAAGGATACTCGAATGGGATAGAGAATACGAAGAGCCTGAACCTGGGCACAGGCATATGTCTCATTTGTATGGATTTCATCCTGGAGACCAAATTTCCAAAGATCAAGATCCCGAACTCTTCCAAGCCGTTAGAAAAACTTTAGATTATCGACTGGAAAATGGTGGGGCTGGAACAGGTTGGAGTAGGGCATGGCTGATCAACTGCTCAGCCCGATTGATGGATGGGGAAATGGCTCACAATCACATTCAATTGCTGTTTCAGAAATCCATGTTCAAAAATTTGTTTGATGCCCACCCTCCATTTCAAATTGATGGAAACTTTGGATTTACCTCTGGGGTAGTGGAAATGCTTCTTCAATCTCATGAAAGCAGTGGTATTAGATTATTACCGGCATTACCTAAGGCATGGAAAAAAGGTAGCGTAAAAGGACTCATTGCTAGGGGAAACATAACCGTAAATATGGATTGGGACAATGGAAAGCTTGGAAAGCTTATGCTTAAATCGAATGAGAAACAGTCAGTAAAACTATTGTATCTCGACAAGGAGTATATTTTTGATCTCCAACAAAACAAACCATTGATTTACGATTTTCAATGATCTGTTGAAATTTTTTGGGGGCTCTATTAGGGATGTTTGATTCAAAATTCCGCTTTAATTCCTATATGCTATCTTTGACCAAATTTAATCCATGGCCTTTTTTGCAGTAATAATTGGAATATTTATCCTTATTAAAGGGGGAGATTGGTTGATGCGAGCTGCTGTGGCTCTTTCCTTGCGCTTTTCTATCCCTAAGATTGTCATCGGGATGACGGTAGTTTCTTTTGCTACTTCAGCGCCTGAATTAATTGTTAGTATTCAGTCTGCGTTGAGTGGACACCCTGACTTGGCTTTGGGGAATGTTGTAGGTTCAAATATTGCAAACCTCGGTCTTGTATTGGCCGTTACCATTATAATTTCTCCTATTGATGTCACATCGAGTTTTTACAAAACCGATTGGCCTATGATGATGTTGGCTTCATTACTTTTTTATTTTTTTATTGTCATCGATAACAAGTTGGTGGCTTATGAAGGAGCCATTCTATTTGTTTTGCTTCTGGTTTTTATGGTTTATTTGATCAAGTATCAAAAAACGGCAGTTTTGGATGAAGCACCCGAAGACGATCAAGCCTTGAATGCTTCTAAAACATTTACTTATTTGTTATTAGGAGGATTTTCTTTGTGGTTGGGATCCGAAACTTTGATAAAAGGTGCAGTAAGTTTGGCTCATGATTTAGGAGTAAGTGAACGAATCATCAGTGTTTCCATTATTTCGTTGGGAACAAGTATTCCCGAGCTTTCGGCTTCGATAATTGCAATTCTAAATAAAGAAAAAGCCATTTCCTTGGGCAATCTCATAGGGTCCAATATTTTCAATTTACTCGCTGTTATGGGCATAACCTCCATGATTCACCCTGTGGAGATTCAGGATAAAGGATTGTTGAGTAATGACATTTGGTGGATGTTTGGCATTTCTTTTTTGATCCTACCTTTGGTATTTTTCCCTCGAGGATCTAAGTTGGCTTGGATCGATGGCCTGATATTGTTGATCCTTTATAGTATTTTTATTCTACCCTTATTTATATAAAAAATCCCACTATAAAGTGGGATTTTAAACATCAAGTTTCAGCTATTTAAATAAATATAGTAGTATTAAACTTTAGCTGACTTAACTGTTTTGATGATTCTACTTGCAATCTTGTATGGATCTCCGTTAGAAGCAGGTCTTCTGTCTTCCAACCAACCTTTCCATCCTTGCTCTACAGTCATGATGGGAATTCTGATGGATGCTCCACGGTCAGATACACCAAAGCTGAATTCATCTATGGATTGCGTTTCGTGATCTCCAGTAAGTCGTTGGTCATTGTATGCACCATAAACATCGATATGTTCTTTTACAACGGGTCGGAAAGCCTCACATATTTTTTCATAAATCTCTTTAGAACCACAAGTTCTTAAAATTTCATTGGAGAAGTTGGCATGCATTCCAGAGCCATTCCAGTCGGTAGCTCCAAGGGGTTTTGGATGCCAGTTGATGGCCAATCCGTACTTTTCACCCAATCGCTCCAATAGATATCTAGAAATCCAAATTTGATCTCCAGCTTCTTTAGCTCCTTTGGAGAAACATTGATATTCCCATTGTCCAGAAGCCACCTCAGCGTTGATTCCTTCAACATTGATACCTGCTTCCAAACATTGCTCTAAATGTTCTTCGATCATCTCTCTGCCAAAGGCATTTTTGGCCCCTGCCGAACAGTAGAATTGCCCTTGAGGGGTTTGATCTTTTGGAAAACCTAAAGGCAAATTGGTTTCGGGATCCCATAGAAAGTATTCTTGCTCAAATCCAAACCAAAAATCATTATCATCATCATCAATGGTTGCTCTTCCGTTGGACACGTGAGGAGTACTATCGGCGTTAAGCACTTCAGTCATTACCAAATATCCATTTTTCCGATCTGGGTCTGGATATAATGCCACGGGCTTAAGCAGACAATCTGAGGAGTTTCCTTCGGCTTGTTGGGTTGAAGAACCATCGAATGACCACATAGGACAACCTTCTAATGTGCCATCAAAATCACTCACGATCTTTGTTTTGCTTCGCAAACTGGCTGTAGGCTTATAGCCATCCAACCAAATGTATTCCAATTTAGACTTACTCATATAATTAATTTTTAGTTTTCTAATATTCAAAAATAAAATTTCTTGAATATACCACCCCTTTTCAGGGAGTTAATTCTAAAAACTATTAAACATTTTTATGAACACCTTAATTTTTTTGGGGTAAATTTTGATTATCACAAAATTTTGGGACACTAATCTAAAATTTTTCATTTATAAATTATCTTTGTTTAGTTTCCAAAACACCTCACTGATGAACTACTTGAGAAAAAAAAGTCTCGAAAATCTTTTTGGCAAGCAACCAAAATCATTTGAAAATGATCAAAAATACTCTTCTCTTTTTGCGAGCCATGTATTTACTGATGCTGTATTAGAACAATACGTCAATAAAGAAACATATAATCAGGTTGCCCAAGCTGTAAATAAGGGGTCGAAAATCAACCGAAGATATGCAGATCAAATTGCCGCTTCTCTCAAAGCCTGGGCGATGTCCAAAGGAGCGACCCATTATACCCATTGGTTTCAACCTTTGACTGGAGGAACAGCAGAAAAACACGATGCTTTTTTTGACCTCCAATCCTCGGGTAAACCTATGGAAAATTTTGAAGGGACTCAATTGGTGCAGCAAGAACCAGATGCTTCCAGTTTTCCCAGTGGTGGGATTCGCAATACTTTCGAAGCCCGAGGCTATACTGCTTGGGACCCTACTTCTCCTGCCTTTATCCTCGATAAAACGCTTTGTATCCCGACCATCTTTGTTTCTTATACTGGAGAAGCATTGGATTATAAAACCCCGCTACTTAAATCCATTCAGTCGCTAGACAATGCTGCCACGGAAATTTGTAAATACTTTGATAAAAATGTAACCAAGGTCAATGCTACTTTGGGTTGGGAGCAAGAGTATTTTTTGGTGGACAAGTCTTTGGCTGCCTCTAGACCAGATCTAATCATTACCGGTAGAACACTTTTTGGTCATCAGCCTTCCAAAGGACAACAGTTGGATGATCATTATTTTGGTTCCATTCCCCCACGTGTGCTCTCTTATATGAAAGAATTGGAACATTCGGCCATTCAATTGGGAATTCCCCTCAAAACCCGCCACAATGAAGTTGCTCCTGGTCAATTTGAGTTGGCGCCTGTTTATGAAGAGGCCAATTTGTCTGTCGACCACAATTCTTTAGTGATGGACTTGATGCGAAAAATTGCAAACAAGCACGATTTTATTGTGCTATTTCACGAAAAGCCTTTTGAGGGTATTAACGGATCAGGAAAACACAACAACTGGTCTCTATCTACCAATACTGGAGTCAACTTGCTGAGTCCGGGTAAAACCCCGATGAGCAATCTTCAGTTCCTCACCTTCTTTATCAACACTATTGCAGCTGTCTTGACGCATGAGTCCTTGATGAGGGCTTCGATTGCAAGTGCAAGTAATGATTTTCGACTGGGATCGAGTGAAGCACCGCCTGCCATACTCTCTGTTTTTATAGGAAAACAATTGACGGCTGTTCTGGATAACTTGGAAAATGTTTCCAAAGGGAAACTTTCACCCGAAGAAAAAACGGATCTCAAGCTCAATGTTATTGGGAAAATTCCTGAGATCCTATTGGACAATACCGATAGAAATAGGACATCTCCATTTGCCTTTACAGGAAATAAATTCGAGTTTAGGGCAGTGGGCTCTAAGTCAAATTGTGCCAAGTCTATTACGGTTCTCAATGCCGCAGTAGCCCAACAATTGGAAAAATTTGGCAAGGAGGTTGAAGACTTGATTGAGAAAAAGGAGATGAAAAAGGACGATGCCATTTTTAATGCCTTGAGAGACAACCTGAAAGGGATTAAAAACATACTTTTTGAAGGGGACGGCTATAGTGATATATGGATAGAAGAGGCAAAAAAGCGAGGACTGAGCCACAATCAAAATACCCCTGATGCCTTGACGGCTTATATCTCCAAAAAAAGCATTTCACTTTTTGAACAAACAATGGTGTTTTCGGAACGAGAAGTTATGGCGAGGTACACTGTCGATCTTAAGGAATATATCATGCGGGTTCAAATTGAGTCTAGGACTTTGGGAGACATTGCTCGAAACCATATCATTCCAACCGCAATTAAATTCCAAAATGTACTGATTAAAAATGTAAAAGGTTTAAAAGAAATTTATGGGAACGATTTCCAAAAGCATGCCGAAGTGCAGTTAAAAATTATCGAACGCATCTCTGGACATATTAATGAAATCAATAAAGGGATAGTGCAAATGGTTGAAACCCGAAAATCTTTGAATAAGATTGAAGAAGAATATGAAAAAGCCCATGCTTATTGTGAAAAAGTATTGCCTTTTTTGAAAGACATCAGATATCACTGTGATAAGTTAGAGTTGGTCACAGACGATGACCTATGGCCCTTGGCCAAATACCGAGAACTTTTGTTTTGTCGTTGATAAAAAAAAAATCGAATCCCAATGGGTTAGGGGAATAGTATTAAATTTGAATTCTAATCAAATCAATGACAGATAAAAGGTATAACCTAAGAGGTGTTTCTTCTCAGAAGGAGGACGTACACAATGCCATAAAAAATATAGACAAGGGCCTTTTTCCAAAAGCTTTTTGCAAGGTCGTACCTGATTTTTTGACAGGAAGTGAGGCCCATTGTTTGGTCATGCATGCAGACGGAGCAGGAACCAAAAGTTCGCTAGCTTATGCCTATTGGAGAGAAACTGGAGATCTTTCCGTTTGGAAAGGCATTGCTCAAGATGCCTTAATCATGAATATTGATGATCTGCTTTGCGTTGGGGTAACCAACGATATTTTGTTGTCATCTACTATTGGAAGAAATAAAAATAAGATTCCGGCCGAAGTACTATCTGCCATCATCAATGGAACCGAAGAACTACTGGTTGATTTGGCAAAGTATGGTGTAAGAATTCACAGCACTGGAGGCGAAACGGCCGATGTTGGAGATTTGGTAAAAACCATTATTGTTGATTCTACCGTTACCGCCAGAATGAAAAGAAGTGAGGTGATAGACAATGCAAATATCAAGGCTGGTGATGTGATTGTAGGCTTGGCCTCCTTTGGGCAGGCCAGCTATGAGGATCAATACAATGGAGGTATGGGGAGCAATGGATTGACTTCGGCTCGTCATGATGTGTTTGGTGCTGCTCTGAAAGAAAAATATCCTGAGACCTTTGACAATGACTTGCCCACTGATTTAATTTACTCTGGTTCCAAAAGATTAACTGACCCCACCAATACGCCTTTGGATGTTGGACAATTGGTGTTGTCTCCTACGCGTACCTATGCACCGGTTATTAAGGAGGTATTGGATACCATAGACCGAAAAGACATACACGGGATGGTACATTGTAGTGGGGGAGCTCAAACCAAAATTTTACATTTTATTGACCAGTTGCATATTATCAAAGACAATCTGTTTGATTGTCCTCCACTCTTCGAATTGATAAAAAACGAATCGGGTACTGATTGGAAAGAGATGTACGAAGTCTTTAATATGGGACACCGTATGGAAATTTATCTTCCCGAATCTGTAGCAGAAAAAGTGATCGCTATTTCAAGATCATTCAATATTGATGCACAAATCGTCGGGAGGGTAGAGGCTTCTTCCTCCAAAAAGTTGACCATCTCATCCCAATGGGGGATTTTTAAATATTGATTTTTTATTTAAATTTATTTAAATTTTACGGTAGGGTAAATGTTTTTGAGATTGTTAAATCATTAAACAAGTATCCCTTACTAATTTAATCTTCTGTTACCCTAATCCCAATCTGAAATGAACAATTGTTTGTATAGTAACGACCTACTGAAAAATGAATCCAACTCCCCCTTCGATTTGTGATGAATCACATTACAAAAAACTGTATTTAGAGTATTCCGATCGTTTGTATCGTTACTTGGTTTATGCTTATGGGGTTGCTGTTGATGCAGAAGATATCACACAAAATGTTTTCCTAAAACTTTGGGAAGATTGTTCTCGTTTTAATCAAAAAAACATCAAAAGCTTGATTTTTACTATGGGTAAAAACATGAGTATCAATCAAATAAAAAAAAATAAAAGAGGAGAAGGTTTTGTTTTTATGGACAAAGTTCTTTCCAATCCAGAGTCTCAATTGGAGGAAAAAGAATTTCATCAAAAGTTAGTGCATAGTATAGAACAATTAAATGAAAATGAAAGGTTGGTGTTTATGATGAGTCGTTTGGAGGACTTGTCGTATAAAGAAATAGCAAACCAATTAAGTATAAGCCAAAAAACAGTAGAGAAGCGAATGCATAGTGCTTTGAAGTTTTTACACGATCGGCTATCAGTGAATTTAAAGAAAAAATAAGATGAATCGAAATAATTATCTTGCCCGATGGAGCCAAGGCTTTGAGAAAGACGAAACCATAGAAAACCTTGAGGGCCAAGACGCCTTGAAGCTCTATAAAAAAATACTAAAATCAACCGAATCGATTAAAGTAGATTTTCCAACTAGTTTGGAATGGGAAAATTTCTCAAGAAAATTACCAAAAAAAACTTCGATAAAGAAGTTGAATATTCGGTTGATATGGTCAATGGCAGCCAGTCTGGTTTTATTATTTGGATTGAATTTATATTTCACTGCTGAAGAGACGATCACAGCCCAAGGCTTGATCAAACATATCGAATTACCAGATGGAAGTTTGGCCAAACTTAATCCAGGGTCATCCATTGATTTCAAACGTACATTCGGGTGGTGGAATCGAAACATTAATATGAAAGGAGATGTTGTCTTTTCCGTCCAAAAAGGCATACCCTTTAATGTTCATTCATCAGAGGGAAAGGTTGAAGTATTGGGAACTGTTTTTAGAGTTATCTCGTTTGAAAATTATTTTGCTGTCAGTTGTAAGGAAGGGAGAGTAGCGGTAACCCATGAAAATAAAAGATTAGGATTGGGAGCAGGAAATGCCTATAACAATATTACTCGGACGGTTACTTCACAGAACTTTGACAAGTTTGAAAAGAATGAGGGGCTTTATTATGAGAGTACTCCATTGGCCTATCTTGTTTTTGTCATGGAGCAAGTCTATGGAATTTCGGTCGAACTTTTTACGTCCAAGCCCTATTACTTTACTGGAGTATTACCCATAAAAGATAAGGAGGAGGCATTTCAAATTTTGGCGGAGACTTTTTCACTTCAAATAAAAGCCTACCAGAACGGAAATATTGATATAGTAGAACCTTGATTAATGAGACTCGTAGTATTACTGTTAATATTCATCTCTGTTGCCCAAGCACAATCACCTGTGAGGAGTTTGAAAAAAACGCTTTCGGAAGCGGAGAAAAAATATGGACAAATTTACTCCTATGACGATCTGTTTGTAAGTAATCACTTGGTGTTAGAAACACCACTCCCTCATAAAATTGATGATTTTTTAAAAATTCTTACACAAGATTACCATTTTAGAGTTTTAAAAAGAGAGAACAATATCATTCTATCGCCTAAGCTTCAGTTCCAAGACAATATTCTTTGTGGTTATATCAAGAGCCAACGTTTTGATCGCGGAATTCAGAATGTTCTCGTTGAAGCGGGAAAACAGTTTACAACAACAGATTCATTGGGTTACTTTTTTTTTAATTACTTACCCAATAAAAAAGGGAAGCTTCAATTCAAGACAGTTCAATATGGAGTCAAGTCCATTGATTACCAAATTACTGCTGACTGTGAAGATTACTATATTGATGATGATGAAATCAAGTTGGGAGAAGTGATTTTGGAATACATCGTTCCTCCTATTGAGAAAAGAAGCAATGGTTCTTATGGGATTGATTTGACCCAACTTCCAACAGCACCAGGCTCGGTCAATCCTGATATTATCGAATTAATCCAACTCCTGCCAGGGGTCAGTAACCCAAATGAGAACAGTACTATTTTTATTCGAGGAGGTACACCAGATCAAAATAAAATCAATTGGAATAATATTCGAGTATATCAAAACCATCATGCCAATGGAGGACTGTCTCCCTTTAATCCCTATTCCATTGACAAAATAGAGTTAATGGTTAAAGGGGTTCCCGCCAACTACGGTGAGCACACCTCTGGAATGGTACTCCTAAAAAACCAATCTCGATCTGGCAAAACTGGTTTGAGAGCTTCTGCTGGAGTCAATCTTTTAGATACTGATTTTGTAATTAAATATAAGACTCCAAAAAAAACATATCTGAACTTTTCGGCACGATCCTCTTTTAAAAACTTATTGTAACAAAGTTTTAAAGAGAACACTTTCAATCGATTTGCTGAAGCTAATGAACAAAGTATCACTTTGGAAGACCAAGAGATTTTTTACAATGACTTCACTTTGTCCTCTGGATTGACACTCAATAAGTTTTCCATTTTTGACCTCTATACGTTTTACTTAGAAGACCAAATAGATTATGAATTGTACAATGCTGACATAGAATTTAGAGACCATTTGGATTCTAAAAATTGGGGCTTGGGTACAAAGTATTCTTATTCTAAGAATCAGCGTATTTGGGATTTTAATTTATCGCATAGTGCATTTGAAATGATGTATTCAAGATTTTTGGAAGAATATCCAATAGGCGAGGTTGGAAACGAAGATGAAGCAGAGTACAAAGCAATGTCTTATCGTGCTAATAAGGTTAGGGAGACTAATGCTAGTCTGATGCGGCAACTGTCATACAATTCAAATTATTTTTTTTCTTGGGGAGTTGAGTATCTATACCGTAAAGTCGATTTCAAATATCAGCCAGATTTGAACCGTCCAGAATATGAGATTATACAAAAGGCCAATGAAAATAATCTTTCCTTTTTTGGGATATTAAAATCCAATTTTTCGGAGCGTCATCTTTTGGAATTGGGGTTGAGACACAATTATTTTAATTCTATCAAAAGCCATCGATTGGAACCCCGTCTTAATTTGACCCAATACCTAAACTCCAAATGGACCTTACAAACAACCTTTGAAAGTAAATCACAGTCTATTTTTCGTTCCAATGAAACTATTAATAACAGTACAGACAAAACTAATAATTTATGGATTGGACTGGGAAATGCTCATTACCCCTTATTGAAATCCAATCAGTTCAGTCTGGGAACAATATATGAATCTAAAGCAGTTGTAATCGAATTGGATGGGTATCGAAGGTGGTTTTATGGAGTCTCTACTTTTGGTTTTGGTTACCTAGACCCAAACGACCAAGACCACCATGTCGGAAAATCAAACATTCTAGGGTTTGACTTCTTTTTTCAAAAAAAATGGAACAATGCCAACTTTTGGCTATCCTATACCCATCAACAAAACAAAAATAAATTTTGGGATGTATATAATGGGCAGTCTTTCAATAGCAATTTTTTTGTTCAACACCAACTTAATTTGGGATACAACATTAGCCTGAACGATTGGCATCTCCACTTTAATTACAATCTTAGGAGTGGAATTCCATATTCAATACCAGACGATGTTACCAAATCCGAAACGGGAAATATTTTTGTTTACAATAATTTAAACAATCATACTTTGCCAACCTACCAGCGTTTAGACCTTTCTTTATCCAAACGTTTTTCGATTTTTAAATCTGTAAAAATGGATTTTAAGATGGCTTTGAAAAACTTGACTCAAAATCAAAATATTTTAGAAAGGATCCACTATTATGATGCCAATTCAGAATCGATTAAGAAAATAGACCGCTATGCGATGATCCGATTTGCCAATGTTGGTGTTCGTTTTTATTTTAACTAAAAAAGAGGTAGGGTAATTTTTGACTTGATTGTTATACAATAAAAGTTAAAAAATGAAATCTACAAACAGACGTCACTTTATCAAACAAACCTGCCCATTGCTAATCGCCTCCATCGTAGGAGGAGAGGCATTGGTATCCTCTTGCTCAAAAGAGAAAACAGAAAATCCAACCCCCATCTCTGGAGGATATCAAATTTCGGATCAAATTTTGACCATTGACTTGAATCATGCGGATTTTGAACCTCTTAACTCCAAAGGATGGATCAATTTTTTAGAACAAAATGTTTTGATATTAAAATCAAACGGATCCTATTCGGCCTACACCAATGTTTGTCCTCACGAGGGTACTCGTAACCGTTGGTCCTACTCCGCTTCTGAAAACACTTTTTTGTGTAGCAATCATGACAAAACCTATAAGGCTGATTGTAAAACAGCTGGAAGTGGAGGTGTTTTGAAATGTTATTCGACCCAATTGTCTAATAATCAATTGAAAATTAATTTGAGTTAATAAGGATTGATGTAATTCAATCATTCGAAGTAAAAACAATAATTATGGAAAAGGAAAACAAAAGACGACTTTTTCTATCACAAGCTTGTCTCCCAGTACTCATCTCCGTTTTAGGAATCCCTATGATGAACGGATGTGTAATGGATTCAGATGATGATGATTTTATTAATAATCTTGACGATGATGACGAAGTTGACGATTATGACGATGACGATGACGATGATGAGAATG
>Ga0209534_10003599_pt1 | contig 14700 bp, 14 predicted proteins | sample COG_07_FD_184751 | JGI IMG/M metagenome (GOLD analysis project Ga0209534, IMG submission 184751) | Pelagic Microbial community sample from North Sea - COGITO 998_met_07 (SPAdes) (version 2) | ecosystem: Environmental > Aquatic > Marine > Neritic zone/Coastal water | place: Helgoland, sampling...
CATATATCTCATCAACTATAATATTTAAAGCACATCCCTTTTCCATCTTCTTAATATCTAAAATTAACTTCTTTGAAATAATATTAAAATTATCTTTACTTATTTTATTTAAATTAGATTTAATGATCTCTTTTACTTTATCATCATCAGTTTCAGCAACATACTTCTTCCATTTACTTTCAATTTTTTTATTTGAATAATTTGAATACTTTTTCGTCAACATAAATATTGGCTTAATTGAATCTTGTTTCTGTATTTTAGAATAATCATAGAGAAACTTTTTAATTAAATCAATATTAAAAGTATTCTTATAGTCATCAAAAGAGAAATTTTTTAAATTATTTCTTATCACTATAATCGAACTCATTTATAGATAAATAGACAATTCTTTAAATAAAATAAAAAAAATGAATAATTAAAAAATGGTTTAAATAAAAATAGTTATATAATTAATAGTATATGTGTGATTATATTAAAACTATTTTGGTTCAAGACGTAGTTGTTGAGGCTTCTAAATTAAATAAAAATATTAACGACACAATTTCATTACTTTTGAAGAATAAAATTGAAAAGAGATGTTTAGACAAAGGTTATGTGAAAGAAGATTCAATTGAAGTGATTAAGAGGAGTGCTGGGATATTCTCTGGTAGTTTATTTAATGGATCTGTAAAATATCGTGTTGTTTTCTCTTGTTATTTATGTAATCCAAGTAAAGGTGATGTTATTAAATGTAAGGTAATTAAAGTTAATGAATTGGGTCTTCGTGGCTTAGTTGGTTCTATAAGAGTTATTGTTGCAAAACAGTTCCAAGATGATGTAACTGTATTTAAAAATATTAAGGAGGGTGATGAGATAGATGTTGTTATTTTAGATAAAAAGTTTGATTTAAACAGTCCATTTATTGAGGTCGCTGCGAAAATAGATGAGGAGAAGATTTTTAAGAATTTAGAGAAGAAGATTGAGGTTTTAGATGTTAAGATGGATAAGCCTAAAAATAAATTTGTTCTATCATCATTGGAGGATTTGGTTGATTTGAATAGTGTTGATGTAAATGATATTGCAGAGGAATTAGATATTTCAGACTCAGATGAATATGACGAAATTACAGGAACGGATGATAGTGAGGTTGAAGAGGAACAAGTAGAACAAGATGAAAATGTATTAGCATATGAAAATATTACAGGAAAAGATAATGTGAATTTACAAACAACAAGTATTAACATTTCTGGAGAAAATCCAAATGAAAAAGAAGAGAAAGCGAAGGAAGAGAGTGATGAGGAAGAGAGTGATGAGGAAGAGAGTGATGCGGAAGAAGAGAGTGAAGAAGAAGAAGAAAGTCAGGAAGAGGAAAGTGATGAGGATTTAAAAGATGAAGATGAAGAAGATTCTGATGAAGAAATTATGGATGATGATGATTTAGAATATGATGGGGAGGATGAGAAATTAGATAGTGAAGAAGAAGTAGATGAGTTGTAAATTGTTTTGTTTTTTAGTTTTGTTTTTTAGTTTTGTTTTTTAGTTTTGTTTTTTAGTTTTGTTTTATTTTTTTTTGTTTTATTTTTTTTATAATATAAATCTTACAAATTGTATAAAATATTTAAAAAGTATTAAATATTTTTGTATATATGTTGAATAGTAGTAATGATTTGAATACAATTGAGATAAGTGAATTAAAAAAGGGGGAAAAAGATTTTGAGATTAAAATTAATAATACAAAAAAGAGTATTTTAGCGGAAGTTAGTAAGTTAAATAAGTTAGAACATATTGAAATTTTTAAGATATTAAGTAGAAACAATGTAGAATATACGGAAAATGTAAATGGTATTTTTGTGAATATGAAAAATCTTGATTTGATTACATTAAATAATATTATTAAGTTTATAAATTATGCGAAAAACAAGAATATAGAATTATTAGAGAAAGAGAGTATGTTGAGTAAAACAAAGAAACAGATTTATGGATCTTCTAGTGATAGTGATATTAATAATTTGGAATCTAAAATTCAAATTTTAAAAGATAATTTGAAGTTAAATTTGGAAACATTGAAGAAATGATTTTTTCTATTAATAAAAATAAAAAAATGATTTAAAAATATAATGATATAAATATTTAGTAATTTAATAATGTTGTCATTAGAAAATTTAATCGAATATTTAGAACCTAATCAAGTAAAATTGAGTGAAAGTGTTAAATTAAATAATAAATGTATGGAAAATAGTCAATCTCACGCATCTTCATATAAGGAATTGTCTGAAATATATGATGAATATTTTTTATATGGTAAGAGTAAATTTACATTTTTTAGGAATAAAAATATTTCTAAGAATGAATTCTTTAATTTTATCAATTCTATATTAGTATGTATTGATAATAACTATGGTATGTTGTCATCTAAGAATAAAATCTTAAAAATCAAAGTTTTCTTGAAGAAATTACTTGTTGATTTTGATGAGAAAAATCTTTATTACGAATTTAATTATAATAAGAATAGGAAGATAAAAAAGCAGGTTATTCAAGAGTTTCTATATGGCTGTTTAAAGGACACTCATAAATTTATTGGTGAATTATCAAAAAAATATGTTGATCAATTAATTTGTGATTATTTTGGTATAAATCTTGTTTTATTTAATATTTTAGATGGAGTAATTGATATGGAAAGTAGTAGAATTATTCATACAACAAAATATGAGAATAAGTTTAATAAGTATGTTCCAGTATTATTTATGAGTAAGATAGGGGATGAATATGAGAGTATTATGTTGAGGGGAGAAACATATTTGGTGAAATATAGTGAGAATAGAGAATTATTGAATAATATTTTTAAGAAATTCAATATTTGTGTAAATAGGAAGGAGTTAGAGGCGATGACAATTGTTGATTTACGTGAGAAGTGTAAAGAGAGTGGGATTGAAACAACAAAAATTTCCGTTCAGAGTAAGAAGAAGATTAATAAGAGGAAAGGTGAATTAATTGAGGAGTTGGGAATGTTGGATTTTATTTAATCTTTTTTTTGTTAGTTTTATTTAATCTTTTTTGTTATAAATTTTCTTTTCTTTTTAATTTTTCCAATTGTAAAAATTAAAAAATTAATTAATTTAAAAATACTTTTTATATTAATTATTATATATGAGTTTTAGATTATCATCAGTAAAATATAATGGTATAAAAGATATGATAAATAAATTTAAGGGTGATGAAAAATTGGAATTGGAAACTCGTTTTATGGGAAAGAATTTCCGTGGAGGGAAACTTGATTTAAAGAAATACATAGAGACTTTAAATTATTTCGTAGCGAGTAAAGATAATGGTGGTTTGGGATTGAAGAGTAAGGTAAAATCTGAGTTACAGGTTTTTGATGATTATGATACAAATAAAAGGTTAGTAATTGAGGGGCAACCTAATATTAAGAAATATTGGTTAGGGGAAGATTTGGAAAAGATAGAGCATATATTTATGGCTAAGAGTAGAAAAGCGGTTGTAGATGTAAATGAATACAGTGTCCGTTTCTCATTAGCGGAAGAGAAGGATTTAGATAAAGGGAATGAGGCGATAGAATATATTAAAAATACAAATAGTAGTTCTATGAAGATGTATCGTTTGAAGAATAGGTATGAGGTTTTCTCGGAGAATGGTTTGGCGAGGATTGATTTTACATCTGTTAAGCAATCGAGTAAAACAGCAGGTTCATTTAAAGAATCAGACACTTTGAGTAGTAATGTGAAGTATGAAATTGAGGTTGAACTTTTACATAGTGATAAAATTAAGAAGATTTCTGTTGATGATATTTTTAAGGAATATATGTTAGTAAATTATTTAATTTTATCATTAGTTCAAAAGAATAAGAAAGTATTGAATATAAGTCAAAGTAATTCGATTTTACAGAATTATATGAAATTGGTTGATGTAAAGAGGAGTAATAAGATGAATAAGTTCAATAAAGGGCGTGGTGTATCTGGTAAATTTAATTTTATTACGGCAAGTCCATTAACTCTTCATGTGGAGAATATTTCAAGGAATAGTAATGTAAAAACTATTTTGAATTCATATTCAGTAACAGTCAAGGCTGATGGTGAGAGGCGTCTTTTGTATGTTGATGTTGATGATAAGGTATATTTATTAGATAGTAATCAAAATATAACAAATTTAGATTTTGCTTTGAAGGGTTGGTCTGGAAGTTTGGTAGAATGTGAATATGTAGAAGATATTGGAACTGTATTGATGTATGATATGTTATTTAGTAAGGGTCGTGACATAAGACGCACTCATTTGAAAGTTCCGCCTTCAAAGCGTAGTAAAAATAATTTAGGTAGGTTGGATAATTTAGAATATTTCAAGAGTGATTTGAAAAAGATGGGTAATTTGGGGATAAAGATAGATATTAAGAAATATCTTTTTTCAACAAGTAATGATAGTTGTGATATATTTGAGAAAGCGAAAGAGTTATGGTGTGATCGTGAGAATTTATTATATCACATTGATGGTTTGATTTTTGTTCCAATTAAAGAGCATTATCCATTACAAGGAAAAACTTGGAATTCATTATTTAAATGGAAACCACCTGAATTAAATACAGTAGATTTCTTGGTAAAAACAGTCAAAGATAAGAATGGGAGTGATATTAGAAATCCATTTTTGATTGAGGTAAAGGGGGTTCAAGGGGATTTTGAGAGAACATTTCAACAATATAAAACATTAGAGTTGTATGTAGGTGGTAATGTGAAGAAGAATAATGGAAGAAGTTTTTATGGACCTAAAATATTTGAACCATTAGATGAGGATGATGATAATGAGATGTATAATAGAACAAATGTTTTCATTAATACTAAGAATGATATGGAAACAAAAGATATTTTAAGTGGTAAAACTGATACTTTAAATGATAATACAATTGTTGAATTTGGTTATTTACCAGATAGAGAGGAAGGTTTTAGATGGTTTCCATACAGAGTAAGATATGATAAAACAGAGGCTTATAGAAATGGTGCTAATGTATTTGGTAATAATGAAAATACAGCAAATGATGTTTTTCGTGCAATAATGGTGCCTATCACAGAGGAAGTTATTGTAACTGGTAAAATTCCACCTGAATTAAAACAGAAAGCGGAACAGATGGTTACAAAGGGTAAGAATAATTCTCAAAATAACTCTTATTATAAATATGTTGATTCGAATTACGAACCAGGTAAGAGAGCATCTTATCAAAAGTTCCATACAATTTGGGTTAAGGAACAATTATTCAAGAGTGTTGCTCCATCTATAATTGATGGAGTTAATAAGATGCAGGGTAGATTAATTGATTTCGCTTCTGGTAAAGGAGGAGATGTGCCAAGATATAAGAGAAGTAAATATGCTTATGTGCTTGGTATAGAACAAGATATTAAGAATATTGAGAAGGCTAAGGAGTTATATTCTAAAATTCCTCGTCCAAAACCTAAGGTATATTTCGTCCGTGGTGATTTACGTAAATTAATTTTCCCAAATTACGATGCTGGTTTAACTGAGAATAATAGAATAAACTTAGAGAAATTCTTACCTACAAAATACACATTTAATGTAGCAAGTGTTATGTTTGCTTTCCATTATTTCTTTGAAAGCGAGATTACTATAAGGTCATTCTTACAGAATGTAACTGACAACTTGGAAGTGGGTGGTCATTTAGTGGGTACTACATTTGATGGTAAGAAGTTATTTGACAAATTAAAGGGTAAAAAGAAGATTTCAGGTAATTTAAATGGTGAATTATTGTGGTCTATTGAGAAGAAATATAAATCACGCACATTTCCTAATACAAGAAGTTCTTTAGGAAAATATGTAGATGTATTTGTAAGGAGTATAGGTCATGTAATTCCAGAACCATTAGTTAATTTCGATTATGTAGATATATTAATGGAGGAATATGGAATGGAGAAAGTTGAAGTTAAATCTTTCAGTGAATATTTTGCTAATATGGAGAAGAATGGGAATAACAGTATGAAGGAGATTGCGAAGGATATGAGTGAAGCGGAGAAGGAATGGAGTTTTTTGAGTAGTGCTTTCATTTACAAGAAGGTTAGAAACGCGGCGGATTCTGTTTATTCTAAATTAGTGAAATTAATGACAAAAGAGGAAACAAAGAAGGGTAAGAAGGAAGCAAAAATAGAAGTTAAGGAGACAATGGATGAATTAGGTGTTGAAGAAGTAACAGAGGAAACAGAGGAATTGATAGAAGGAGAGGAAGTAGAAGAGGATTTAAATACTGATGCGGAGAGTGATTTAGATATAAATATGGATGATGGGGAGGAGAGTGAGTAATTTTGGAAAAATTTAGTTTAATAAATAAATAAAATAAAATTTTAGTTTTATTTTATTTTGAATAAATTTTTTTATTTTTTAATTTTTATTTCTTACCTTTTTTCTTTTTCTTAACAACAACTGCTTTCTTTTTTGCAGCGGTTTTCTTTTTCTTAACAACAACTGCTTTCTTTTTTGCAGCAGTTTTCTTTTTCAAAACAACTGCTTTCTTTTTTGACATAGTTAATGCTTTGACAGTTTTTGATAAATCTTTTCTTAAATCGGAAACACTTTTACTGATACCTGATTTGAGACCGAATGATTTTTTGTCAAAAAGTTGTGCCAATAGTGTAAGAGTAGCAACAGAGAAGAACGCATTAACACCGAGTGGAGCGACTAATTTAGAGATATTTGCTACATATGTACCACCCATTTGTGGTTCTGCTTCGGCATCACCGCCTTTTTGTTTTTTGTTCTTTTTGAAAATATCATTTAAGAAAAGAACAACAACAGAAGCACCAAAAGCATTAATACCAACTGGAGCGAGTAGATCAACAACTTCACCATATATTGTAGAACCACCTACTTTCTTTCCTGATTTGGAATGTTTGTGGTGATTGTAGAAGTTAAGTAATAAGATAGATGCTAATGCGAGTAAATCGTTTTTACTCATTGGTAAAACAACATTTACAAACTCAGATAACATATTTCCACCTTTTTGAGTTTTGTGTGTTTTTGCATAACTGTGCTTACCGAATTCGTTTAATGCTAAAACTACAACAAGAGATGCTAATGCTTCTTTTCCAAGAGGAACAATTAAGTTTCCTAATTGACTAATGACATATGTTACACTTGACATTTATATAATTAGTAGATATATTTTTTTACAACGTATTATAAAAAAATACTTAAATAATATTTAAGAAATATAAATATGATTTTTGATATTTCAACTGTTGAAGATAATAGTAGTATTGATTGGAAGAGATTAGGTATAAAGTTATTATCAAAAAAGAAATGTTTCATTTTCAAAAATTTTAATCAAAAGATAAGTGATATGAAATCTCTAATCGATACTGATATATTTAATTCTAAATGGGATAAAATGAAAAAAATAGCAAATCCTTATGAAATGGTTTATACTACATTTAATAAGAAAAAAAGGAAAGATAGTATTGCTGATTATAAACCTATAAGTAGATCTTTTTTCAAACTATTAGAATTAGATAATATGTTTGGATTAATAGGTGAAGGTGATACACATTACATTGCTAATTTAGCAGAAGGTCCGGGTGGTTTTATGGAGGCATTAATTAAAAAGTATTTTGGTAAGAAAAAAATAAATTTGTATGGTTTTACATTACCTCCTAATAATAAATATATTCCAGATTGGTCTAAGATAAAGAAGAGTTTATTAATGAAGAATGTAAATATATCATATGGGGATTTATATAAAATAGATGATGTAAAGAAGTACATTGGATTATTTAAAGGTAATAAATGTACTTTGGTGACAGCGGATGGAGGTTTTGATTATTCCCAGAATTTTAACGGACAGGAAATTGATTCTTATAGAATAATATTTTCAGAGATGTTCGTTTCATTTTTGTTATTGAAAGAAGGTGGAATTTTTGTTTGTAAATTTTTTGATATATTCTCTTTATTTACAATGAAAATGATTTATATTTTGAATAAATGTTTTGATAAAGTGTATATTACTAAACCTAAAACAAGTCGTCAAGCGAACTCTGAAAAATACTTAGTGTGTAAAGGATTTATTGGAATGAATTATGAGATGGAGAAATGTATATTTCGAATGTTTAATAAAATGGAGAATTTAGTGGGATTGAATAAGAATTTTGTTGTTGATTTTGAAGGTTTGAATTTCAGTAATGAGTTATATGTGAAACTGAACGATATGAATGGAAATTTTATAGAAAATCAAATAGATCATTTGAGAAGAGTTATGGATATGATTGTAGATGATGAATTAGATGAGAAAATAGATGAAATCAAAACAGAACAAGTAAATAATGCCGTTAATTGGTGCTTAGAAAATAATATAAAAGTGAATAAAGAAAGCCAATTTTATATAAAGTATTATAAAGAATAAAGAATAAATATACTTTTTTTTATAAAAACTTTCATTATATATTCAATAATGTAAAACACTAATTTTTATAAATTCATAATATAAACAAAAATAATTATTTATATTATAATATGGATTATATTTCAACTTTACAAGATTCAATTGATACATCAATAGATATGAAATTATTCAAAAACAGAAAAGATTCAAGTGTAGCACATATTTTTAAGTCTAAATTAACAAAATTATCATCATCTAAATATAAGGATTTAGACAATTTTAATCCAAATAGATTGAAAAAATCAGCAATAAAAGCATACCCATTATCTGATAGACCAAGAGGAAATAAAGATATTTCAAGTATTAAATTTCATCAAAAACAATTACAACAAAATAAAAATATAGAACCTATTTGGATTTTGAAAAAAAATAAAAAAAATATATTACTTGATGGGGCACATAGAATTGTAGCAAGTTTTATAGAAGGGAAACAATATATATATGCTTATTTAATCAATATTTAATTTTTTTTTATTTTATTCTTATTTTTGATCTAAAACTTTTTTCTAAAAAGTTTTCTTATGAATGGAATATATATGTAATTATCTTTATATATATTATATGCCAAAGTGTATTAATGACCCAAAAAAATCATATAAGGGAACAGAACCTAGTCCAAAAGGATTAGGTTATTGTGCTCATAGTGAGAAGATTGGTTTGGAAAAAAAAGGTAGAGATAATAATTTATGGATAGTAAAAAAAGTAGGAAAAAGTAAAAGATGGATGAAAGTTAGTACAAAAAAAAGTATAAAATTATTTTATAAGAAAAAATTTGGTGGTAGATTTATACATGGATATGGAAATGAACATATTATAAAAATTGGTAAGGTAATAGGTGATAAATTTTATAAGTGGGAAACTTATAATAAATTTTCGAAAGTTGGAGAAAACATACCAAAATGGGAAAACATAAATGTTCCAAAAGGTGTATGTAAGGAGTTTATAGAGGGTAAAAATGAAAAAAAAATTAAGGAATTGTTAAGTTTAAATAAGAAAAAACATTATTTTACTTTGGATAATGGAGGTAGACCCTTTTGTGTATATATAATTGGAAAAATGGTAATTGTTTATAAAGAAACAAAAAATAGTGATTGGAAATTAAAAAGTAGAGATAAAGATTATGAATTTATGTATGAATGGTTTCATTATTTAGATTTACCAAAGAATATAATATATACAGAAAAAATAAAAACATTTACAACAAAAAAGATATATATTGGTAAAAGTCCAAAAAATTCGATGACAAATTTTAGTGGAGGATATGGTGATAAATGGGATGGAAATACAATATTATTAGAATTAACTAGAAATAAATATGTATATTTAGGAGAAACAATAACAGAATTTACGTTACAAAAAGGTGATAAGGTTGAAAAATATTTATCACCTGTTGGAAATAATGGCGTACCATATGCATTTATATTAGGAAAAAAAAATGTATATTTTATGTGGGATATGATGTATATTTCAAGAGATATATTATTTAAAAATGTTGATATGGATAAGGTTGAATGGACTGATTTATCAAGTGTTTATTATGGTGCTAATAAAGATAAATTGGCAAAAGGTATAAAAACAAAAGTTTTGGAAAAGAGAATGTGGTGATATAAAAACTTTTTTATTTTTCCTTAGTTTCATCAACATAAGGTTTTACGTATTTGTCGTATTGTTCAGCACCGATCTGTTCACTCGCTTGTTTGTGAGTAATATCTTTTGTAATTTCAACTCTATTTTTTAATTTGAGGAATTTCAATAACTTATCCATATTGAAGGTTTTTGGATTATCAATGATACTATAAAATAAAGTTGTGTATCTGTAATAGAATGTTTCGAATGATTTAGCACATTCTTTTACATATTTTTCTCGTGCCGTGGTTGCTTCTTTTGTTAATTCACCATTACTTCTCCTCTCTTCACTCGCATTAAATAATTCAAGAATATCATCTCTATTTAGGAAACTCATTAACATATTAACATCTCGTAATATTTTCTCAGAACTTTCTGTTGTTTTATCATTAAACATTTTAATATAATAAAATTAGATAAATCTCTTTAAATATAAACTTAGTTTTTATATTATTATTTTTTTATCTAATGAAATTTATAGTTTATGTTTATAGCATTGTATTTCATTTTAGTATTAATTGTTATAGGTTCATTTATATATTTGAAGTACTTTCATAGGAAAGTTGAGAATTTTCAAGATAAATATAATTTAGCAGGGGATAATTTTGACAAACAATATGTTGATATGTATGATTTAGTATGGGTAAATAGGAAGAAAGATAAGAGTATCGCTGATTTTATAAATGAGAATTTATTAAAAAAAAGTGAGAAGGAAGATATAAATATTTTAGATTGTGGATGTAGAACAGGGAATATGAATAATTTATTTAGTGAAATGGGTTATAAATCAACTGGTGTAGATAAATCTAAGAATATGTTGAAGAAAGGTGCTAATTATTATCCCGGGGATACATTATTAAGAGGTGATATAACGAATTATCGTTTATTTGGTGGAAAGAAGTATTCACACATATATATTGGTGATAATGTTTTGAATATGATGTCACATAAGGATATGAATAAAATTATTAGGAATAGTTATTATTGGTTGAAGTCAGAAGGATACTTAGTAGTTGATATAAAAGATATTGATAAATTAGATTATTTTCCAGAGGAGTATTCACAATATTATATAGATGACAAAAAAAATAAACATTCATTTACTTATTATAAAAACTTTTTATATGATAGATATTTTATAAATGAAGGGAAGGATAAATATACTTTATATGAAAAAGTTATTTTAGAGAATAATGAGGAAAGGATTATGAAACATAATTTAGTAATTCCAAAAAGGAATGAATTAGTGAAATTGATTGAAAAGAATGGGTTTAAATATGAGGGTTTATTAGAAGATGATAAAATTAAAAATGGAAATGGTTTTGATATTATGTATTTCAAAAAAATAAATCTATAATTCATTTATATGTTAAGTAATTTAATAGATGATGTAGAAGATTACCTCAAAAGTAATACAGAAGAGAAAAGTAATGAATACACCGAATATCCGTTAATGAGTTCAAGTAAGCGTGAAGCAACGGAAAATATTAATAATTTTATAGGAACTTTTTGTCCCCAAGGACATTATTATGTTAAAAAAAATGGAATGATAGATATACAACCAAGTACTGTACCAATCACCTCAACATCACGTATAACATCTAATCTCTCTAATTTCAATACAGAAACAAATATTGAGAATTTTGGTAATTTTATTGAGAATATTAAAAATGGTTATGATAAGGAACAAATATTTATTGTTCTTTTATTTATTTGTATTATTGTAATTCTAATTTTTAAAAAATTAAAATTATTAACGATATAAAAAAAAAAATATATTATATATATTATAAATGGTAAATAGTTACTCCAAAAAAGAATTCCAAAAAGACCTCAAAAAATTAGCAAAGTTAATTAACGATTTCCCAAAAACTACTCAATCCGGTGGTAAGAGAAGTAAAAATGGAAAACTCGTTAAAATGAGAACTTTCGAAGTTGTCAAAGTTGATGGTAAAGACGTAAAGCCACACGGCAACTACCAAATCAAAGAAGAGAGCAAAGTCGGTCCAGAAGTCGCCGCTACAAAGGCTGCTAAAATGATGTGTAGAAAAATCAAAAAGAAAGGAGGCAAACACACTGAATGTCAAGGTAGAACTCTTGTTATTAGAGAAAAGACAAGTGGTTCATCACACAAACATTTTGGTCCATATGAAGTTGTTGTATCTCAATTAACACCAAAAGAGAGCCAAGCAAGAACAAAAGCACTCAGAGATTTAACTGAAAAGAGACTTGTAAAACAAGGTAAATCCAGCACAGAAGCAAAGAAAGAATCTAATAAAATTCCAAAAGTCACACACAAAGTTGATGCCAAAGTTATGAAAAAATAAATTTAATTTTTATTATTAGAAATAAACATTTAGCAATATTTATTGGAAATAAACATTTAGCAATATTTATTAAAAAATATTTTAATAAATATATTTATGACAAGTGTTATATCAACAACTGGTACTCAAACAACAACTGCTAATAATACTTTATTAGCATTACAGAAACAAAATACTGCAAATGCTTTTTATGATGAATTATCTGTGCCAACATCTATAACAGGAGAGGAAACATTGTATGCTGATGGTGTTGTAGTAACAAAATTAACGGGTGGTAATAAGAATATTTCTATGAAAATAAAAAGATTATTGAATAATAATATGAATAAAATGGAGAAGAATGAAAGGGAAATTAATAAAATGAGAAATATACTTAGAAAAATGAATAAAGGAAAAAATAATAATAAAAATACAAGGAAGAAACGTGTTTTCCAATTGGTTGATTATCCAAAAAAAGGTGAAATGTTTGGTAATTATAATGGAACATATCCTAAACAAGCGGCGAATAAGGTAATGACTGTATTAGCAAGGAGGATTAATTTAAAGAATACAAATAATAATAATCAAATTGTATTTTGGATTATGGATAAAGAGAGTGGAAAGAAATACTGTTATACAGGGACAAGGATTAAATTAGTAAAACCAAAAGTTGTTAGAAGAGGTAATAACAAAATTAATTATTGGCATAAGAATAGTTTAATGGAATGTAAGCATCAAGGTGTTAATAAAATTATGATGGAAAATAATAATAATAAAATTAAAAAAAAAAACAAAAATTCTAATGTTATTCGTAGAAAAAGAAGAAGAAAAGTTAGAAATTAATTAGTAATAAGAATTTCTGAACATGTTTAATATAATCTTTTATTTTTCCAAATTCACACTCATATTGATTTTTTTGATTTAGTCGTTTATTTTTACAAGAGAGAGAATACCAGATTATCTTTTTCAATTCTTCTTCTGTGAAGAAATTATATTTTTTCACTAAATAACTTGTTATATTAGTACAATGGAAATCGACTGCTTCAAGAATCCATTCTTCTATTAGTAACTCTTCCATATTATCTTCGATCGGTTGAATAGATTTATATAGTAATTTATCCTCGTATTTTTTAGGAGTACTATTGAATTTATTGAACCATTTATAAATATACTTATCAATCATTTCCATATCTCCATTCATACCTCCGTAATGTTTTCTTAATGTAAGTGAATATAGAATAGAACATTCACTATCTTTTAATTTATTATATTTTTGAATAAAATTGAGGTCATTCATAACAAAATTATCATTATTCATTAACTTATCGTGTTTATCAATAGAACAGATGAGATAAACAATACCAAGTAAATATTCAACCATATAATGTTTTAATTGAAACTCTGTACTTGAAAATGCAACCATTAACCAAATAATAGTTGTAAATGATTTATTCAAATAAACATCTTCAATCATAATTATAGGGAGACGACGTAAAAAAGCGACTAAATCTAAATGTATTAGATGCGATGCTGTTTTCAATCCTTTGAGATTTTCCATTTGTCTGACACATTTTTGTAAATGTGATTTCAAAAGTGGTGCGTTCCAATATTTCTTTTCCTTACTTAAATGGAATTTCTCCTCCATATTAGGAAAGAAACCACAAAGAGTATATTTAGCACCTTTCTTCAATTTATCCCAATTAAGAACTTTTTCAAAATTAATTTTTTCTGGTTTTTTCTCTAACCAACTTGCTTCATTAGGAATGAAACCGGAAGACCAATCTAAATAAAAGTATTTTTTTATTTTAGTTTCATTAACTTTTTTCTTTGATTTAATATTCAACCAATTATCTAATGTTCTTTGTGACATAGTGATTGAATATTAGGAATGTAAAAAATATTGTAAAAAAGATTTCATTTTTTTTAATTTAATCATTAAAGAAATGGAAACGACAAACCGCTTCATAAACACCAAAACTACCAACTAATTCTTTCTCTTTATCTGGTGTATTACGCTTAGTAAATGATGCGAGTGTTCCATCTTTACATTTAGAACAGAACGCACGTAATTGTTGGAAAGTATCCGCCAAGGGGATAAGTTTAAGAATATCTCCAAATGGTTCGCGGTTGAAATCACTTACCAAACCAGCACCAATAACTACTTTATTATCAATATCTACTATATGTTTAATTGTATCAAACGCATCTTTGAAGAATTGGACTTCTTCAACAATAATAACATCGGCTTTTTTATATAATTCTGCGATCTCTTCATCTTCTTCACCGAGAAGTTTATTTAACTCATCGAGGGAATAACAGTCTGTTTCTTCTTCTTTATTATGAGTA
>Ga0209534_10003606_pt1 | contig 14693 bp, 24 predicted proteins | sample COG_07_FD_184751 | JGI IMG/M metagenome (GOLD analysis project Ga0209534, IMG submission 184751) | Pelagic Microbial community sample from North Sea - COGITO 998_met_07 (SPAdes) (version 2) | ecosystem: Environmental > Aquatic > Marine > Neritic zone/Coastal water | place: Helgoland, sampling...
AAGCAGATAAAGCTAAAGCATTATTATCACTTGAATTATTAGGTAATAAAGCAGTAGGAATTGGAGACCATTCCACAGAAGATTTTTATAAAAATGCCGAAGAAGCACTTATCATGCTAGTAGATGCCGATGATAAATTAAATGCATTGGGGCAATATTTTGATCCTAAAGCACAAATCAATGGGTGATTCAGTCAAAAAATACATGGAGAGTTTAGAAAATAAAATTAATAGCGGGGGACATTTTGCTTCCAACGCAGTCCAATTATCAAAAGTTATGAGTGATAGAGAAATAATGAATGCAAAATCAGGATCAAAATTAGATGTAAAGGTATTTGAAAAAGAATACCCTGAATTATCTAAAGAATTTAAAAATATTCAAAAAGAAATGTATGAGTTATTTGCTCGTAAACATATGGATTATGGGTTAAATAACATTGCTTTAGGCGGAGATATCGTTAATAATAGCGATGACAAACAATTTTCACTGACTGGGTTATGTATTAGACTTACAGACAAAATTTCACGTCTTAAAAATCTAATAATTAATGGTAGATCATTTGTTAAAGGTGAAGGTATGGAAGATACATTTATAGACATTGCCAATTATGGAATAATCGGTCTTTTAGTAGGTCGAGACAAATGGAAAAAATAGTTTGGCTAAAAAAATACCTAAAATAGTAAAGGAGATTAAAAATAATCCACCTAAGGAAATTAATTTTGCATACCAAAAGAATATATCCTATTCTCAGATGTCAATTTTCCGAAGTTGTCCTTATCGTTGGAAACTCCAATATAAGGATAAAATTAAAAGATTTAATTCTTCAATACACACTGTATTTGGAACTGCAATACATGAAGTAATGCAGCATTATTTAGATGTGATGTATGAAAAATCTGCAGCGGCTGCTGATAGGGAAATTAATATAGAAGAATTTTTTCAAGAAAAATTTATAGGTGAATATCAAAAACAATACAAAACTAATAATAATGAACATTTTTCTTCTGCTGAAGAAATGAGGGAATTTTTTGAGGATGGGGTTGCTATATTAGAGTGGTTTAAGAAAAAACGTAGTAGATATTTTAGTAAAAAAGGTACATATTTAGTTGGCTGTGAAATACCAATTGTAATTGCGCCAAATAAAATGTATAATAACATATTATATATGGGATATCTGGATGTTATAACATACTGTGAAACAACAGATACATTTAAAATAATCGATATAAAAACCAGTACTAAAGGGTGGAATTCATATGACAAGAAAAATGAAGATAAACATTTTCAATTAATATTATATAAAAAATTCTTTTCTGAACAATATGGGATTCCATTAGATAAAATTGATATTGAGTTTTTTATTGTTAAAAGAAAAGTACTAGATTGGGATGATGATAAAATTATGTCACCCCACCAAGCTTATAGAGTACAAACATTTGTACCACCTAGTGGCAAAATAAAAATAAATAGAGCTAATAATGCTATAAATGATTTTATAACAGAGTGTTTTAGTTCAAATGGAAATATTAAAGAAATAGATTACCCAAAATCTCCTTCCAAATGGAATTGTACATTTTGTCCTTATGGAGAGGATAAAGAACTATGTGGAGCAAAGGCGCATTTTGAGTAATACTTATATATGTATAATAAACGTTTTAATAAATAAAGATTATGACAACAAAAAAACAAATGACACTAACTAGTGTTAAAGTCAAAAGTGATTTATTCGAGAATTTTAAAATTGAGTGTGTAAAACGTAAATTTTCATTCCAAAAACTTGCCGATCGGGCTTTATTTTTGTATCTTACAGATGAGGATTTTCGCAAACAAATTACTAATCAAATTAATCTCGATTTATAAATCTTATGAATAAAGACTTTAAGTATATCCCTAAGGATAAAAGAAAAAAAATACTTCTAATTTGTGATGATATTAGAGTACATTCAGGAGTTGCCACGATAGCAAAGGAAATTGTATTACATACTTCTCACCATTTTAATTGGGTACAGATAGCTGGATCTATAGACCATCCTGAAAAAGGAAAAAGATTAGATTTATCCCAAAATACTAATGAACTTATGGGAATAAATGATTCATCTGTATTATTGTATCCTGCTGCGGGGTATGGGGATTCACAAATGTTAAGATCAATAATTAAATTAGAAAAACCGGATGCACTCTTTCTAATTACAGATCCTAGATATTTTACCTATATTTGGAGTATGGAACAAGAAATTAGGAAAAAAATCCCAATTACTTACCTAAACATTTGGGACGATTACCCAGCTCCTATGTATAATAGACCATATTATGAGGCATGCGACTTATTAATGGGGATTTCAAAACAAACTGTTAACATTAATAAATTGGTATTAAAGGGGCATGAAGGTAATAGAATTTTTAAATATATCCCCCATGGTAAAGATATTACCCATTTTTTCCCACTTATGGATAATGATCTGGATTTAATTAATTTTAAAAAATCTGTATTCAAAAACAAAGACCCAGAATTTGTTCTTTACTTTAACTCAAGAAACATCAGAAGAAAACAAATACCAGATGCAATGATGGCTTTTAGAGCATTTTTAGATTCTTTACCTAAAGAAAAAGCTAAAGATTGTTATATGGTATTAAAAGTTGAAAGAATAACTAATGCTGGAACTGATTTACCTAAAGTAAAAGAATATCTATTTGATCAAGATTATCACAAGAATGTAATTTTTATAGATTCAAAATTAACTGAACAACAATTAAACTGGTTATATAATATAGCAGATGTTCATATATTATTATCTTCTAATGAAGGTTGGGGGTTAGCCAATACTGAATCTATGTTAGCAGGAACTCCTATTATTGCTAATGTTACAGGAGGTATGCAAGATCAAATGAGATTTATAGATGAAAAAGGAAAATGGTTTACACCAAGTGCCGATGTTCCGTCTAACCATAGGGGTACATATAAAGAACATGGTGAATGGGCATTCCCAGTTTATCCAACATCAAGATCAATTCAAGGTTCTCCTCCAACTCCTTACATTTATGATGATAGGTGTACTTGGGAAGATGCTTTTGAAAGAATTAAAGAATGTTATAGTTTAGGTAGGAAAGAACTTAAACGAAGAGGATTAAAAGGAAGAGAATGGGCTTTAAGTGATGAAGCTGGATTTACTTCTACACATCAAGCAAAAAGAGTAATAAATGCTTTGGACGAATTATTTGATGTATGGGAACCAAGAGAAAAATATGAAGTAATTAACGCAAATAATTATAAAGGTAAATTTTTAAATCATAAAATTATATATTAATGAGTAAACCAAGATTTGTTATAAGCTGCCCTTTCGATACTTATTCAGGATATGGGGCAAGATCAAGAGATATAGTTAAAGCTATTATCGAATTAGATAAATATAAAGTAGAATTATTATCACAAAAATGGGGTGAAACCTCTTGGGGGTTTTGTGAAGACCATTCTGAATGGGGGTTTTTATATAAACATATAGCTACCCAAGATTGGCAAAAAACCCAACCAGAAATTTGGATGCAGATTACAATCCCTAATGAATTCCAACCTATAGGAAAATATAATATAGGATTAACAGCGGGGATTGAAGCTACTGCTTGTAAACCAGAATGGATTGAGGGACTGAATAGAATGGATATAAATTGGGTTTCTTCACAATTTGCTAAAGATACTTTTGAAAAAATGGTTTATGATAGACAAGATAAAAGAACAGGTCAAATTGTAGGTAAAGTAAAACTAGAAAAACCAATTGAAGTTATTTTTGAGGGGGTGGATGTATCTACTTATAAACCAATAACAAGTGGAGAAATTAAAACGATTACTTTTAAGGATATAAAAGAAGAATTTTGTTATTTATTTGTCGGGCATTGGATGCAAGGAGAATATGGGCATGATAGAAAAAATGTTGGTGTATTAGTTAATTCTTTTTATGAAAGTTTTAAAAAGGGTATAGGTAAAAAACCCGCACTTATTTTAAAATCTTCAATTGGAGTAGCTTCATATAGTAGTAGGGATAGTATTTTAGATAAAATTAAACAAATTAGAGATTTACATGGCAAAGCTAATTTACCTAATATCTATCTATTAAATGGAGAATTTGATGACTCAGAAATGAATGAATTATATAATCATCCTAAAGTTAAAGCCATGGTTAGTTTCACTAAAGGGGAAGGATTTGGTCGACCTCTATTAGAATTTGCTACTACAGGTAAGCCTATTATAGCTTCAGGTTGGAGTGGTCACATAGATTTTTTAAAAACTGAATATAATGTTTTACTTCCTGGTAAATTAGAAAATGTTCATGGATCAGCTTCTAATAATTGGTTAATAAAAGAAGCTAAATGGTTTCAAGTTGACCCTCAAAATTCTATTAGTTCTTTAAGACAAGTTTATAAACATTATAAAAAACATTTATCTCGATCTAGAAAGCAAAAAAAGTATATTAAAGATACCTTTAGCTGGGATAAAATGAAAGACTTAGTGGAAGATCAACTTAATAAAAACGTCCCCGATTTTCCAACAATAAGTACACTAAATTTATCTAATATTGGTTTACCTAAACTAAATAAAATATAATATGAATCATGATGGAATAATAAATTGTCCTAAATCCGGAGGGGATTTATGTTACAAAACAGAAATAAATAAAGATATTACTAATTATTATAGTTTATCATGTGGTTTTTGGACTAATACTTTAATGTTAGAAGGTTCTGAATTTTATAAGGAACAAGTAGATATTTTACCTGAAATTTATAAAGATCTAGCATGGACCGATCCTAAAACCAAACTAATATGGTTACCCAATACGGTTAATATTAAAGAAAATGGCATGATATTTGCCTCCGGTACAGATATAGAAAATTGGAATTGGGGTGCTGTAAAAGCTATTAAAATTCCTAAAAAAGACCAAGAAAAATATAAAGGTGAAAAATATAGAGCTGATATGACTACTATAAAATATTTTAAAGAACGTGATTTTATAGATGCTCTTTCATATATTGGATTACTACCAGAATAGAACAATATGAAAATAAGTTATGCAATAACAGTATGTAACGAGTTTCTTGAAATACAGAAACTTGTTCCATTTTTATTAGAAAATAAGAGAATAAAAGATGAAATAGTTATTCTATATGATAGCAAAAATGGTGACCCTGAAGTATTAAGTTATTTATTGAAATTTAATAAACTACCTAATGTACAAACATGGAGAGGATTTGATTTTAATGGTCATTTTGCTGATTGGAAAAACCAATTAACAGAATATTGTTCAGGAGATTATATATTCCAAATAGATGCTGATGAAATGCCCCATCAGGTATTATTAGGTTACCTCCCAGAAATATTAGGTAATAACCCTGATAACGAAGTATATTTAGTTCCAAGAGTAAATACAGTCGAAGGATTAACTGATGAACACATCAAAAAATGGGGTTGGAAAGTTAATGATAAAGGGTGGGTAAATTACCCCGATTACCAGTGGCGTATATGGAAAAATAAACCTGAAATTAAATGGAAAAATAAAGTACATGAGGTTTTAGAGGGTTTTAAAACATATGCTCCTATCCCTTCAACCGAACAATTATCTTTATATCACCCTAAAACAATTGATCGTCAAGAAAAACAAAACGCATATTACGACACACTATGAGACAATGGTTTATTATAAATGATCAAATTATTGATGCTGGGGTTAATGTAGACTATTTAGGGGTACATAAAAATAATTTAAAAAATATTAATGATGTTTTACTCCCAGAAAATTATGATGGTTGGTTTCCTTTTATGGGAATGTGTTATAGCATAGGAGACTTAGGAATTAGAAGTGGAATTTTTGAGGCATTGAAGAAAAAATACCCTAAAATTAAAATTGCTTTACCAACAAAAGAATATGTAAAACAAATGATTCCTGGGGTTAATAATTGGAGCTACCAAGGGGAAAATAAAGCATTAGATAATAAGGATATTATCCATAAAAACAACCCTTACATTGATAAATTTTTTAGTAAAGGAGAATTCACCCGAATATTTACAGACCATGACCGTTGTTATAGTTCTTTAATCCACGATGGGGAAATGGTAAGATCTTGTGATGAACCACTTGCTGAACAAATTTTAAGAAGATTTGGATTCACAGATGAAGACTTAGAAAATATAGATTCAAGACCCAAATTGTATTTTGATCAAGAAGAAATAGATAAATGCGAAGATATAATTAATAAACATTTTGGAGATAAGCCTTATGGGTGTTTATTGTTTGCTTCAAGGATAGAAAGTTTAAAAGGAAGATGGGATTATGATCATTATTTAATTAAAGAAACTAAAGAGTACCATAATAAACCTGTATTTTATTTTAGTGAATTTGATATTAATACTACAGAATGGGGGAAATGTTTCCCTAACAGTATAGACTTTTCAGAATTAGGATTATCTTTAAGAGAACAAGTTTATATTAAAAGTAAAGCACTGTTTAATATCGGGTATCAAGCAGGTATAACAGATGCCGCAAGTGGTAAAGATACTAAAACTATAACTTTATGTCCATATAGTACTATAAGGGAATGTTGTATTAGGGGGACTAAATATGTTTATAAAGATGGGTCAGTAAAACAATTTTAAAATGAAAGTAGCATTTTTAACCGAAATGGGATTTAATGGGAAAGTATCTAATGATCACCCTAATATGAGAACTGAATTTGCATGGATGAATGCTTTAAATGCTGATCACTTTAATCTTAGACAAATTGAAAATGTTAAAAATTATGATGCTGTACTTTTAATATTACCTAAAGGACAAGTTTATCTAAGTGCCGATGGGGGAGTTTCTCTTTCTTCTAAAGAAAACCCAATTAGTGATATTTTAAAGTTTCCTTATAAAGAAGTACTTACTAAACAAAGTAATAAAAAAATATTTTACGTTCAAGAAGGCCCTACTTGGTGGTTTAATGACTATGAAATTCATAATCAAATCTACTTTTATAACCAGCTTCAATCTTTTGATGGTATTTTAGCTCATAATGAACATGATGTAAAATTTTATAAAGGATTATTTCCAACTAAACCTGTACAAGCTATAGGAACTTTAATGAGAGACTTTCATATTAAAAATATAACTCCTAAAACTGAAGATAAAACTTTAATAGGAGGTAACTTTTCCCATTGGTATGGAGGATTTCAAAGTTATTGTGTAGCTCAAGAATTTAATAACCCAATTTGGGTTCAAGAATCACATAGTAAAAGAATAAATGAAGACCAATTACCTAATTTAAACCATTTTCCAAGGTTAATCTGGAATGACTGGATTACAGAACTAGCTAATTTTAAATATGCAGTGCATTTAATGCCTACAGTTGCTGCGGGAACTTTTAGTTTGAATTGTGCTTATTTTGGCATACCTTGTATTGGGAATGAATTAGTAGATACCCAATACAAATGCTTTCCAGATTTATCAGTAAATGTTGAAGATATAGAAGGAGCACGTACATTATCTCTTTTATTAAGAGATAACCCTGAATTTTATAAAGAATGTAGCTTAAAAGCTAAAGAAAATTACCATAAATATTATAATGTAGAAACATGGAAAACAAACATATTGAACATACTGTCATAATTCCTAGTCATAACACATTAGAACACTTAAAAAATACTTATCAAAGTATAAAAAAGTACGCACCTAAAGTTAATATGATTATTATAGATGATGCCTCAGAAGATAAAACATCAAAATGGTTATCAAACCTTAATGATGATTATTTGCAAACTATAATTTCTAAAGAAAGAAAAGGTCATACCTATTGGTATGATGAGGGAATGAGAAGAGCTAAAACAGATATCGTATCTATTTTACACTCAGATATGATTATAGGTCCTGGTTACTTTGAGAATATGTTAAAACATTTAGAAAAAGGTAAAGTAGTTTGTGCTACTAGAATAGAACCTCCTATACACCCAGCAGGGCTCGAAAAGCATGTTCAACATTTTGGTATTAATCATGATGATTTTAATTGGGAAGCATTTGAAGATTTTTGTATTGAAACTTATAATAAAGATAAAGATGTAACTACAAAAGGTATATTTGCACCTTGGATGTTATATAAAGAAGATCATTTAAGTATAGGGGGACATGACCAAAGATTTGCCCCTTATGGGTATGAAGACTCAGATATATTTAATAGATGGATACAAGCAGGATACAAAATGATCCAATCTAGAGATTCTTTATGTTACCATATGACCTGTAGGGGTCATAGGTGGAATAAGGGAGTTGGTATTGAAAATTCTGATTATAAGGAAACTATGGGTAGGTGTAGAAGAGAATTTTTAAGAAAATGGGGTGAATGGATACAAAATGACCAATATCAATATCCTATTATAAATCCTAAATACGATAAAGGTTTAATTATTAAAAATTGTAATGATCAATTTATTGAAATGCTAGAACCTTGGTTTGATACTCTATATGTTGATTGTGATTACAAACCCTACATTCAAAAAGAACAAAAAAGAACAGTTACTAATTTATTAGATAGATTAAAACCTTATGATAATGAAAAACAAAATAATATTTTAGTCACTATAGATATTAAACAATTTACCCAACAAGATTTTACTTATATAAACCAACTATCAGCTATCATTAAAGATAGTGGCCAAGTTGGAAGTTTTAAATTAGGAAATTTAAGAATTGATATAATTTCTATGGAAGAATATTTGGTTAACTAACTTATTTATATTATATTACATATTATGAAAAATTACAAATTAGGATTTACAGCTGGTAACTTTGATTTATTACATCCTGGTTATATAGTTACATTTGAAGAAGCTAAACGTCATTGTGAAAAATTTATTATTTTTTTACAAAATGACCCTTCATTACATAGAAAATCAAAATATAAACCAGTAATCCCTGCTTGGGATAGATATAAAGCATTAATGTCAATTCAATATATTGATGAAGTTTATATGTATCAAACTGAAGAAGAATTACTAGGTTTAATTAAAACATTTAAACCAGATCTAAGAATTTTAGGTGAGGATTATTTAGGTAAGTCCTTTACAGGAGATGATTTACCTATTAAAGTATTATATACTTCTAGATCACATGGGTGGTCAACTACTAAGTTAAAAGATTTAATTACTAAACAAACTATAAAACAAAACCCAGACATATTAAATGAAAAATAACATACCAGTTTTTACTGATGTTAGAGGTGAATTTATTCCCTATGACTTAAAAGGTTGGGATCAGATGAATATTAGTATTAACGAAGCTAGATATACATTCAGAGGTTTACATTATCAAATTAATCCCCGGCAAACTAAATTAGTTAAAGTTATCCAAGGAAAAGTTTTAGATATTATATATGACTTAAATTCTGCTAATACTGAAGTATACGAGTTAGATAAAAATAATGATTTGTACATAACAGATAATTATGCTCATGGTTTTTTAACATTAGAGCCTAATACTATATTTACTTACTTAGTTAAAGGAAAATACAATCCTAAAAGTGAACATAGTATTATTTGGGATACAATCCCAGAAGTAAAATCTATTATTGAATCTTATACCACAGCAGATAAACTGACAATTTCAGAAAAAGATAAATTAGGAAAATGAGAATTATAGTAACAGGAGGAGCAGGATTTATAGGATCCCACTTTATAAATTTAGTAGGTAAACAAAACCCAACAGTTGAAATTGTATTAGTAGACAAGTTAACTTACGCTTCTAATTTAAATAATTTAGATGTTAAGGTTCAATTTATTAAAAAAGATATATGTGATATAACCCCAGAGGATTTAGGGGTATATGATTACTTAATTAATTTTGCGGCTGAAAGTCATGTTGACAATTCAATTAAAAATGGGAAACCGTTTGTAAAAACAAATGTTGAAGGTACTTTTAATTTATTAGAAGTAGCTAGACAAAACCCTAATCTAAAAAAATTCGTCCAAATATCAACTGATGAAGTTTATGGGGACATGGATGATATTAACTCTGATGTGCTAGCAACAGAAGACTTCCCATTAGTAGGATCATCATATTATTCAGCAACTAAAGCGTCAGCTGATTTATTAGTTCAATCAGCAGGTCGAACATATGGATTACCATATTTAATAACTCGCACTTGTAATAATTACGGTAAAAACCAACACCAAGAAAAATTATTACCTACAATACTTAATTGTATCAAAAATGATATACCTGTTCCAATATATGGAGATGGTTTAAATATTCGAGAATGGATACATGCTGATGATAATTCAACTTGTATATGGGAATTAATTCAATCTCCAATAATGGGTATTCAAAATATTAGTTCTGGAGAAAGGTTTACTAATATGGAAATAATAGAAATATTAGAAGAGTTATTAGAAAGGCCCATTCCACTTAATTTTATTGAAGATAGAAAAGGTCATGATAAAAGATATGGGTTAATTTCAAAACATAATGTAGAATTAAAATGGAAATTAAGAAATTATTTATCCTTACAACTTTTTGGTGAAGGAATTTGGTTTTTCTAAAACCCTTTCGTATATTTAGACCTAATTTAAAGGTTATATATTTATGCGACAGACTATTAAAACACCCATTAAAATGAAAATGATTCCCTGTATTAAATGTGACACTGAAATGCCAGAACTAAGATTAACTAAATTTGGTTATAAAGTTTGTGTTAATTGTTCAACAGTAGGTACTAAACGTGGTATTCCCGTAATGAGAGGATCAGGTGACCATACTTGGACTGAAACGGTTATTATGGAAGAAGACCAATATGAACAGTTTGTTGTAGCATCAGCTCTGGAACGTGGAGATAAAAATGCTGCTAAAGCTGAGATATTAAATATGGATAAAGAAGATCGTAATTTACAAGGCCCATATAGAATTATCAATAACACAGATAAAGATAGAAGCTAATGCCCAAGGCAAAACCACTATCCAAAGAACAAATCTTAGCGGCACAAGCAAAAACAAAATCAAATATGGCTGCTGCTAGGTATTTGCATGTTTCTTATCAACATTATAAGAAATGGGCTAAATTATATAAATTGTTTGATGGTCATAAAAACCAAAGTGGTAAAGGCATCCCTAAATTTCTAAAAGGACCTAAAAAAATGCCTCATATGTTAGAAATAATTGAGGGTAGAATAGCAGCATCTTCATTTGATCCAAATAAACTTAAATATGCTTTAATAGAACAGGGATATTTATCAGAAGAATGTGCTGTATGTTCTTTTAAAGAAAGGCGAGTATTAGATTATAAAATGCCTTTGTTACTTCATTTCCAAGATAATAATAGTAATAATTACAGCCTAGATAATGTTCAACTATTATGTTATAATCATTATTTTTTAACTGTAGGGGATATTTTTAATGATAAAGATGTTAAACAAATAGAATCTAAACAAGAACATTTTGGTACCAGTGAAAAAGTAGAATGGGAAGTAGATGATTATCATTTACAACGTTTAAAAGAATTAGGTTTAGATGGAGATGATGAAGATGACCCAAACCAATACATAAGTAGAATATGAAAAAAGCAAGAAGAGCTAGATCACTAGAAAAAAAACATCATAAAATCACTCGTGATTATGATAAACAAAAATCTAGGCATTTGGAAAAATTAACTGATAAATTGCTTAAAAATGATGAAAAAGCAAATCAATTAAAATCAAAAACAATGAAAGGTGACTTTCTTAAAAACTTTTAATTATGGAAATGGAATTTGAACACAATTGGGAATTCGATACTACAGAACAACTAAATAGTATCTTTAAAGATGGAATGAAAGAATTAAATGATTTAATCGTTGATACGGCTTTATCTAATCTTAAAACTAAAAGAAAAACAATACCTGTAGTATCCCTTTACACTAAAGATACAGATATGTTTTATGATATTATGATTGATCGTCCTGATATGGTCGAGACATTAGAACAAAATTTAACTACAATGGAAGAGTATGAAGATTATGAACGTTGTTCTAAGATTGTTAAAGCAATAGATTATCTTAAAAACCAATAATATGAAAACTACATTAAAAATTGGAGTATTAGGAGTATCAATTTTTTTATTAGCATTTAAAGATTATAGAGAAAAACTACTCCCAATTGCCCCAGTAGTAGATTTACCCGTTAAAAGTATAAGTAATATTGAAGTTATACCATTAACTGTACCTCATATTGAATTAAAAACAAATTCACATGAAGCATTTTTAAAAGCTATTGGATTTAAAGAATCAGGTAATAGATATGATATTGTTAATAGGTTTGGTTATATGGGTAAATACCAATTTGGTAAACGAACACTTAGGGGTTTAGGTTTCAAAGTAAGTAAAGAAGAATTTTTAAATTCTCCTGAAATTCAAGAGGCTGCTATGAGAAAATTACTTCAAACTAATAAAAAATATTTACAAAAATATATAGATGAGTTTGAGGGGCAAGTAGTAAATGGTATATTAGTAACAGAATCAGGATTATTAGCTGCGGCACATTTAGGTGGAGCAAGTAGTGTTAAAAAATGGTTTAAAACAGGCAAAATAAGAAAAGACGGCAATGGTGTAAAAATAACTACATACATGCAGCAATTTTCTGGATATGATTTATATTTATAAACAAAAATAGATTATGGCAAAAATAGTTGTAAGTAATTACAAACCCAATAGTAGAAAAAAACGCCCTGGAATACATGCTAAAAGCAAATCCAGTAAATTAAAAAAAAGTAAAAACTATGTCAAAGCTTATAGGGGTCAAGGAAGGTAATATGGATTTAAGTACTATATCTTTATTTAATCATATGACTGATGAGGATTTTTTGGCAATACATAATGCAGGTCAATTGAAAAACTTATGTTTAGCTTTATCATTAGATTTACAATCAATTAAAGATGAAAAAATTACAAAAAATAAAACTTACACAGCATGAATGGTATGATGCCTTAAAGGTTCCTACACCTCATAGGAATAAGAAAAAATACTATAGAAAAGAAAAACATAGAGCTGCTTGGAAAAGCGGCTCTTCTTCATTATATTTACATAGTAAATAAAGGTTATGTTATACGAATTCAAAAATTATAATAAGCACGGTAATGTAAGGACAAGAATAATACCTGGTCCTAAGGGTAAAGCATTTAGTGTTAATCCAAAAGGTTTAGGTAATTATATTGGTGTTAGAGTATTCAAATATGAATATCATCATGAACTCAATCCACCTAGTTTAGCTAATATAGGAGGTAAAAGATATATACTTCCTACTTGGAAGGAGGTATTACCTGAAACTGAATTGAGTGATATAAAATGGATTAAACCCAAACCTAAAGTTAAACAAGAACCGATAGTTGAAATATCAACTAGTAGTAGTGACCCAAATAAAACGTATAAAACGGTATATTACCCAGAATCAGGTAAATTTCATTGTAATTGTCCAGGTAAATGGAGAGCGTTTGATGGGCGTTGCAAACACATAAAAGAATTAGAAAAAAAAATAAAGTAATGCGCGGGAAATTTTGCTTTTACAAATATCTTACGTATATTCCCCACGTTGTGATAATGAAGTTACAACATTAAATAAAGGTTATATGGATAAATTAATTGTTAAATTTGAAGGTAAAGAAGAACCAACAGTATATAATATTGTTACTTTTCTTAAGAATAAATCAAAATTAAAAGAAGTATTATTTAGTAATGTTCAAGATTTGATTAGACACCCTTTAACTGAATGGCATGAAATAGTACATGCTGAAGTAAATCGTGGTGAAGGTGATGGCGAATCAAAACCATACGAGTCTAAATATGAAAGAGAAAATATAGCATTACCTAAAGAAATGGCTAAAGAAATTGTTGAAGTAGCTACTTCACTTAAAGGTTGTACTATTGATTTTGTTAATAAATGTAATGAAGTATTAGATTTTAATTTACATGAAAAATTACATAATAAGTATGGATTTACAGGTGCTAAACGTTTGTATAATATATTTAAATTAAGTTAAGTATGTGTAAAGTTACTTGGTGTAATAAAGAGACAGAATATTACAATAAATCCCAAAAATATGTCTATTGCCCTACACATATTCAATATAAAGAATATGCCAAAAATGCCTATAGAAGACCACATTTAATGTATAAAGTTGAAAAAGTTGTTAATAACGAGTTAAAATGTGAATGTTGTGGTTATGATGCTAAAATATTTCATCCTGATAGACCTATAAAACAAATAGTAGGTTTGTATGATGTTGATCATATTGATTCTAATACTAAACATCAATTAGAAGGTGAACAACCCTCAAATTACCAATTACTATGTAAACAATGTCATATTTTAAAATCATATGATGAAGGAGATTTTATACCAAAAAATAATAGAAAATAATTATGAGTCGCGGAAGACCAAAAGAGCAAGAAGCAATACCATGGCAAAAATACACTCAAGAATTTCTTGAGGTACCATCCAAACCTGAATTAGGTCATAGGTCAGTTTGGCATTATGATAGAAGTAAATTTGCAAATGGACCTTGGAAAGCGGAACATTGGGAAGAAAAAGGATTTAGACAACCTAAATTTAAACCTGAAAAAGGTAAAGCATACGGTAAACAACCTGTAGTGTTAGTATTTAAGACATCAAATCGTTCTAATGCTAAAACTAAAATTAAAGTATTTAAAAATG
>Ga0209534_10003609_pt1 | contig 14687 bp, 10 predicted proteins | sample COG_07_FD_184751 | JGI IMG/M metagenome (GOLD analysis project Ga0209534, IMG submission 184751) | Pelagic Microbial community sample from North Sea - COGITO 998_met_07 (SPAdes) (version 2) | ecosystem: Environmental > Aquatic > Marine > Neritic zone/Coastal water | place: Helgoland, sampling...
GCCCCGGCCTTTCTTTTGTATACCAGTCTTTTGCTGCTGTGGCTGCGCCCTTCACCGCACTCGCCAGAGGCGCGACGATGGGTGCCGTCACCGCTCCAATCACCCCAGCCGTAACTGCAAGTGGGACGGCAACAGTCGCAGCCGCGCCTATTCCTACGCCTTTCGCCGCCACGGTTCCGACTTCCTTGACCTTGTGCCCCGTGCGGACATAGGCTTTATTAATTTCTTTGTACACTTTATCGTTGGGGTTTAAAACTATATTAGCAAATTTCTCAAATGCAGTCCCTTCATATAAACCCTTAATTTTTTTGGATAATTTTAATAATTTTTCAATATAGTCTAATTTATCTTTATTTATTTTTTTATTTGCTTTTAACTCATTCTTGCAATCCTTAAGCTTAGTGACAATTTGATCTATTCTTTCCTTTGCTTTTTTAAAAATTTCACTTGCGTCTTCATGTTGTACTGCCTCGCCATCTCCCTTCATCTTGGTACGGATGACTTTTCCTAATGCGTTCCACGCCTTTTCACCCCCCCCTCCCCCTAAATGGGAACTACGAGCACCACCAGGATTCGTATCATGAGCAGCACCATTAGCATTAATATCAGCAGCAGCATCAGCAGGCGTATTATCAGCATCATCATTAGCAGTGGCGCTAGCAGCAGACTTATTAGCAGTGGCGCTAGCAGCAGACGCAGGATCAGCAGCAGACTCTTTAGTAGCAGACGCAGGATCAGCAGCAGGCTTATTAGCAGCAGACTCATTAGCAGTGGCGCTAGCAGCAGACTCATTAGCAGTGGCGCTAGCAGCAGACGCAGGAACATCAGCAGACTCTTCATCAGCAGACTCTTTAGTAGCACCATTAGCATTATTATCAGCAGACGCAGGAACAGCAGCAGGCTCAAGGGCGGCGAACTCTACGGGCTTAACTCGAGACTCAGGTCTGGGTTCAAGGGTTGCCTTGATATGTTCTAATCTTTCTATTAAATTTCTTATATCTTCAATGTCGTTGGTAAAAAGGTCTTCTTTTTGTAAAGTTTTCTTTGCGCTTGACGCCATCGTTTCATTAATTTCGATATTAGAACTTTGAGCAACTTCTGTATCATTTTCGTGCGCTGCTTCTGCTTCTGCTGCTACGGGGGTGGTTTCCCCGACCGCAGGCTTGGCCTCCTCGGCCACAGGCTTGGCCTCCTCGGCCGCAGGTGCTGCCTCCGCGGCCGCAGGTGCTGCCTCCGCGGCCGCAGGTGCTGCCTCCGCGGCGGGTTGCTCGGCACCCGGCACTGGTTGCTCAGGATTGGCCTCCCCGGCCGCAGGTGCTGCCTCCGCGGCGGGCTGCTCGGCACCCGGCACTTGTTGCTCAGGATTGGCCTCCCCGGCCGCAGGTGCTGCCTCCGCGGCCGCAGGTGCTGGCTGCTCGGTCCCCTCGGCTGTCGACTTGGCAGTCGACGCTGGCTGCTCGGTCCCCTCGGCTGTCGACTTGGCACCCGGCACTGGCTGCTCGGCGGGCTGCTCGTCGGACAGTGTCCCGCCAGTAGTAAGATTATAGATAGACCCATTCGCCATGTCCAAGTTCCTACAAATTTTACTAGTTCCTAGTTGACTCACTTCATTCTGATTAACCAATGATACATTTGGTAATACAACATTTTTTATAAAGCGTGTTTCTCCTCCACTTTTAATATTTTTTTCAAGTATAGAAAAAAATTTTTTTGTCATTTAATAATTACTTACATTATTTAATTAATAAAAATAACTTAAATTTATTTATGTTTTATTCCTTATTTATCAATGTTAAAAATAAAAAATAATCCAATCAAATAAAATATAAATAAAATAGCAATAAATATAGTAATTGTTATTTCATCTATATTTTCCTTTCTTATATTTGTTATATATTCAGAGAGATTATTATTAATTTCTAAATATTTGTCAATTATTTTTGTATAAACTTCATAATTTAAGGCAAAATATATTTGAGATGCAGAACCTAGCAATTCACCGTCTATATTTGTTGTAAATGGAAATTGTGTTGTTTCTTTAAAACAATAAAATATATTATCTATTTTATTATTTAATATATTATCTAATTTTAATTCCCTACAAAATTTATTATCCTTTGTTTTTTCATTAAATTGATTATTATATAAAAATGTTAAAAATTGATGTGTTATTAATGCGGATAGAAATTTATTAGCAGTTTGCGTACTATAATTGATAGTTGTATTTTCATTATCTAATTCTAAATCGGATATTTCTATTCTTTCATATTCTGTTTTCATTGTATTTAAATACTCGTTTAAATTAATTGTATTGGGTATGCTTTTAAATGTACAAGTATCTACAATATTATTATCATCGTCGATAAAATTATTGCAAATTTTTTTCATATAATCCTTATTTAAATATCTTAAATATATATTATTTAAGTTTTTGTTATATTTAAAAACTCTATTATATTTATTATAATTAATTGCTAAATATATTGAAATTATTAGAAATATTACCAAAAATAATGCACCATTATAATATAATATTTTATAAAAATGTTTACTTATATCATTGTCGTTATCAATTATATCTTTAAATTTTATTAGTAAAATACTACTAACAATGATAAAAGATATACTTAATGATAAATATTTAAGAATGTTTTGTGACAATGTTATACCAAATATATTATAAATTTTCTTAATATATATATATTTAGTATTTAAATAATTATATTTTTCTTTTGTCCACCAATATTTTTTATTTTTACTTATTATACTATTAAAGTTTATTAATGTTATAATAAGTAATATAATAGGCATAATAATAATAATAATTGAAAACAAAAATTTAAGAGTGTATATAATATATATATTTAATTCAACTTGAAACTCATAAGTAAATATATATATTATAATTTGAAATAATTTATTTAATGGCATATAGTCATTTATATTGTCAATAAAATATTTAATTACTCCAATTATGTATGCTAATTGCATATCTTCATAAATTTTTTCAAAACCACTTGCCATATTGAAAGAAGTACTCTAATTATTATAAAATACTTTATTTTATAATAATAAACACTATTATAAATATAAATATAATAATTAAAATATATAGTATCAACCATAATGACATATTAATTATTTTTTTTTTCCATCTTGCATCTTTAAAATTTAAAAACTTATATCTTGATACAGGCGTATTTGTTTCATCATTTATTGGATTTACAGTACTTTCGTACATATTAATAAATTTTTCTTCTATTATAATATTATTTTTATTATTTATTAAATTATTGATATAAATTGAATATTTATTTGTGTCCGAACTAATTATAAATAGTGTTTTTTCTTTCCAGTCCGATAATTCAATAAAATTATTATCATCAAAATAATGATTTATGATATCGTTATAAGACGACATATTATTATTTGATGATAATAATTTATCAAAAAAATCTTTATTATTATTCACAAATTTTGAGAAACTATCCTTTGTTAAAGTAATATCATTACCAATTATAATATAGTATAATTGAATAATATCGTCATTTATATTTATTTGGTTTATGACACTATCATTATTTTCCAAAACTTCTTCATTTTTACTTTTATCAATTTGTAATTCAATATTATCAATATCGATTGGGGCAATAAGATAACCTCTTGGTATGTATTTTATAATTTCATTTATATTAGGAACATAATTTATTGTTTTAGTATCATTGTTGCTAATATATTTTTTTGTATAAGTGTAACTATTCCATAAATCATTTTTATTAATAATATTTAATTCATCTAAAACCTTTTGATATAAATGGAAGTCGTAATGCCATGGTATAGTTTTTAATAAATTATATTCAAATTCAATATTGAAGTTATAATCTTTATCAGTATTTAAGTAAAAGAACGGCATATATTTTAAATATTTTTCATAGTCATTTTTATTATATATATCAATATTTGAATTAGTATCATAGAATATATTATATTTATTTTTTAAATTTTTTAAAAAATCAATAGAACTACTAAAATCTAAAAACATAGATAAATCTACCTTTTTTGTCATAATATATATTATATCTTACTTTATAAAACGAAAAAAATAAAATAATTTTTTTTATAGAGGCGTAATATAATATTATGAAACCATACATACCAATTAAAGTTTTTAGATGGTTTAATAAAAATGAATATAAAACATATATTTTTGATAAATTAAATACATATGATAAATTAGATACAAACGAAATACAAATAAAAGAATATATATATATAGATGACAATCTTGACGACGCTTTAAATAAAATTGTTATGTATATAAATAATTTTGAAAATACTAAAAAAGAATTATATTATTTTTGGAATAAAAATAATATGATATCTCATAATATCAAGGAATTAAAATGGGATGGTTTTAATATTAATCCTTTCCTATCTGATAATCATAAATCAAAAAATTTAGACGAAGACATTACATATATATATAATGATAATAGTTTATTTAATTTAAAAAAAATAAATTTAATTTTTAGCGATGATATAAGTAGTAGTAATTATTTAAAAGAAAATAAATATTATTTTATCAATAGGAAACTGCAAACATATAAAACTTTAAAATTAAGAGATGACAAATTATATAATTTAGTTACACAGCAAACAGATTTTTTAACTAAATATAATGATAAATTTCATAGAGTAGATTTAATTTATAAATTAAAAAAAAAAATAATACTTGCAAACTTATTTGATGTGATGAAAACAAAAAATAATATTGCTTTAATACAATGGGTTAATGATAATTCTAAAATTTTATATAAGTTACAAAAAAAACATTTTATAAAATTATCACAATTCAATAACTGGTGTAATATTGATAAAATAAATAAAATAAATTGTATTAATATTTATTATATAATTACAAACGGATGTTATTGTAAAATCACAATAAATTCAGATGGGCAAATAATGTATTCTTTTATTTTAGATATTAGAAAAAATATAACATGGAACACAATAACAGATAAAATACAATATTTAACTAAATATATTCAAAATTATATAAATGAGAAAATTAAAATGAAAGAAACTCAAATCAAATTAAATACATCATTTCTTATTGATAATGTTAATCTTAATAATATATTATCTGTTATTAGCAAATATAATGATATATTTAATGTTAAATTATCAAAAAATAAACAGCAAATAATTTGTATATATAAACGTTCTATAAATTATAATAATAATGTAAGTATATCAGATTATATAATAAATAGATATGATATTGGCATAACCGAAGATGAAATAATTAACGAACTAGTTACATTAGGTTTTGATAAATCTATTGCTAAAGATGAGGTTAATAATATTATATACAATCAGCAAAATATAGATTTAGATGATAAAAAGAAAAAAGAATATAAAATAACAGATAATGGTTCGATTGTTACATTATCAAAACATAAACAATTAGTAAATTTAGAAATAAATAATGTCGCAAATTATAATGAATTAAATTATTTATATTATTGGTTGGTTAAAATTATTTCACAGGCAAGAACTATTGATAAATCAGTTAAAAAAGAAAAAAAAACAGTTAAAAAAGAAGATATTTTAGATATAGATGATTATAAAATTGATGATATTATTGAATCTGACGAAGATGATAAGTTGGGAGAATTAGATTATGATTTAGACGACGAAGATGACTTATTATTAGGTGGTGCGGCTTTAGGAAAAATAAATCATTCTTTATTTGTTGAATTAATGAAACAATATGATAAAGATTTGGTTGGAGAAAATTATGCAAGAGATAAGTGTCAGGCGGGATTTCAACCAATAGTGTTAAATAAAGAGGAAAAAGAAAAATTAGAAAAAAATAAACAAACATATTATGATAACATTTTAGAATATGGAAGTTCTGCAAAAAATCAAAATTTTTATGCCTGTCCAAAAGTATGGTGTCCAACTAGTAAAATACCTTTAGACCCAACTTTAGATAAATACGAATGCCCCTTAGAAAATGAAGAACCAATTGAAATGTTTTGGGGAAAAGATAAAACAAAAAAAAGATTTATTAAATTAATAAAGAAGAATGATAAAGGTATTTGTGCTCCTTGTTGTGGTAAAAAAGAACAAACATTAGAAGATATAAAAAGTTGTAAATTATTTGACATTAATTTAGAAAAAGGGTCAGAAACACACGAACAAGACACTGTAGAGCACAATTCATATGTTGTAGATAAAAATTATTATTTAATGAATCAAGGGGCACCAATTGAAAATAATCGTTTAGGTTCAATACATGAAAGATTACATGAAATTTTATTAGACGGAGTATCATATGATACTTGTTCAAAAATGTTAAATAAAACACAAAAATGTTTTGTAAGAAAAGGAATAAAACACAGAACAAATATTAAAAGTGATTTTATTAAAAATGATAGTATTATACATGCAATATCCGATTTACTAAATTTTTCATCAAAAAATGCATTTATAAATGATATAGAAAAAAGATTAGATTTAGTTACGTATATATCTTTAGAAAATGGTAATATATGTAAAGATTTTCATGATATAAATTTAAAAATAATTAATAATAAAAAAACAATTCAAAAAATAAATAAAAATAAAAAATTATTATCAATATTAAAATACGATAATAGTAATATTAATTCAATACATAGATTAATATCTATATATAATTCATATAATAGATTTATAAATTATTTAAAATCTAATGATTATCCAAATGATAAATTACCATATTATTTATATACACTTGTTTCGATATTATATAAAAAATTATTAATAATATGGGAATATGATAATAATGATATAAAAATAATGTGCCCTTTATTTACTTCATATAATGATATTTTAACGAATTTAGATATAAATCCTGAATTAATAATGTTATTAAAAGATAAAAATTATTATGAACCATTAGAATTAAGAAATAAGACTAATAATGATTATACTTTATATTTAAATGATTATAAGTTTGTAAAGACAATTATAAATGAATGTTCTAATATAACAAATAATACATATCTAAATAATATTTATAATAAGATATATTCATTAAGTCAATTAATAAATACATTAGGTGGCAAATATTATATTTTTGATATAGATACTATTCTTTTGAATAATGATCTAAGTGTTAATTATTTTATTACTAAATCAAATATATTACTTTACATTGATAAAATAAGTATATCATTGCTAACAAAATTTATAAAAGATATGAATATTATTAATATAAAATTTTATGACGATATTATTAATAATAATCTTATTATTAATAATATTCATAAAAATATATATAATAAATTTACTAAAAAATGCGACGAATTAAATATTAAATATATTATTGGAGATATTACATCAAATAATGAAAAATACTTTTCAAGTAAGTTAAATATTCCAGAATTAAAATTGAAAAATACTAGCATTATTAATATTGCGAATATCGATAATAAATTAATAAATTATATTGAAAATGAAAACAAAATTTCATATGAATGGTATAAATTGCAAAAAATTGTTGCAAAATTAATAATAAATAAATATAATAACGAAACCTTTATTAATTTATATCACAAATTAAATAGAGTTGAAATAATTAATAAATTATACAATAAATATTTTACTAAATTTAATAATAAGAAAAAAATAAAAATTATATTAGAAGAATTACCTTTATATTCTTCTAGTCCTATAAATAACATTAATAAATGGTTAACACATATTATAATATACTATAAATATGATTTTATGTCTTATTTAATTAAAGAAAATAATTATAATAAGGATGAATTAATATTTTCACAAAATGTATTTTATATAAATAATATATTTGAAACACCTAAAATATTAATAAATTATCATGATTATATGCCTAATAATTTAGGAGATAATATTCAAAATACGCATAATTTAATATTAAATAAAATACAAGATAAAAAAAATCATACATTACCATCTTTATATAATGGTGTTAAAGATTTACTGCCTACAAAATGGCGTTCAAGAATTAAAGCAAAATGGATAAATTTAGTAATAATAAAAAATAGTTATACAATTGATAAAATGCGCGAATATGTTAATTGGTTATCAAAATATTTAAATATTAATACTAATTATGATGAAATTAAAAGTATAGTTAATAAATATATCAGAAAAATAATTTTTGATAAAAAGGCTAATAAATTTTTATTTGAAGACCCTTCTTTTAATAATGAATGGAATAAATTTTCTAAATCAAAATCGACTGATATAGATATATATACACCAGATGAATTAAATACTATTATTAATAAAATTATATTAAACGATTTATTATATCCAAATGATATAACAATAAAAGTGATTTCTGATATTTTTAATATTTCAATATTATTAATACATAGAATTCCATATGGATCTAGTAATCAGGATGTAAAAAGAAATGAAATAAATGATTTGGTTTTATCTTCAACATTTATACGTGCAACAAAAAATATTAATGATAGACCTCTTTTTATTTTTAATAAAGTTGAAGAAAAAATGAAAAATATAGTATATTATCCTATTGTTGAAAATAATAATGATATTGATATTAAATCATTATATATGAAATTTGAAAATATACCAGAAAATATAAAAATTTTAATTGATTTACATTTAAAAAAATAATTCTTTATAATATATTACCTAAAAATTTTTCATAATCCTTATTTTCTTTTGTAAGTAAATTATCTACGACATCTTCTTCCTTTTTAACAATTTCATAACCAATTATTTTATCTTTTTCATTCAATATATCTATCGTTTTTTTATTTTCAATTATACCTTTATTATAATCAGATTCTACCTTTGCTTTAGAAATTATGAAATCTTTTTTTTCACCCTGTTTTATATTTGTTTTTAATTTTAAAATTTTGTTATTCAAAAAATACTCAAGTAATATAAATGTAATTAATATTGTTGATAACCATACTATAACTAAACATATGATACTTGATATAAATTTTATTAGAATATATAAATAACCGGTTTTAGTTAATCCAATAATACTTGCTATTTTACTTATATTATTTCCAATTAATATAAGTAATGGCGTTATTAATGTTAAAATACCTGTTATAAAATAATAAGTTGAATAACCTATTGTGAAACCACCCGCGTTAATAATAACATTATTAGCATATGCCCAATTTTGTATATCATTGAATATTTTTGTTATATATGCATTTATAAATGAATTATTCATCATAATCTATTAAATAAATTTATTTTATATTATTAATGGAAACCAATTATAAACGACAAACGGTTATATATATATGTTTTATAATTGCTATTATAATTACATTATTAATATTACCACTGTATTCATTTGGTATATTAGAAAGTACAAAGGAGTTTTATAGTAAATATGATTTTTCTATAAAAATTATCAAGCAATTTTTTATTTTGACAATTATTGTTTTAATAATTTCTATGATTATAGTTTCTATTTTTATATAATTTATAATTAATAAGAATGTTCGAAATTGAGGTTCGTGATACAAAAATTCCAATAGTGTCCTTTATAAAAACTATTGCAGATAAATTATTACATTTTTTTAAACATATAGGTGTCATTTTTTTGGAATTATTTAATCCAGAGAAATGGAGTTGGCCACATTGGGTTTTTACTATTATATTCTTAACAATATTGGTTTTAATGTTTTTAAACAGTTTGGCGGGTGGTTTTAAAGGCATATGGATTTATAAAAAAAGTATTTTTGGATTTTTAATAACAATACTTATATTTACTTATTTAATAATTATTATAATAACATATGTTCACAATGTTAGAATTGTCACTGAATATGATTTTATTAACAAAACATTAAAACATATTATGTATTTTATTTCTTTAATGCTTTTAGGAATAATATTCTCTATCATTTTATCACCAAAAGGCATGGGTAGAATTATAAACCCATTAATATATATTAAAGATTGTATTATAGTTATATTTGTACTTTCTTTTATAGTTTTTAGTTATAATTTGCTATTATTAGTACTTTTAGAATAAATTTATAATACAATATATAGAAAATGAAAAAAAATTGCAATCAATGTTTTTACACAAAAATATATAAATTTTCAGGTTTTTTATTAATATTATTAACTTTTGTTCTTAGCATTTTAATTGTTAAAAAAATTTATAAATACAAATAAAAAAAAAATGATTCTTTTTATAAATTATATAAAAACATAACAATATATAAAACATAATGAGCGTAATTCTTCCCAAACAAATCGATGTATCAAAACTTAAATATTCCGAAGTCAAACAAATGAAATCGGGTGCAAAGACTGTTTATATTAATTATGGTAATGAAAAATTAACAATTCAAACTCCATCTCTTTATCTTCCTTATGGTATTAGTCCTCCATATTCAGAAAAAGAAAAAAACGATGACCAACCTGCAGAAAAAGTAATTCCAGGTTCTGCTCTTGATGTTTCTTTTAGGGGTATGGATGAAAATGATAAAATTAAACAAATGTATAATAAACTAAAAGAAATTGAAAATAAGGTTGTCGATGATGCTTACGCTAACAGAGAACTATGGTTTAAAGACGACTTTGATAATAATAAAGCATTCTGTAAAAAACTATTTAGTCCAATTATTAAAATTGATAAAGATCCAAATACAGGTAAGGAACTCGGTAAATATCCGCCTACTTTTAAAGCAAAAATCCCATTTGATCTTAAAACAGAACAATGTATTATGGATTGTTATAATATGCAAAACGAAGAACTTGATATTAACGAAGTATTTAAAAGACTAAAGGGTGCTAAAGTTGTTATGATTGTGCAATTAACTGGTCTATGGATGGCTGGTGGTAAATATGGTTGTTCGTGGAAAGTTTGTACCAGTAAATTTCAACTATCTCAAAATGTAAAAGTAACATTTATCAAAGATAGCGACGAAGAAGAAGAAGAAGAAGAAGAAGAAGAAATTAATATCTTACCAGATGATATTGATGTTAAAGTTTCTACAAAAAGTGATAAAAAAAAAATGACAGAAAAAAAAGAAAAAGAGGAAGAAGAGGAAGAAGATGATGATGATGATGAAGAAGAAGAAGAAGAAGAAGAAGAACCAGTTGTTCCAGAACCAGAACCAGAACCAGAACCAGAGATTGAAGTCCCTCCTCCTGTAAAAAAGAAAGTTACTAAGAAAAAATAAAAAATAAATAATAAATAATAAATATTATATCAATTAAATTCTTTTTTTATTTTAGAAAAGATGAATACTAAAATAACAGGTGGCAATTTTTATAAATTTGATTTATTTACTTTAGGTAAATTATCTTTTGAACGCGAATATAATAAACTATTAATTATTAAAAGAAAATATTTAAATAAATTAAATAATGTAGATGCATTTATTCATTCTTTTGATTTTACTTCTAATACATCTAATATATTTAATAGACCTAACATTTTTAGATTTATAAAAAATAATATACAAGATTCTGATTTAAATAAATTCAACTATTTTCTTATTAATATAAAAAAAAATATTTGTAAATATACTGACTTTATAAATTTATTAGACAGTATTATTAAAAATGTATTAATTATTAAATTGTCTAAAAATAGATTTAATGCACTACCTGATTCTGAAATTTATAATATGTTTGACAATTTAATTTATAATATTATTCAATTATGTGACTTTATTAAATTTGATAATTTAATAAAAAAAGATGGTTTATTAAATGATTATTTAAATAATAACTATAATATAAATAACGAAGATACAATTACTATAGATAGTAATGGTAAGACAACCGACGAATTCTTAGTTTATTTAAAAAAAACATATGCTAAATATAATGATAAAAAAGGGGGTGCTCATAAAGATGAAGAATATCAAGATGAAGAATATCAAGATGATCTTAGATATTTAACAATAGAACATGATTATTTATCATATGATGAAATAATAGATGTTTTTAATCAAAAATTTATGAATGATACTAACTTTTTAATTACAGATTATTATATAGGTAATTTTACTTATATACTAGGATTTATAAATATTTTTAGATATTCTGGTTTATTTGAAAGCAAAGATATTAAAATGCTTAATAATATATTTCATTTATTACAATATTATCCGTATAATTATAATAAAGATGTGCAAAATAAATTTATTAATAAAGTTTTTTCCAATACTGCAAAAATTTTATTAAAATTGGCAGAAATGTTATTAAAACATTGCAATGATTACGCTATCCAAAATACTTCGTCTAGAACATCTCCACGAGCAGCAACACGAAGTTCATCTCCGCGAGCAGCAACACGAAGTTCATCTCCGCGAGCAGCAACACAAAAAAAATCTCCGCGAGCAGCAACACAAAAAAAATCTCCACGAGCAGCAACGCGAAGTTCATCTCCGCCAGCAGCAACACAAAGAACATCTCGACGAGCAGCAACACAAAGAACATCTCGACGAGCAGCAACACAAAGAACATCTCCACCAGCAGCAACGCGAAGTTCATCTCGACGAGCAGCAACACAAAGAACATCTCCACCAGCAGCAACGCGAAGTTCATCTCGACTGAGAGCAGCGAAAAAATCGACTACGGATAAATAATATAAATATCAATTAAAAATCGTCGTCTAACAAATGTTTGTGATAATAAGTTTAAAACTGTTTAATATATTTTAATAATTTTTTTTTCTTTATAGTGCTAAATATATTATTTAATAATATATAGTTTTTAAATTTATTATAAATTTTTTTTTTTACTATTTTTGGACAATTTACTTTTTTAAGATATATTATTTCTTCATTTTTGACAATATTTTTTAAGTTATAATCAATGTCTATACATAATACTTCAATTTCACATGTAGGGATTACACAGTATAAATATCCAGTTGTCATAACATATAATTTAAGTATTATATTTTTATATATAATTTTTATTTAAAATGAGTTTTTAAAATCAAATACAACTTTTTCAAATTCTGATTTATTGTCGAAATAATTTTTCAAATCAGAATTTATATATACATTACCATTATAATCAATTATAATTGCTTTACTGGAATTTTTATTTATAACAATATCCCTAATATATATATTAGATATTTTTTTTGCTGGTAAAAATTTTTCAGTTTTATTTATATCATTACATAATAAAGTTTTATTGTTTATTAATAAAATAAAACTATATTTACTTGCTATTTTATACTTTATCAATTTATTTATTTTTATTAAACAATCATTATTGCTAAATCCGCATACTGGACTTTCAATATCTATTATGTTTAATGTTTTTTTATCTATTATTTTATCATTATCATTATCATTTAATTTATATATATATATATATAAATTATTTTCATCGCTTATTAATATATTACCATTATTACCAATTATTTCGTCTTCAAAAATTATAATATTACTAACATTTTTAAGGTCACAAATTATATTAATATTTATAGGTTTATAATATAAATTTTCTACTTTTATATATGTATTTTCGGTAATATCACCATTTTTTAAATTTAATTTATTTTTTTCATCAATTGATATTCTATCTTTTGTTTTTAGTAATTCACTTAATTCATTATTAACGAGTTCTTTATATTTTTCAGGTTTTGTATAGCCTATTTTCTCCCATGTTAATCCAGACATACTATTCCATCTATCATTATCATTATGATTTATAGAATATATATTATTATTATTAATTGAATATAGAATAATATTACCATTTGGAATACATTGAATATTTGTTATATTTTTATTTATAATTTCACTTCTATTAATAATTTTAAATTTAAATTCACCATCATATTTGTCATAATTTGTTAAACAGTCTGTATCACATTCTTTTCTTGTTATATTCAATTGATTATTATTAAATAATATGCCATTATTTGTTGCAATATATATGTAATTTAAAGTTTTTGAATAACATATATCATTACCTTTATTGAAACTAATTAATTTCCATATATCCCCTAATGATGTACTTATATATATACTATTATCTTTTCCAAATAATATTAATAAATAATTGTTAATGTTTAATTCAATTAAATATATTTTACTATATTCTATATATTTTGGTAGTTTTTTATATAACCAATTATTACCATTATTTTTACTAATATACATTAAATTATCTTTGTTTGATATTAGTAAAATAAGAGAACCATTATTTGAACAAGACAATATATCTATTGAAATATTTTTATTACTTATATTCGTTTCTAAATCATCCAATAATTGTTTTATTTCATTTGGTTCATCTGGTTTATTTGTTTCATCTGGTTTATTTGTTTCATCTGGTTTATTTGTTACATCTAAATATATATTTTGTTCATTTATTAAATTATCATTTTCAAAAGATTCATAAGTAGTTTTATTTATAATATAATATAGTATCATATTAAATAATATTAAAACTAATAATATTATTAATATTTTAAGTTTATTGAAATACATAATTACACTAATTATATTTAATATTAATATTTTAAATAATTAGGATACAAAAATGAAAATTAGTAAAAAGGCTCTATGTATTAGAAAAATCGGAAATTTTTCTATGCAAACCAAGGAACATAAAATTGATAAAGTTGGTTTTAATTTAAAAAATTTTGAAAAAAATTTAGAATA
>Ga0209534_10003616_pt1 | contig 14668 bp, 11 predicted proteins | sample COG_07_FD_184751 | JGI IMG/M metagenome (GOLD analysis project Ga0209534, IMG submission 184751) | Pelagic Microbial community sample from North Sea - COGITO 998_met_07 (SPAdes) (version 2) | ecosystem: Environmental > Aquatic > Marine > Neritic zone/Coastal water | place: Helgoland, sampling...
AATATTCTAAGTGGAGTTACAGCTACTACTACAGAACTTAATATTCTAGATGGAGTTACAGCAACAACTGCAGAACTTAATATCTTAGATGGAGTTACAGCTACTGCTGCCGAACTCAATATCCTAAGTGGAGTTACAGCAACAGCTGCAGAACTTAACATCTTAGATGGAGTTACAGTAACAGCTGCAGAACTTAACATCTTAGATGGAGTTACAACAACTGCTAACGAACTAAATGTTTTAGCAGGTGTAACTGCTGGTACTGCTACAGAAAGCAAAGCTTTAGTTTTAGATGCTAGTAAAAATATAGGAACAATTGGGTCTATTACTTCTTCTTCGACAATTCAAGCTACTGGATTTAAAGATACAAATGGTACACAAGTTGTAGGTACACAACAATCTGCAGAAGCAGACTTATCTGCTATTACATCATCTAATCAAGGTAGTGATTTTTCTAATTTAACAGATGTTACCACAGAATATAATAAAGCCCAAGCTGATATTTCTGCATTAACTACTAAAGTAAATAATTTATTAGCCATTATAAGAACTCATGGTTTAATCGCAACTTGATTTTTTTAAAATAATTTAATAAATAATTTAATTTATTAATTTATTTATTAATTTAATTTATTAATTTAATTTATTAATTTAATTTATTTTATTATATTATAATGTCAATTTATCAATTTAACCTAAAAGGTATTGGCAATGATGTACAAATTGGTAAAGGTAATGCAAGAATTAGATCAAGTGGTGATTCTATTAAATTCGTTAAAGCCGCTCATGATGGATCAGTTACCTTTAATAATATATCTGCATCAGATTTATTAGATATTCAAACAAATCAAATTAGTCTAGGTACCAATTCTTTAACTTTAAATGACACTGGAGGAACTTCAAATAGCGGTCAAATAGCATTTACTAGAAACACAGCTAATTCAGGAGCACCAGAAACATTAACTTTTAGTGGTTTAAACTCGGGTGATGGTACAACATTGTTAAATATAGATTTTGATGGTGATATAACTTTAGATTCAGCCACAAAAATAGATATCAAAACAACAGATTCTAATGGAGATATTACTATTTTACCTAATGGAACAGGTAATCTAATAACTAAATTTGGAGGTGATACAGCTGATTCCAAATTTATTATAAAAAATAATTCAAGCACAGAAAGATTTGTAGTAGATGCTTTAGGTAAAGTAACTTTAACTCAAGATGCCGCATCTTCTGGAGCTGCGTTTAGTTTAACCTCTACTGACGTTGATAGCATAGCATTAGATATAGATGCATCACAAACTACCGGAGATGTTGTTGATATAACTGCTGATTCATTAACTACTGGTTCTGGTTTAAAAATAAGTTCAAGTTCAACTGATACATCAAGTAGAAATATCTTAGATATTGTTCAAACTGGTGCAGGAGGTGACGATTCAAATTCTTTAATTGGTTTAAACATAGATTTTGATGTAACTTCTGGTACAGCAGCCAGAGCATTAAAAATTGATTCAGAACAAACAACAGGTATAGTTGCTGAAATTGATGCAAAACAAATAACTACAGGAAGTGGTATGTTATTAAGTACAAATGCTTTAACATCAGGTAAAGCTTTTAAAATTGAAAGTACAGCAAATACTGCTTTAACATCAGGTAATTTGTTATATATTACACATACTGGAGATGCAAATACTATTGAAGGTCCTATTTCAAATATTATAAGTACCACTACTAGTACAAGCAGTAATTTTGTTTTATCTAAATTTACAGCGGATGCGATTACTCAAGGTCAGATAATGAATCTAAGTGGTAATGCATTGACTACGGGAACAGGTCTAAATTTAAGTGTTAATGGTTTAACATCTGGTCAGGGTATTAATGTAGAATCTACTTCAACAGGATTAACAGGGGACTTGGTTAAATTTGGTAATTCTGGTGATGATACTGGAGTAACAGGAGATCTAATTGATATTAGTTTAACCGGTGCTTCTAATTTAGGTAAAGTATTAAATATTATTCAGTCATCTACTTCTGGTGCTACTTCTAGAGCAGTTAATATTACTTCTTCTCAAACAGATGCAACTGTAATGCAATTAACTGCTGATTCTATATCTACAGGTAAAGTAATAGATATTACAGCAGATGGGTTAACTACAGGTTCTGTTTTAAATATTGAGATAGCTGGTTCAGCTTTAACAAGTGGTAATGCAATCAATGTAAATGTAGCACCAACTAATAATCCAGAAAATATTACAGATTACTTGGCTAAATTTACAACAACAGCTTCTACTAATTCTGGTGCTGGTATTGCTAGTTTTGTAGGTAATTCTTTAACAACAGGTGATGCTGTATTTATTAATGCTAATAGTAATTCTTCAGGAAATATTTTACATATTAAAGGTACTGGAGTACAACAAAAATGGTCATATGATTCAGATAGTTATGCTACAATTACTATTGCAGATAATAGTCATACTACAATTGCTACAGGAGAATCTGGTAATTTAACATTAGATGTAGCTCAAAACTTTACTCTGGATGCAGATAGTTCAGGCGATGGCTCAATAGATATTGATGCTGGTACTGGTGGTATTACTATTGATTCTACTTCTACTTCTGCTGGAATCAAAATAGGTACAGTTACCTCAGGTGTACCTATTTCTATTGGTCATACAACTTCTGAAGTTACTATTAATGATAATTTAACAGTTACAGGTAATTTTACAGTTAATGGTGATTCTGTAACCAAAAATGTAACTACATTAAATGTTGAAGATCCTTTATTAAAATTAAATAATAACGCTAATGCATTATATGATGATGAAAATGATATTGGTTTCTTTGGTCAATATGGTAAATCTTCAGGTACTCAATATTATACTGGTTTAGCTAGAGCAAGGGCTTCTAAAATGTTTTATCTATTTTCAGAATTAACACCTGATCCTGAAGCAACAGTATCTGCACCTGGGTTTGGTTCAAGTTTAGATATTGCTGGTAATGCATTATCTGATATTACATTTAATGCTGCTGGTACTGCATCTAACTTAGAAATTGGTCAAGTATTCAGAGTTGCTCAATATAAAAGAAGTGGTTGGCAAATAAATAATGCTGCTGGTTATTCTATAGGTACTACTGGAGATATGGATATTGAACAACATGATAGTAATTCAAGTAGTGTTGTAGCAGGGGATAGAGTATATATTATTTCAAGTGGTTCAATGGTTGAAGTAGGTACTGTAAAATCTGTAACAACTACAGGAGGATCAGAAGTTATTTCTTTTGATGGTACTGGAATATTAGTAGATTTATCTGATGATAAACCTTTGTATGTATTACAATCAGATAATGGTACAGTAAGAGTAACTAATGCAACTGCTTCTTCTTATGCATGTACAATTGTTTCAGCTGGTAGTAGTTATTCAGATATTACAGATGCAACTGCTGGTAGTGATGATACTGCTGTAGGTGCAGGTACTTTTTTAGAATTTATTTATGTTCAAAATGAAATTATTAAAAATATTACAGATAAAGCCAGTTCTGAATCAAGTTATAAAGCATCTGTATGGGCTGATATACAAGGTAACTTTATTAATACCAATTCTATAACTTTGTCGACAAGTGATAATATTAATTTGATTGGTAAAATAGGTTTAAATAATATTTTATTAAAAAGAATAACAATTAAAGTAACTACTGCAATAACAGGTGGAGTAGCTTTGGGTGGAGTAGCTATTTTCAAAAGTACAACCAATGGTACTGATAAAACTGTAGCAGATGATAGAGGTACTTTAATAGCAACAAATGATTTTGTAGGTAATATTGTAGGTACTTATGTTATAGATTTTGATCCTTATGATTCTAATAATATTGTATCATCTGGAAACTATGTTAAATTATCTGCCGTAGATTCAGATGATTCAATTAATGAAACCGATGTTAGTATTTCAGCTGGTGTTGTTAAAGTCTTTATTGATTATGTAACATATGATGGTACTATTTATGAATAAATTAATTAATACTAATTTTATAAAATTATTATTAATTATTTAATTGTTATGACAAGAACCTTCTTCTTTGATAGGAACTTCATCTTTGCATTTTACAGTACATTTAAAGTTATCATCTATGAATTTTCTTTCATTTTCCATAATTTGATCAGCATTTTTTTGTAAAAAATGTCTGTATTCACTACTAGAGTTAATATTATTTATTTCTCTAATTTTTTGATTAAAGACTCTTGAATTCATGTAATTAGTTGAATGTCTACCGTCTGCCATTTTAGCAGGGCAACTTAAAGGCCAGAATCTATTATCCATATTATTTATATAAATAATAAAGAAAATATTTTTATATATAAAATATTTTATTAATATTGTTTTGATACAATTTCTTTACATAATTCGTTCTTAGTTTTGTTTTTTAATTTCCCTTCCTTTACTTTATTCAAAGAAATATTATATTCAGCTGCTATCTTTTGTAATTCAGCTAATTTCTTTCTTTTTAAAGTTTTCATTTTTAATTTATTGTTACTACTTTCATTAACTATTTCATCTATATCAATATTTACATCTATTTCTTCATCATCACTATCTTTATCACTTGTATCAGTACAAATTATTTCTTTTTTAGTACTTAGAATTTTATTTAATGAATCTGTAATTATTGGTATCTCATTCAATTTGTTTAAAGATTTTTGATTTTTTTTTTTTAGTTCAGTCGATGAAATTGAAGCTTCATTAGAATCATCTAATAATAATATTTCACTAGAATCATTATCGTTTTCAATAATATTTATTTCTTGAGCATCTGAATCTTCTTCATCAGATGAATCTTCTTCGTCAGATAATTCTTCTTCTATAATTGCATTTATTTTATCTTCTTCTATAATTGCATTTATTTTATCTTCTTCTATAATTGCATTTATTTTATCTTCTTCTATAATTGCATTTATTTTATTTTCTCCTAAATTTTCCTCTGTTTTTTCAATAATATCATCAACAGTAATTGATGTTTCATTATTATCATTCGAGTATAATGCTAAATCTTGGGAATTATTCTCATAAGATTCGGGTGTTTCAGTTTCACTCATTACATTTACTTCATCATTTTTTATTGAATCAATAGTTGTTATATCATCTTCTATTAAAATGATATCATCTGTATTATCTAATTTATTAACTTTTGTATTTAATGGAATACTACCTGATGCTCGATTAGGAGATCTAATTTGAACATTTTTTGTATTTGAAGGTATGTTTAATGGAGCAAAAGAGGTTTTTAAAATAGGTGGTGGTATAGATTGTTGTAAATTCAAAGATGGATTTGCTCCTAAATTTATAGAAGGATTTGTTCCTAAATTTATAGAAGGATTTGTAATACCATAATCTATTTTTTTTCCTGGTAAATTACTATTTAGTTTAGAATTAACTGATGTCTGTTTTGATTGATTATTTATAATAGTTTGTTTTTCTATTTTTTCAGTCAAATCATCAACTTGAATTTTTACTTTTTCTAATTCATGATAAATATAGTATAAAATTAAGCATATAGCCAGTATCAAAATAAATTTATAATCCATTATTATTAATTCTTAATATAAAAGTATTAAATTTTAAACTCATTAATATTTTTATATTAATTCCCATATTCAGCTATATAATTTACTTCGTTTACTTTATATTTTTTTGAATAATCATTGACATAACTTAATTTTCTAAGATCATCTAAATTAAATGATTCATCTTTTAATAAATCAAAAATATTTTTTTCATTTAATTTTCTATAAAGTTTAATTATTACTCCTAATTCTTTTAATGATGTTTTTAAATCATTGCTTATTGTATCGATTTCATTGTCATTTTCACTTATTTCACTTTTACTAATTTCAATAAGATACGAAGCATGTTTTCTTAAAATAGTTTTTTTCTTTATTTTATAATCTTTACATAATTCAATTTCAGTTTTAAAAAACCATCTATTATTTTTTTTTTTAAATAAATAAATATTATTTTTGATAGATACTAAAATAAATTTATTAAATAATTCATTTGTTTTACATAATTCCAATAATTTATCATTTAATTCATTTTTTAATTCCTTATAATATTTCTTTATCATTTCTAAATGATCCATATTTATATTAATATTTAACATTTTTAATAATATAAAAAATAAATATTTTTTTTTTTAATTCGTTTTATTTAATAATGAATTAATTCATTCCTTTTTTGTTTTTAGTATTAACCTCATGTAAATCATATATGGCATAAAAAGCTTAAGTATTTTTTGTTGTATTTGATAATTTTCAATACGTTTTAATTCAATATCCGATTTATCTATTATATTTAAATCAAAATTATATTGAATTTTTTCTATATTATTTGACAATTCATCTAAATAGCTATCATTATTTTCTAAAGCAGATAACACACTTTCATTATATACATCTTCACCTCTATCGAAATTGTTAATAATTTGTTGATAATAATTTGACATTTGATTTAGTTTTTCTTGCTGTTTACTAATAATATCTCTAATATTTGACATTATTAATTATATATTTAATTAATAATAACAAATTCTTAAATAATACTTTATTAAATGATTCCCTGTTTTTTTAAATTATTCATAATATCGTTATATTTACTTTTTTCTTGTAATAATTCTTCATTCTGTTTATTATAAAATGTTTTATTACTTTTTTTTAAATTATTGAAATCATCAGATTCTTTTGACATTTTATTTACTTCATATTTTCTAAAATCTAATTTACTTTTATTTTGTTCATAGTTTGATTTATTATATAATTCATTATTAATATTATCTAAATATTTTCTATCATTTACTATTTTATCGTAATTTTGTTTAATATTAATATTATTTTCGGATAAATCAATTTTTAAATCAGCTTGAGATTGGACTTTATCTATTATCTTATCTTTAATAATCATTTTGTAAGGTTTATTTAAGAATTCATATTTACTACTATTTCTTGTTTGATTTAAATCTGAATATTTTTTAATAACATCTGGATTAAATTTATTACTTATATCAGAATTTTTGTTTTTAATAAAAATGTTTTTATTCATTATTAAATAGTTATAAAAAATAATATTATTTTAAATTTATTTTTTATCTACCATTGTTTTTTTATTCGTTTAGTTCAACTTTTTTAAATTTAATTTTAGCTATTAACAAATAAATGCTAGAAAATTTGCAATTTATAAAAAATATATTTTTTGGTTTTATAAGTAGTATAAACTTGTGGTATACATAAAAGTCCTGCCCAAAAATATAATTATTTTTTGTTTAAGAATCCAAAATATAAAAGACATAAAGCTAAAAAAAGTTTAAATAAAAAGAAATGGATTTTTATGAAATATTAAATGTACCCATTGATGCATCTAATGCTTTAATAAAGAAACAATATAGAAAATTAGCAGTTATATGGCATCCTGATAAAAACCCGAGTAATAAAAAACAAGAAGCGGAAGAGAAGTTTAAGCAAATATCAATGGCTTATCAAATATTATCAGATCATGGAAAAAGAGAAGAATATAATAAATTAAATATTGGTAAAAAACAAGAATTGTTTGATCTAATTAAATCTATTAGTAAGAGTTTAATTAATGAAAAAATGGTTAAATTTTTTTATGATAAAGAAGAAGATTTTTATACTGATGTTAATAAAATGAATCTAGATAAAGTAATTTCAAAAATGAGAAATAAAATTATGAAATCATCAATGGAAGATATTTTTTCTCATTTTTTAAATCAATCTGCAACTAATAGAAAAGTAAATAATTTTACTAACTGTAATGAATTTGTTGATCAAGATAGTGAAACTTTAGAAGATTTTATGGATAAAGATAGTGAAACTGAAACTATAGAATATCAAGAATATGAAACTTTACCATCAGAATATAATATTGAAAATAATTCTAATATTAAGATTACTGTACAAGCTACTATTCAAGAAATAATTAATAAAAATTACAAGAAAATTAATATTAAAAGAAAAGTATTAAAATATAATGAAATTAATTATGAAACTAAAGTATGTGTTATACCTATTCTTAAAAATTATGTTGTTTTTAAAAATTATGGAGATGAAACAAGAAATAATTGTGGAGATCTAATTATCAATATCGAAAGAGTTGAAGATAAAGATTATTATATTATTGATAATTATCATTTATTACTAATAAAAGATATTTCATTATATCAATATATTTATGGTTTTAATTTTAAAATTAAAAATTTTGGTTCAGTAATAGATATGGGTGAAATGAATTTATTAAATAATAAATTAAGATATCAAATTAAGAATCAAGGTTTATCATATAATTATGATTCAGATATTAGAGGGGAGCTAATTATTCAATTTAATATAAAATTGGATGATACACAAGAAAATAAACAAATATTATTACAAAATTTTAACAATTAAATTAATTATCTAATTAATTGTTATAAATGGATTTTTTAGAAAAATTACCGATTGATATTAATTATTTATCTAGTTTACCTCAAGATATCTTGAATCAATATCAAGTAGCTAATTATGATATTAAAATAGGGAAAATAAAAATAAATAAAAAAAAAGGTCTTGAAGAAGATATAAATACAACTATTATATTAAATGAACTTAATAAAAAAATTAAATTTGAAACTAACCATAATCAATGTGAAAACTTTTGGGAAGAAAATATAATGAAGAAAATTGAAGATGGTATATTTATTTCAGATTATTTAAAATCTAAAATAACATCATCATTGAATTATGAATTAAAATTACAATGGTTTAATAAAAATAAAATTACAGGTTATTATGATATTTTTTTCGAATCATTACAAGATATATTAGATTTTATTAATCAATTAGAGACTTTAATAAAAATAACAATTTTTATGTTTGATAAGCTAACAGGAAATAAAGATATAAAGGTTATTAAAACTTTTTTCTTTTTAACAGATTTTAAAAAAAAACTAGATTGGGATAAAAAAAGTGATGTATTAGGTAAACAAAATGTTAATTCTGGTTTAACATCATATAAAATTACTGAAGATATAATCTGTTGTTTGGATAATTATGTAATGATATGGAGAAAAGAGGAACTTTTAAAAGTATATATTCATGAATTAATTCATTATTTTAAAATTGATTCAAAAATAAGGTATATGATTAATTTTAGTTCTATTTTTTGTATAGCCAGTGAAATTGATATTTTACCCAATGAAGCTTATACAGATTTTTTAGCTATTATTTTAAATGCTTTAGTTTATTCAAGTTTAGATCATTCAGATCTAAAAATTAATTTAATAAATGATATAAAATTTTCTTTATTTCAAACTGCAAAAATACTACATTATTTTAATTTTAATGAATGGCAAGACTTTCAAAAAAATAGTTGTAATTTATATTTAAAACAAAACTCAAATGTGTTCCCATATTATATTGTAAAAGCAGCATTATTATTTAATTTTGATATCACAATAGAATTATTAAAAGATATAACTTTTGAAAATACCTTTAATTTTAATTTTAATTCTACTAAAAGAAATTTGAACAAATTAGAAAAACATATGATATCATCTTTATTAGATAAAAAATTCAGGGATGAAATTAATAAGTTGCTTAAAATATTTAAAAATATAGATGTAAAAAGTAATAAAATTTTATTAAATACACTTAAAATGACATTATTGGATAATACCGGGTGATTAATTATATACACTGTTAATTATAATATATAGATAAAAATTAATAAAAAAATTTTTATGGGAATTAAGAAATTAAATAAATTTTTACTTAAATATGATGCTATTCAAAATTATGATAATATGAATTTTTTATTGAAAAACATTAATCATAATAATATTTATTCAAATAAGAAAATTATTGCGATTGATACATCATTATACATGTATAAATATGTTTATTCATATGAAAATTATTTAGTAGGTTTTTTAAATCAAATATCTAAACTATTAAATCACAATATTATACCTATATACGTATTTGAAGGAACACCTCCAGAGGAAAAGAGTGAAGTAATACAAATGAGATATGAAAAAAAAAATAAATTAAAAGAAAGAATAGCAGCTTTAGAAGAATTAATTGATAAATCAAATAATCAAAAAGAAATAGATGAATTACAAAATGAAATAAATAGATTAGGAAAACAGATTATTCAAATTAAAAAGACAATGATAGAATTATTAAAAGAACTTTTAGATATTCTTAATATAAAATATATTGAATCGATTGGTGAATCTGATTCAATGTGTGCTTATTTATATAAAAATAAATATATAGATGCTGTTATTTCAGATGATATGGATATATTAGTATCGGGATGTAATTATATGATTAAATTTGAAAAGAAAAATGTTGTTTTATATAATTTGGATTTTATTTTAGAAAAATTAAAATTAAAATATGAAAAATTTGTAGAATTATGTGTTCTCTTTGGATGCGATTATGTTAAACCTATACCTAAATTAAATAATGATAGAATTTTTGAATTAGTAAATAGTGAATTAACATTAGATCAAATAATTACAGTTATTAATAATACTCATATTAATACTAAAGTTCAAGCTTTACTAGAAGATAATAAAGATATTGAACCTTATATTTTGAATAATTTATATAGAAATACTATTGATTATAATAATGCTAAAGACCTATTTATCAACTCTTCTGATAATGAATATTTACTAGATTTTGAATTGAAAACTTTTAAAAATAAAATAAATCTAGATGAATTACATGATTTTATAGAAACTAACATTGAATACATAAAAAAATACATTTTAAATAATATATTTAATGTTACAAATAAAATAAACAATAAAATAAATTAAATATTTTAACTATTTAGTTATTTACTAGTTAAATTATTTAAACTGTTTCTGCAGCTTCTATTTTCTTTTCAACCTTAGGATAAAGCTTCTTCATATGAGTTTGAAAGTTTTGGAATGTAAGTTCATCACCTTGTTCGAGTTGGAAAAGTTTCTTGATCTTACTATCGGGAGTAATCCTTCTTTTATCTTCTTCAAGTTGAAGACCCTTATCTTTAATGTATTGATAGATCATTTTAGTTACAACAGTTCTAGCAAGAAGTGTACCCTCTTCAATATCGAATAGTTTAGCTATAGCTAGAGGAACTGGTGTTGGTTTATTGAATCCAGATTTAACATCTCTCTTTGCACCACTTTTATTTCTTCTGTTTTTTCTGGCATCCTTAACTTCTCTTCTATGTAGTTTTTCTAGAATTTGATAATCCTTGTAGAGAAAAGAAATAAGTTTCTTTACTTCAGAGATGTTATCAGAGAATCTAATAGATACATCTTGGAAAGTTTCTTGTGCTTTAGTTTCTAGAGTTTGTTCATCTTTAGTTTCTTCTTGTTCATCATCTGATACAGATGCTACAGTTGCATCATCTTCAGATTCATCAATAACAGCTTCAGGCTCTTCATGAACCTCTTCAACTACTTTGCCGCTCTTCTTATGTGATTTTGTCTTGTTTTTACCCATTTTATAACTTATTTTATAATTATATCTTTATATTATGTCATTTAAGTCCAAATAATAAAAAAGTCAATTTTTTTAGTTGTTTATATATATATATTAAATCATACATAAGAATGCTAAATATAATAGATGGTTAAAATAGTCCATATTATAAAAAAGTAAACATATACTAAATTATACTTAAAGATTACAACCTATTATTAATTATATATAGCAATCATATGAGTGATGTTAAAAATAAGAAAAAAGTGTCAGAAAATCGAAAAACATCCCCAAATGAGGAATTATTAGAGAATATACATATTTCCTCTCAGGAAAATACCTTAATTAAGTCTTTGGATAAATTTTACAAAAATAAAGATTATATGAATATTATGTTACCTATTGTAAATGGATATTCAAAAATATCTTTAAGAGCATTAGATTGGTTTGTTACAAATTATTCTAAACATAAAAAAATTACTTATTTATTAAAAGGAAATTGTAAATTATTTAATGTGCATTATAATTACAAAGCTCAATTAAAAGCATTCAATAAGAAATTCTTTGATCCTTTTTGTAGAGGTAATAGAATACCATTTTTTTATGATAAAGATAATTGTATTATAACAACAATAGGTCAGTTAAATTTCTTCAAATGGGCAATTAGTAATGATGTAGTAAATTATGTTACAGAAAATCTAAAAGATATTGAAAATGATATGAATAAAACAAACAAAAGAGAAGTAAAAAAGGAAAAAAAAAATTTGGTTTCTAAAATGAAAATTAAAAATAAAAAAACAAATGAAATAATAAATGGCATAGATACTGAAATATGTAAAAAAGATTCTAATAATCCAAATATAAAAAAAGCAAAAGTAAAAATTCTTGTTACTTTTGAATAATAACAAAAAAATTTATTATAATTTATTTCTAATATATTATAATAAATATGAATAAATATTTAGTTATAATTTTAATAATTTTTGCAATAATTATCATAATTAATAAAAAAAAAGTAAAAGAAACAATGAGTAGTAATACATGTGATTATACAAATTCATTAAATATTAACAGAGGTGCAGAGGATATTATAACAGATTCAGATTTAAATGTAAAGGAAAGATGTTATTTTAGAGGTATTGATGACAGTGGTTTAGAAATTAACACTTTAAAACCTATGATAGGTAATAAACTTAGTAAAAAACAAATAAATATTAAAATAAATGATGAGACTAATAAATTTTTTAATTATCAAAATTTCCAAATTGTAAAACCTTCATATGAAAATGAAAATAGTAATACAATTATAACACCTAATTTTAATGAAAATGCTGTAATTAGTAGAATACCATATTTATTACACAATGATTTATTTGTTAGATACTATTTATCAAAAATAAACACAAATAATTTTAATGAATTGAATATCAGAGTTAATAATTTCTATGATCATATTTTATCAGCTAATGTATTAAAAATAGATAAAATTTTTCACGATTCTAATAATAATTTAGAAACAATTTATGTATTCAATAAAGATACACAAGATAAGAAGACAGAATTAGAAGATGATGTAGTAAATAAAATGTCAGAAATTGTTATAGGCTATGATAAAACTAAAACAATCAAAGATTTTATTGACATTTTAGAAACAAATAAAATGAAATTGATTATTTTATATCAAAATAATTTTTTGGAACAATTACTTGATAGTAATAATCAATTTTCTGATATGATGGATTCTGTTATTTTCATTATATCAGCTGAAGAACGAATGATTAATTATTTAGCTAAATGTATTAATACAACTGAACCAACTGGATCTAATTTAATTGTTTCAAAAATAAATTCTAGTGAAGATGATATTAGACATTGTAGTATTTTAGGAATCAATAAAAAAAGATATACTCATGATACTAGACAAATATTATTTGATCAAATTAAAAGTATCTATGATAATGTATATGGTTTAAATGAAATTCCAAAATTAAATATTGCTTTCAGTAATGATATAAAAAAAACAGATTATCCAAGAAATATGTCTGGTGATTTAATTAGAACTAGTTTTGATTCTTTACTTCAACCTGCAAAACATAATATAAAAACTGTACAAACCGCTACTTCTTATTTTGGATTATGTGATAGTATTGATCTAAATAATAAATCTAGAGAAGAAGAAAATATTAGAATTAATGATGAATTAGAAAAAATAGTTGATCTTGCACAAGAAGAACAAACTGATTTTAGTAAATTTTCTCCATCTAAAAAAAGTAAAATATTAATAACTGCATCTGAATATAAAGTTAAAGAATTAAATACAAGTATTGAAGGATCTGAAAATACTTTAAATACTGTTTTAAAAGAAGGTAAAAATAAATATAATGAATTACAAAGACAAACTATTGATGAAAAAATAGGAAGTAATCAAACTATAATTAATGTAATAAATGATGAATTAGAAAAATCTGATATTTCGGATGAGAACAAAACAAAATTTAATTCTGAAAAAGCTTCTAGAACTTTGTTAGCAGAAAAATATGGTAAAATAAAAGATATACCTGAAGATATATCATTAGAAAATGAAATAATTAACTTAGAAAATACAATTTATTCTGATATTAAATTACAAGAAACTAGAGATGAAGTAGAAAAAGTTAATTTAAATAAAAGTATTCAAATCAGAATTAATGAATTAAAAAATGATTTAATAAATAGCGATTATAGAAAATACTTTGTAGCCTTAGCGGTTAGTGATAAGATTAAAAAATTCAACAGTCAAGGAATATTGAATGAAGTATCAAATAGAAAATCTTCATCTTATTCAATAAACCCCAATTATAAAACAGATTTTGCAGAATTTGATTCAGTAAAAACAGATAGATATACAAATGTTGATTATTATCCTGAAGCTGATTTAGTTAATGTTGATTCTAATAGAACTCATCCATGTTTAAGTGGATTAAATGATGATGAAAAGCCTATTTTAGAATCAGTATTCAAATGTTTAATTCAAAAATATACTTCTATTGGTATATCTAATGATCCCTATTTAGCTATGGATATTGCTATACAAAATTGTGAACCTAATGCAGGTATTTTATTTTTAGATAAATCTAGATATTTCGGAATTCCTAAAATGAAATC